>Ga0123519_10014020_pt1 | contig 11449 bp, 7 predicted proteins | sample YelNatPaOPRAMG02_FD_87396 | JGI IMG/M metagenome (GOLD analysis project Ga0123519, IMG submission 87396) | Hot spring microbial communities from Yellowstone National Park - Yellowstone National Park OP-RAMG-02 (version 2) | ecosystem: Environmental > Aquatic > Thermal springs > Hot (42-90C) ... | reverse complement strand
TGATCGCAACATTCGTATGAGCCTGGTATGCGTCGGCAACAGCCGGAGGCGGAGAAACCGGGACCTGCACGCTACCATCAATATTTGTCGTCCAAAGACGACAGAACTGGACGCAGATGCATCGAGACCAGTGTATTGGAATCCGGATATACGGGCGACAGAGAGGACACACACACACTGAAACAGTCATCGACGAAAAACGCGTGCAAACGCTTCTGTCGATGACACTTGCAAGGCATCCAAACTTTCGCGTTTATACCCAAGTTAGCAAAGCAGACCTGTTCGACTTCATATACGCCCACACACGGATTACCAGGCATTCGTTTGTGTGCAGGCGCTCTGCGCTGCACTGCTACCGCCATCGCTGTGTCGCATTCTCACCGAAACGCCGTCCAGTGTTTGAAATCCCACTCCCTGTGTGGAAGCGCTGTCAAGCAGCACACCGACTGCGACACCCGGTTCGCGGACGGCGTGCTGCGCTCAGGGCGCCGCCCTGTGTGCCGCGGCAGGCGTGTCGCTCAGCAGGAGCCCATCAACATACGCAACGGGGTCAAAGTCGCGCAGATCGTTGAGCTTCTCGCCAACACCCACAAACTTCACCGGAATGCCGAGTTCTTCCACCACGCTGACAAGGAAGCCCGCTCGTGCGGTTCCGTCCAGCTTGGTCAGAACAAGGCCAGTAACCTGGACATCGCGAAGCCACTGCCGCGCAGCTGCCACAGCGTTGCGCCCAGATGGAGCGTCGAGTACGAGCAGGCATTCAGCCAGGGGGCCTTGGATCTGACGCTCCACGACACGGCGTAATTTCTTCATTTCCTCCATGAGGTTCTCATTCGTATGGAGACGACCGCTGGTGTCAATGATTGCAACGTCATAGCGTTCATCAACGGCCCGTTTCAGGGCATCGTAGGCTACCGATGCGGCGCTCTTCTGATTCTCGAGCGGCATCGCGATATCGACTCCGGCTCGCTGAGCCCATTCTGCCAGCTGCTGCACCGCCGCTGCTCGGAAAGTGTCCGCTGCAACGAGTAACACTTTTTTCTTGTCCTGTGTCCGCAGTCGATAGGCCAGCTTCGCAGCGGATGTCGTTTTTCCATGGCCGTTCGTGCCTACAAGCATCAGCACCTCGCACTGGGGAGAGCCGCTGTGTTGCTGCGCAGCCAATCGTTGTGATTGTATACGTTTCTGCGCGTCAGTCTGGGCCCGCGTCAGTAGCGCGAGCAGTGACGCGGCGAGCGAGGCCCTGACCTCTGCACCGCTCCGCAGCCTTTGCTCTGCAATGTCCTTTCGCAAGTTCTCCATCAAGCGATCGACGACGGAGACGCCGAGGTCAGCTCCCAGAAGTGCATTTTCGATATCCTGCATAGCCTGGTCAACCTGGTCCAAACGCCCCATGTTGCGTTCGACTATGGTCTCGATTTCGCGGCTGAGTCGCTCACGCGTCTTGGTGAGCCCCTCCCGAAACGCGCTCACTTGCGCAGCGTCTCGGACTGCCTTGTCTCGAACGTAGTCCATAAACTTGCCTTGTTTCACTGCATCGACCAGAGCCTGTTGTTCCTGTCGTGCTTGCTCGCCAAAATTGCGAAGAAAGTCGAAGACTCCGGCACGGACACCAAGGGGGCCCTGGAAACCCGGGCTTGTGCTGCGCCTGCAGACCTTCAAGTAACGCGCGACTCGCCAGTCGCTTCGAAACGACAGTCCGTGCAAGTTTCGAGGTACGTGGAAGGAAAACGCTTGCATCGGACGCTCAGTGCCACTTGGGCGGTGCGGGCCCTTCACCACCATTGCGAACGGTGCAGTGCGAGTGCGAGCACGATGTTCGTCGACCTGCACACACGCGGTAACATCCGTGTGCAATACCGGCTCACGAACGGTTGGTCGTCGCAGCACTGGCATGTTGCCTTGTCGATAAACCAGCCCTGATACCCCCGTGAACGAGAACGCAACCCCTGTCTCGGTACGTTAGCTTTGCCGCTTCCACGAAAGCCGACGCGCTTTGAGTGCACCAATGTCGTACACGCGGATCGACGCTGGACTCCAGACAATGAGCCGCCTATGCCGCAGAGCTGCTGGTTTTAAGATTCATGATGATGATGAGGATACTTATCTTTACCCATCAGGATGATACGCGGAGGCAAGTGAAGCACCACGGTGCTGCTGCTGCTGCTGCTTGTAAGGTTCAAGATGATCATGATGATGCTAGCCGATAGGCACCAGCATGATACGCGGAGGCAAGTGAAGCACCACGCTGCTGCTGCTGCTGCTGCTGCTTGGAAGGTTCAAGATGATCATGATGATGCTAGCCGATAGGCACCAGCATGATACGCGGAGGCAAGTGAAGCACCACGGTGCTGCTGCTGCTGCTGCTGCTGCCGCCGCCGCCGCCGCATCCGCTGTGGAGGCCCCAGGGCGCAGCTCGTGATTTATCTGATGACAAAACGTTTCGATTGACCATGGATCCCAGAATTCGGAATGAATAATAGCTTTCGGGAAAGCGCCCATGATGAGGCGCCTAACTTCAAGTTCCATTACCCAGACTTCCTCTCGGATATACTGGTCGTTTCGTATGTTCTATCGTACGCCGAGCCTGCCGTGAACACCCTCCGTTGCGCTTATATACCGCTGAAGCAGGTGCTGCAGGGAGACAGAACGGCTTTGGCATACCACTGAGGGCGTCGGCTCGAAGGATGATTCATCCGACATGGGGTCGGAGTACATCATAATTCTGGGAGCCTGTAAGCTGCGTAGACAGACGCACTGCCCGCGGTAGCGCGAATCGATATAGTAGGAGTCCACTGCGAGCAGGGCGACGCCCAGATGCAGCTTTGCTGCGTCTAGTCCCAGGATGAACTGCGTTGCGGACGAGCTGCGCAGGTCTCGCCACAATACCTGCCAATGGAAGCCTGAAGCACGAGCCCGGCAGACTCGCCCGGCTCGCGGGACCTTCCGCCAAGAAGGTAAACTTTCGAAGATACTGAAACTTTTCCCCATTTCAACGCTTACGATCAAGGTCGAGCGCAAATGTTATCGAGTTGCCATTTAGTGAATAGTTTCTGTTCTTTCCGCAGCTCGTGATACGCTGCGAATCTGCGGCGCGCAAAGGCAATGCGTCCACGACTCGCGGCACTCGGGTGCGTCGCTTCTGAGCGTCACCAGTGATAGACACGTGCAGGAGTTGCATTCATGTTCATTCAGACTGGACTCGTACATTATCAGCGTGCTGGTTGCTATCAACGAAGGCGTTGGTTGCATATGGACAGCAGCGCAAAGCCGGTGCGCGAATGGAGTCGGCGGCAAGTTCTACACCAGCTTGCCCAGTGTGCTTTACTAGCGGTGACTGCCTGGCAGCGCCTTCCCGAAGCTCGAGCAGACTACACACCGCAGTCCGCAAAACGTGCGTTTGAGCGGTATGCACCGCGCATTCTCTCGGGTCGAGAGCTGTTGAGCGCGCTGGAAAGCGCACTCAAAGCGGGGAACAGGGACGCGAACGGCCGCTGGGACCTGAGCAACAAGCGGTCGGACGCGGCCCGTCTTCTGCGAGCTATGCGCATATACGCTGGAACATTTTCGAATAACTACGAGTCACCTAAAACACGGGAGCTACGAGCGCTGGTTGATGAGCTCGAACAGAGCTACGAGAAAGCGCGCAGTACACAAGACGCCGCGCGACGCGAGCAGTACCTCCAGGCTGCACGACGGAGTTACGAGCGTTACCTCGATGAGACGAACCTGTCAACAGTTGCACTGCAGACTCCAGAGCCGCAACAGGCCTCGGAGTGAGCGCGTTTCACTCGGACACTGGGTGCTCGATGAGAACGGCAGGCGCTTGTGTGGCAAATGTACCACCGCACAGTGGCACCCTATGCACAGGTCACGTCTTTTGGTTACAGGCACCGCAGCTGGGTACCGTGAACGTCAACCCGCAGTGTGTGCACCTTAAGAAGAGTCGCTGCGTTATCATGCATCTAAGGCATGGACGCTTGGCTGCCTGCGAATACGCTTGCTGTCGTTGTCCGTTGCCTTTTCCGCTGGACGCTTTCGAGTAGATCGCTTTGCGGCACGTTGGCAGTCATGGCGGGTACACGCTGCCGCGCGCCCAGCGTAGCACAGATGCATGGATCGACTTCATCGTGGACTGCAACTTAGGAAGAGGCAACCGCTCGCGCAGGGTGGATCGCTGAAACGCTCTCCTCCAGAGCTCGCATGAATCACTCGAGACGTTTTTCGGAATAAAATGGAACTGGTCAGATTTACAAACTCGGGCATAAACGCTCAATTTTGGCGCTTTTTCCACTGTTTACAAAACGAGCGTTGGCGGGCCTGTTGATGCGACTGCTTTGCTTGCCTCTCTCTCTTCTCTCAGACTTTGAATACGCGAGTCTGTCCTGTCTCCCGGGCTCTCACTTGCCAGCAGTCGAAGGATGTTGATGGCAGCGTTCAGGTCCCGATAAAGCCGCAGGCGGATGTTGCCTATGCGTTTTACGCACATAGAAGGAAGTTGAGATCTACGTCTCGCTTCCCGGTTCCATGTTCTTTGCAGAAAGAGTCGTTGCCCCCGTGGCGGCGGCGACACTGGGACGCCGCCAGGTGTTCCCGTACGTCCAGCATGCCTGCTCCGCCGAGACGTGCTCTGTTGCGCTTGAACGCTTGCGTCAACGCTCAGTCCATATTCTTGACAGATAGAGGGGGCTGTCTTCGATGCCCTCCTCAGTTTTCCGGTCCCAGTGCCATAACCCAGTAACAAGGGATTCTTCAAGGCGATTCCCTTCGGCAAGTGCACCGTGCGCTGCACACGCAAGCGCACGCTTACCAATCCGATAGACGATTTGTTCAAAGCGATGCTGGTCATGGTGAAACAAGTACCGCAAACAAAATCCGGACTGGAGATAGAATCGAGCAATGCCGATTCGGTTGCGGTCCTGACGTTCCAAGCGCTGACGCATTCTGTCCTGGAAGCGATCGCTACGATGGCTCAAGTCCGAGTCAAAGACCTTTTTCCATGCAAGCAGATGAGGCGAGCACCTCTGAGGGCAAATCCCTTAACAGGTGTCATGTTACTGGCGAGCGCCGTCTCCTCGATGGAAACAAATGGAGTAGGATTTGATTACCAAAATCTATGGAATGCAGCATCCCGTTCGGTGCTCCGTGACGTTTCGGCATGCGCTTGTGAACACGTTGCCGAGAAGCCACGTCGAGTTTCTTTCGATGTCAATCCAGCGGCGTGAATTGCTGCCTCCACGATACGCCGTACCCCAGAACGATTGAAAACGTATAGCATGCATAGTTTCGGCATGCTTTTCGTGTGAAAATGCGACGCATATCACTTTTTACTTACGGACTGGATACCGATATCGTATAGTTTCGGAATCCGTGTTCGAAGGCGCCACAAATGATCTTTGTTCCTATATCAAAACGAATTCCAGCGGCGAATCGTCGAATGAGCGCCACTCCGATACCACGGACTCAGAATCCGAATTTCTCGCATGATTCCGTAACAAGTGGCCGTTACATTTCAAATGCTGAGCGTGCATATCTGGAAACACTTCACAAAAATCAAAGTGCTGAAACAGAGTCCACGGGTCAGTGTTCCATGTTCATCCGGCAAAGACATGGATGCCTTGCATGGAACCGAGCGCACAGCGCCAGGTCACAGCACACCGCAGCCGCTCAAAAAAGCCATTCCCCACTTAGAAAAAAGCGCTTCCGCTTGAGTTTACGGATCGATTTCAGGATGCACAGAATCGGGTTCTGCCTCCAGAGCGGTGCCATTGGTTGCCGTCATTGAAAGAGCGCGGCCCTTCCGACTTGACTGACGATGGCGTCGCTGGGGTGCATGCTCACGAAGGAGCGCACGGAATCGAGCGCTAGCACGTGGCCCCAGAGAGTACACAAGTCGACTGAACTGACCGTCTGGACGTGTGGAGAGCAGCTCCTCGGGATCGCCGTACTCCGCCACGCGCCCATGATGCATGACGAGGCAGGTGTCGAACGCGGCAAGCGTAAAGAGGCGATGCGCAATCGCCAGCAAGGTTGCATCCTCAAACTGCTGCCGAATAACGTCCTGAATGACCTTGTCGGTTTGAAAGTCCACACTAGAGGTGGCTTCGTCGCTGATGAGAATCCGCGGATGCCGCAACAGCGCCCGAGCCAGACAGATTAACTGCCTCTGGCCAGCGGATAGGTTCTCTCCGTACTCGGCGACCTGGGCCTCGAGGCCACCGGGCATAGCGTGCACTGCGTCGTCCAAATGGGCGTAGCGCAGCGCACTCCAGAGCTCCGCGTCCGTGTACAGCCCAAACGGATCCAAATTGAGTCGAATGCTCCCCGAGAAAAGCACCGGATCCTGCGGTATAATCGTGAGCCGGGAACGCAACGAGCGCACTCGCAGTTTGCTGATATCGAGTCCATCGATGAGGATGCGACCCATCGGCTTGCCTGTCGTTTCATTCACTGGTATCTCGACGAGTCTAAAGAGCGCGACAATGATGGAGGACTTGCCGGAACCCGTGCGTCCCAGGATACCGACACGTTCGCCACCGGCGACGCGGAACGTCACACCCTGCAGCACTAACGGCAACTGAGGACGATACCGCAGCGAAACGTCCTCGAAAACGATTTCGCCCACCTGGGGCCAACTGGGAGGCGGCTCCTCGCCGTCCAGGTTCTCGTGCGGAATCGAGTCCGTGTAGTAAAAGTTGCGCTCCACCGAGTTCATCAGCTGCTCGACTTCGGTGATCGATCGCACCGCTAAACTCAGCGCCGACGTCACCTGGAGCGCGTAGGTAAGCGCCAAGCCAGTCAACCCGACGTAGGTGGTGTTCTTGGAGGTCACTCCAAAGATCCCCGTGATAAAGACCAGAAGAGCGCCGAGCACCTCGAGACGCAGCGCAAGCCAACGGTTGCCGGTTACCTGGTGGTAGTAAGCTCGCTGGTTGATATCGATGCGGAAGCGGTTGACCGCTTGCATGTAAGCCTGTCGACGGTAGGCGCGGATGGTGGTCAGTCCATTCAGGGTTTCGCTAAAGTGACTGTAGATGGGACCCTTGCTGATGCTGTCCAGCCGCCGAAACTGAATATTCGCGGGATTATAGATCTGCTGCAGCACGAAATACAGCACAGTAATGGGCACCATGGCCGCCACGAAGATCGGAAATATAACAGCGATGAAAACATAGGCGGCAATGATCGAGGCGATCTGCTGCAGGAATGAGATGTACTGCTGCGGTAACTGAAAGTCAATCTGCATGATATCGCGACTGAAGCGAACCAGAATACGTCCGACAGGTGTCACATCGTAAAAGGCCATTGGTGCTCGCAGCACCGAGTCCAGCAGCTCTGCATGCAGGTAACGGGCCGCTACCAGCGTCAACAGCAGAAACCAGTACGTGCGGAAGAAAGAGATAATCGCGTGACCCGCGGCAAGCGCGAAGTAGATGCCGAGGAAGAAGCCCAATGTGTACTGCTGCTCGTGCTCGCTCCAGAAGCTGAGCCACCAGTTGTTGACCACTGCCTCGCCGGCCGACACAAAGAACAACGACAAGATCGCGATGAAGAGATACGGATTCCCACAGCGCTTCGCATAGCCCCAGTAGACGGAGAGTGCTACGTGACCTTTGTTGATTTCCTCGGTAACGACCAGCTGACCCCTGTCAGTGGATTTCTGGGTTTCACGTCCAGTGACGCTCGGGTCGCCGCTGCCGACGCCACTGCTTGAGAAGAAACTCGTTCTCTCTTTCGTTGATTCCGAGCGTTCTCGATGCCCGTCTGCGTCGTCTGCGTCCAGCCGGTGGAGGTCGTCTTCGGCGGGTTCGGTGTTCGGATCCCCGACCTGCGTCTTGGATTGCGTGGAACGCGTCGCTGTCATTGCCGCAAGCATCTCCACAAAGCGCGGTGAGCTCGTTGTCAAGTGCTGCAACGTCCCCTGACCTGCGATGCGGCCATTTTCCATCAAAACAATCCAGTCACAACGCGAGGCATACTGCAGATGATTGGTGACCAGCACTCGCGTCTTACGTCGTAGGACGCCGTGCTCGTTGGAGAGAATCTTCTGAAAGACGTGATCTCCGACATGCGCATCCAGGGCGGATAGCGGGTCATCCAAAATGTTCACATCTGCATTTGCGTACACGAGGCGAGCCAGACTGACGCGTTGCTTCTGTCCACCGCTGAGGTTGATTCCTTTTTCACCAATCTCAGTCAAGTCGCCAGCTGGTAAAATCTCCAAGTCGGCATTCAGCGCACTCACGTATATGGCTCGCCTGTATCGCTTTGGTTCATATGGAAGCCCGAAGAGAATATTGTCGCGCACTGTCCCGTTATAGATCCAAGCTGCTTGTGCAGAATAAGCCACAGAGCCGTGAACCCGAACCGTGCCCGATCGTCGTTGCAGTTCGCCGAGTATGGCGGACACCAGCGATGACTTACCAGAGCCGACGCGCCCCACAACAGCCACTAGCGCGCGTGGCGGTATCCGCAGGTTCACATCTTCCAGAGCGGGTACAAACTCGACGGGTTTCAATCGCACCTCCGGCTGGGGAGGTTGTCTGCGCAGCTCGCGTCGATGCCAGAGGCGCTGGAAAAGCGCTAGGCGGCGCTTGGGCAGCTGCTGTCCTTCTGTGGCAGAAGCAGAGGCAGAAGCTGGAGCTGGCTGCTCCTTGCTGAGCGTCCAGTCGAAGCACCCGTGCTCGATCTCGATGACGTACATGGGCTCCTTCCGAAACGACGACGACGCTCTACCCAGTCCTGAGCTGAGATCCTTGCTAGGCTTATCGAGCAGCATTCCGGTGCCCTGGCCGTTCTCTGTTGTATCTATAGAGTCCACCAGGATTGTACTCGTTTCAGCTTGCTCGTGAAAAGCCGCTGATTCGCCTGGGAGCTCAATGGACGGACCCCAGTGCAAGGCGCCAGGCAGCGATGATGCTTCCTCGGCAGGAATCGCTCCAGAGGGTTCGCGAGCTCGCGTCATAACACTACCGCTGGCATCAGCACCATCAATTGCATCTGTTGGATGCTCAGACGATGGTGCGGAGTGCTTGGCGGCTCGCTCGACCGGTTTCCGCCAAAAGAAACGCCAACGGGAGCGGGTTGACTCGGGTTGGTGCGGTGCAGGCGGCACCTGCGCATCTTCAGCAGACGGTGTTCGCTTCTGTTTGTCTGTTAGCTTCTGAGCGGGATCGCCCATGAGGTCGGAGCTTGAACTCGAGCTCTTTGCATCCGTGCTAAGACGCTCCGTCGCTGGAGAAGGCTCGATTTCCTCCAGCGCGAAAAACCGCTGCAAACGCTGAACGCCGATGCGGGCATCCACGAGCGCAGTAAATACGAACGGATACTGAATCAGCGGAAAACGCAAATTATTCAGCACGCTCAGTCCAGCAAAAATAAACGCTGGGTTCAGTTGGTTGTGAAATACGCCACCATAAAACCCAAACGTCACCGCAGAGACGAGCACTGGCGTCACAAATAGCACCACGTAGAAGAGGGTGCGAACAAAAACAGTCCTGCGGTAAGCGGCAAGTTCCTGCTCCCGAATCTCCGTAACTTTGACGGCAAATGGCTCTTCCCAAGCATAGAATTTCAGCGTCTTGATGCCTTGAAACATTTCATTCAAGAGTTTCACTCGACGGTCAGTGATTCCGAAGGTTAGCCTGCGAAATCCCGACAGTCTCTTCACCAGGTATCCTTGAAGCGGCACCGTCAGCACCGCCGCGAGGAAGCCAATGAGGCCGCTATAGCCCAAGTATACAATGAGCAGGGCAAGTGCTCCACCGATCTGCAAGAGCGCAGCCCAGAGGACGTGGGCATACTGCATAAAGTCACTCAGACGCTGAGCATCGAGCTGCATATGGTTCACGACTTCACCTGTGGTGGTCTGCGCGCGCGCACTTGCGCTCAACCGCAGCGACTTGTCGTAGACCGCGGACTGAACCTCTCCACGAATTCGCACTGCCAACCGAAACGTCAGGTAAAAGTATTGGTTCTCCACGAACGCTTTCAGGAACGGGGCCAGAAAGATTGCAAGCACCCAGAGATACCCCTGGTATGTGGGCGCTCCGGGCGTTTCCAGCCAGATCAAGAGCTTGTTCAGGAAGACTGGAGAAACCTGACCTAGACCGACATCAAAGAATTTCAGGATACCGGACACAATGATAATGCGCGTGTGCACCCGCAGGATGACCCAGAACATGGGCCAACGCGAACGTCGCTGGATGCGTAGCTGCTCCTCATCAACATGGTCCAGAGAGTCGTCTTTGCGGGGCGCAACTCCGTCGAGCGCACCAGTTTTCGCTGTTCGAGCTTGACGCTCGCGTTCCAACTCTCTGGTAATGCGTTCCTCCTGACGTTCCAGGAAATCCACCCAGGCCACTGCAAAGCGCTCGGACAGCGGCTGGGCGCGATCATCCGGTGCCAGTTCATACAGGTCGGAGTCGTCCAGGGTTCGACGCCAACCACGCCATATGAGGGAGCCGAACCACCAAAATGTCCACCGCGAGAGCCAGGATGCCTCTAATTCGGGGAGCGGCTTGCGCGATGCCGAGTCTCCTGTTGCCGTCAATGCTGCCGCTTCAGCAATCCTTCGCATTTGGTCCTGAGCGTACCGGTGATAGTCCGTAACGCCAGCCTGGCGTCCCTGGTATTGAAAGTATGCAGAGCCGGCTGTGGCAATAGCTGATGTGGACTGGCTCTCTAAAGCGTCTGCTGCATGCTTCGGGTGTTTCCCCTGCGACGCCGGATCAATCCCAATACCATCTGCTTGCGCTGCTTCCTGAACCGCAGTGCGAGGCACACCGTCCACATTTGGATCTTCTTCAGCTGCGAGCGGTGTAGAGAGCACTTCATGACGCACCAGCGACATCCGCTCCCGTCCAAGAGTCAGATCATTCTGTTCGGCTGTTTCCGCGACAGCAATATCCAGCTGCTCGGCGAATTCATCGTCCGGTACTGATGGCTGTGCTTCGTGTACACTTTCTGCAGGCTGCCCTGAATAGGGCCACTCCGGCTGAGCGCTACGGGAAGCGGATGCGTCAGCCCCATGTCGTGCTGCTGTTTCTTGAACACCTTCGCGATCAGCGGCGCCTGCCCCGTTTTGACCTGGTTGTGTGTCCATAGCCAAGTCGTGTTTCGCGTTTGCACGTCCAGTCGGCAGCGACACGTCGCCGGACTGAGGCGTCTCGTGAGGCCTCTCGGTACACAGCCAGCGTCAGCGAGAACCGGGGCTCGTTGACAATGGTGCTCACGTCAGTGCTAGTCCACCAGTAACGTACTGTGTATATGTCAAAAATGCGTAGTAGGCCTAAATGACTTGAAACCTTGAGCGATGCGCTTTTCGGTGAATGAGGCGCCGCTTCACGCTCGACGTGGTGCAGCGCTGGAAGCGGCGACCCTGAAGCACGTTCTATTCAAAGTGAATCCACCGGTTTTTACCAAGCAGCAACTCTGTGGACTGTATCAC
>Ga0123519_10014016_pt1 | contig 11451 bp, 12 predicted proteins | sample YelNatPaOPRAMG02_FD_87396 | JGI IMG/M metagenome (GOLD analysis project Ga0123519, IMG submission 87396) | Hot spring microbial communities from Yellowstone National Park - Yellowstone National Park OP-RAMG-02 (version 2) | ecosystem: Environmental > Aquatic > Thermal springs > Hot (42-90C) ... | reverse complement strand
TAACCTATGCAATTCAATCATATTTACCTCTTTTTATTTTTATAAGAGCAAAGAATATTAAATATTTATTTACAGCTAATTTTACATAAACTTTACTTCTATGCTCCTTTTGATATTAATTATAATAATATTAATTATAATAACTTATATATATTTAATCTTTTTAATAAAATAATAAAAATTACAATTAATGAGCAAAGATTTAAAAAAAATCCAAATAAATCAAATTGCTAAAACTTTCTCATTTTTAATTTTATGTTTTTCAAATTTAGAAATTATAATTTTCTCAATAATATTTTTTGCATCTTCTTTAACTATAATTTTATTTCCATTTGAAAGCGTCACCACCGTGTCAAGATTCTGCTCAATACTTTCAATTTGATCAATATCTATTATTATTTTTGAATTATCTAATTTATATAACTCAATCATTTCATTACCTTTTAGAATCGACAAAATTTTATTGAAAATTTAATTTTTAAAAATATTTAATATTGATTTCTAACTAATAACTATTCGAATCACCTATCATATTATTTTTTCATATTAACTAATACTTGTAACATTTCATCTGAAGCCGAAATTATTTTAGAGTTTGCTTGAAACCCTCTTTGCGCAACAATCATATCAGCAAATTCTTTAGCTAAATCAACATTTGACATTTCTACAGTTCCAACAATAATTTGACCTCTTCCCCCAGAATCAGGTACCCCAATTATAGGAACTCCGGAATTATTTGACTCTGAGAAAAGACTATTACCAACACTTAATAAACCACTAGGATTTTTAAATAAAGCCATAGCTATTTGGCCTAATACTTTATTTTGCCCATTTGTAAAAACGCCTGTAATTTCTCCATTACCACCAATAGAAATAGATTGCAGTGTACCTGAAACATTTCCATTTTGGCTAATTGCTGCAATAGTTGCATCAGTTGCAAATTGAGTTATTCCATCGATTTTATCTACAGTACCAAAATCAGGAACAATACTAATAGGATCAGCACCATCTGGATTATATGTTATTGGTGTATCAGTAACAATAGATGCAATACTTCCATTAGCATTAAATTTAATTGTCCCATTTCCATTTGCTCCTGAGGGGGTTGTAACTTGCCAACTCCATTGGTTTTCATCGGTTTTTGCGAACTCAATTGTTAAATCATGAGAGTTACCTTGTGAATCTATTATTTGTATAGGTGCATAAAATTTATCACCAATGTTTGCGTTTGAAGGCAAATTACCTGCATAACTTACTTTTGTAGTTGCATTAGGTTGAATTGTTTGGTTAATTGGAATATTTAAATTTGTTGGTGCTATGTTTGCATTAACAATACCATTAACATCTGCTATCCATCCTTGTACTATTGATCCATCTGAAGGATTTACTAAATTACCACTAGAGTCAAAAGCAAAATTACCAGCTCTTGTATAATAAGTACCTATCCCAGATTTTACTATAAAAAATCCTTCCCCTTGGATAGCCATATCTGTTATCTTACCTGTTGATTGTAAATTACCTTGTGCAAAATTAAAATCTATACTGGACATTTTTGCTCCTAATCCTATTTGGATAGGATTTGAGCCACCACTATTTTCGCTAGGGCTTGAAGCTCCTTTTAAGGTTTGGCTAAGCATACTTTGAAAATTTACAGAACTACTTTTATAACCAATTGTATTAATATTTGCTATATTATTACCTATGATATCCATCATAGTTTGATGTATCCTTAATCCCGATACACCTGAAAACATTGATCTCATCATTTTAATCAGTCCTCCTTAAGGTTTTTATTATTAATTTTTTTCTTTTAGCTTGGTTTTAAAATTGCACTTATATTATTATTTCTATATTTAATTATGTTTTTTAAAGTCAAATTAATATCATTTAAATTTTTTAAATTTTGAAATTTATTTGTTTCTGGTATAACATACTCTAATACTTATTAAGGTTCGTTAATTTTTATACTTTTCACCCAACTTGGTGCTATATATTTTCCATCTGCATAAAGCCAAATAGCACCGTCCTTTTTTTCTATTTTTTCAATGACATTACTAAAAACATTGCCATTTTCATCTTCCCACTCTATATTTTTACCTAAAAAGTTATTTGCATAATCAAGATTATAAAGCTGAGTTAAATAATCTAATCTTGAATTTAAGTTAATTATTTGTTCTAGTACATTAAATTGAGTAGCTTGACTCATAAAATCGAAATTATTAACTGGAGAGAGTGGGTCTTGATATTTTAATTGTGCGGTAATTAACTTTAAAAAATCAGCTTTATTAAGATCACCAAATTGTTCATTTTTTTTAACTGTTGTTTGCCCAGATACTGTCAATGAATTTATTGCTGATATATCCATTTTTCACCTCCATCTTTTAAACTAATTTTTAAAATATAAAATTTACTGCCATAAATATTTATTAAATCAACTCATTTAAATAATAAGAATTTTCGCCTTTAAGCATTGCGATATTAATAGTAGAATTATTAAAACTATCTTTTAATTCAAGATTATTCTTAATTTTCAATTCGTTAGTTTCACTTTCTCTTTTATAATTATTTGATTCTGAAAAGCTATTTAATGCTTTATTTAATTGGTCGTCTAAATTAACTGATATTTGAGCTATATTTACACCTTTTTCAGTTAATGTATCTTCCAAAATTTTCAAGTTCTCTTTAATAATCTCATCAGTATTTCTTTCAGAAACTTTTATATTAATGAAAATACTACCATTTTTATTAGCAACTTTTATTTTTAGTTTACCAAGATATTCTGGTTCAAGTTCTAATTCTATTTCATTTACTGAACCAGTTTTATAAAATCTTGTTAAATTAAATAAAACATTTGCTAAATTACCAATATTTTCAATTTTACTTGCAAAGAAAAATTCATCTTTTGTTATGGAATTTAAACTTAATTCTTTAATAGTATTTGTATCATTTGTTATCACATTATTATCTATTTGTTTTTCTTTAAAGTTTTTATAACTGCCATTTAATTTAATTTGACGCTTTTCTTGGTCTACTGAGCTTAAGCTTAGGTCTTTATGACTTTTCCTGTAAATAGCTTCGTTTTGCCCATTTTGAGTAATATCTAATTTTTCTTGATTTTTTAAAAAATACAGATTGTCATCAATGATTTTATTTTCTTTAGATATTATTGAAGTTTTATTGACAGAATTTTTAAAATTTAAATTAGTATTTTCTAATAAATTAACGTCCTTAATTAAAAATTGTTTTTCTATCTCAGAAAATTCTTTATTTTTTTTAGCAGCACTTAAACCTTCAAGTTTAAAACCTTCTTTTAAAGTTTCTGAAATATTTTTTTCTATATCTTTTTCTATATTAATAGTTGTGTTTTGCTTTGTTTTTACAAAATTTACTGATGAATTATCAATATCATAAAATTTATCTAAGCTTAAATTCTTTGAAAAATTTATATTATCTAAATTTCCATTAAAATTGTTATTGAAATTTTTAGTATCTTCAAGAACTTTATTTTTGTTAAAATAATATTCTTTATAAAGATTATTTTTTTCAACGATACTATCCAACTTCTCTAACTCATTTGTATTTTTACCTGATTCTTTATATATTTTTTTAATTTCATCTAACTCTCTAATACTAATAACAGCATTATTATTTTTTTCTTTTATCCCCTTATTTTGAATATTTTCGATTGATTCATTTAAATTTTTGTTACAATTATTTCTAATTAAAGATAAATTATTATTTACAAAATTAAATATAGAAAAAAAATAATACGGGAATAAATTATTTTTATTTTTGATACTGGGATTTTTTTTGACAGTTGCATCATTTGCTGTATTACTTAGGTGCAAGTTGACTAATTTCATTTCAAAAATTGCACCTCCTTTCTTCTTTTAGTAACTTAAAGTTCATAAACATTACTCCTTTTTAATTTTAATTAATTTAATAAAATTTTAAGAATTATAGATTGAAAGTATTTTATTAACATAATTCTGAGTTTCCTCTATCGGTGGAATATCTCCATATTCTTTAACTTTTGCTGCGCCAGCATTATATGCTGCTAGTGCTAATTTTAAATTCCCATCAAAACTATTTAATAATGTTTTAATTAATGTAATACCGCCTTTTAGATTTTGATAAATGTCATAAGGATCTTCAACACCTAAGCTATTTGCTGTAGAAGGCATTAGCTGCATTAAACCTATAGCTCCTGCTTTTGAAATTGCAGCTGGATTAAAATTTGATTCAACTTTAATTATAGTATTTATTAAATTCGGGTCTACACCAATTTCTTCACTTAATTTTTTCGCTATATTAACTATATCTTTAAAAAGATTTAGATCTTTAACTCCATTTTTAATTTTTTCTAACAAACTTTTATTTAAATTACTTTGATTTTCTATTTTTTCAATTTCATCATTATTATTTTCATCAAATTTTAATTGATTTAAAAAATTTATAATGTTGTCATTATTATTTATAATATAACTATCATTACTTATAGTTTGATTATTATTTTCTAACAAATAATTTGAAATATTATTATTTTTATTGACTAAGCTATAAAATGAATTTAAGGAATAATTATTTATGTTGTTATTTCCAATTTTATTTTCCATATTATTTTTTAATAAATCATTGAAACTAAGATTCTTTTCTGCAATTTTATTTTCAAATTTATTAATCCTATTTTCTATATTGTTAATTCTTGTTTTAATGCTTTGAACAATACCAATAGATGAAATCTCATTTTGAATAAATTGAACCATTTATTTTCCCTTCCCCTATTTCAATAAAGAATCTTTGTATAGTTATATCATCAATATTTTTTTGATTCTTTGTACTAATTTCCCTTTCAAAAACAGTTAATTGTTTATCTTTTAATTTTTCAATTACTCTTTTTTCTACTTCATTTTTTAATATCTCATTTCTCTTTACGTCTATAGTTTGTTCTATAGCCTTAATTATTTTAATTTGTTCGTGAATTAAATTATTGAGATACTCAAGATACCTATTATTTTCAATAACCATACTGCTTTTAATATCTTTTAAAAGCTTTTGATTTAATTTATCCTTTGTTTTAATAATTTCATTTTTTAACTCATTATATTTATAAATTTCTTCATTTAAATTTTTAATTAACTTAGCCAAGTCTTGCTTTAAAAGTTCCTCCTTAAATTCTTTAAAATTAAGAACACTTTGAAGATTAAATTTAAATTTTTTAGCCATTCTTTTCCTCTAAAAGATTTTCCGGTATTATTTCAATAAGTTTTTTTAAACTAGATTCAAAGGTTTCTTTTTCATAAACATCTTGTCTTAAATACTTATTTATCTTTTCTTGTAAAGCTATTGCTTGATCAAGTTTAGGATTACTTCCGGGAGAATATGCACCTACTTCTATTAAATCTTTAGATTGTCTATAAGTTGCCATAATATCTTTAACAATATTAGCAGCCTTTTTATGAATATCAGTAATTACTTCTGGCATTAATCTTGATACACTCGCCAATACGTCAATTGCTGGATAATGATTTAAATTTGCAAGTTCTCTAGATAATACTATATGTCCATCAAGTATAGATCTTACTGCATCAGAAATTGGCTCTTCTAAATCATCTCCTTCTACCAAAACTGTGTAAATTCCTGTGATTGAACCTTTATCATCAGTTCCTGCTCTTTCAAGCAATTTTGGAAGCTCTGAAAATACTGAAGGAGTATAACCTTTACTAGTTGGAGGTTCTCCGATAGAGAGGCCTATTTCTCTTTTTGCCATGCAAAATCTCGTTATTGAATCAAGCATTAAATTTACATCATATCCTTTGCTTCTAAAATATTCTGCAATTGTTGTAGCAACATAAGCTCCTTTTACTCTAAGCAATGCTGCTTCATCTGAAGTAACAACAACAACTACACTTTTTAATAAGCCTTCTTCACCCAAATCTTTTTCAATAAACTCTCTAACCTCACGCCCTCTTTCTCCAATAAGAGCTATTACATTTATGTCAGCTTTTGTATTTCTTGCAATTGATCCAAGTAAAGTTGATTTACCAACACCACTACCAGCAAATATTCCAATTCTTTGACCCTTTCCAATTGTTAATAAACCATCGATTACTCTTAACCCTAAACTCAAAGGCTCTTTAATTCTTTTTCTTTTAAGAGCAGAAGGCGGATTACTAAATACGGGGAGTTCGATTCCTGATGTTATTTCTCCCTTTTGATCAATTGGCTCTCCAAAACCATTTAAAATTCTTCCTAATAAGCAATCCCCAACTTTTATTCTTAAAGTTTTACCTGTAGCAATAACCGAACAACCTGCACGAATATTATTAATATCTCCTATAGGCATTAAAAGCACCCGATTGTTTTTAAACCCTACTACCTCAGCAAGTACTTTTTTTGATGTTTTACCTGTTAAAATTTCACATATTTCACCAATTCCAACATCAGGGCCAGTTGATTCTATTACTAATCCAATAACTTGTGTTACTCTACCATTTAATGCTATTAAATTAGAGTTTTTTACAATTTCTATATATTTATTAAAATTAATTTCTTTTTCTAAAAATTCTTCTTTTTCTTTTAAACTTTCCATATTTTTACAATCTAAATATTCATTTTTTCTAAATATTTTTGATATTTCTTAACTATAATTTAAATTATCTGTAAAAATTCTATTTAATATTTTTAATTGACTTGAAGGTTGTGAATCTAAATTTCCATTTTCAGTTTCAATAACACATCCACCTTTTTCAATACGCCTATCTTCTAAAAATTTAATTTCTTCAAAATCATTAATTATTTGCTGTATTTCATTTTTATTTGCTTTAAGATATTCATAATCTTCGGGATTTAAGTAAACAATTATTTTATCTAAGTGACTTACCTGTTTAACAGCAAAATTAAAAGTATTTAATATTAAAGCAGGATTAATATTTATATTTTGTCTTATAATTTTTTCAGCAATATATTGAGAAAGCTTTAACATTTCTGGTTCAAGTTTTTTTATTATTTCTTTTTTATATTCAATAAGTTCTTCTTTAATTTTTTTAATTAAATTTATTTCGAAATCTATTTGTTTAATTGCCTCCAAATATCCCTCTTCAAAGCCCTTTTTATAACCTTCTTCTCTGCCTAAGTTTTTTGCTTCTTCTTTAATTTCTTGTTCATTAATTTTTACTTCTTCTATATCCCTTATAAAATTATTATTTTGTTGATTATTTAAAATATGCATTTGTGATTTACTTAATAGATTAATGTCACTTACAATCAAATCTGTAAAATCAAATGTTTTTATATTTTTTAAGCTTTGATTATCTTTTAAAATATTTTTATTTTTTATTATCTTCATCTTCTTTATCATTCATAAACATAATTAAACAACTATAGCTTCATTGCCTCTTGTAATTATTATCTCTCCTGAATCTTCCAATTTTCTAATTACATTTACTACTTGCTGCTGAGCTGCTTCAACATCTGACATCCTTAAAGGACCCATCGCTTCCATATCTTCTTGAATAATTGCCGATGCTCTTTCACTCATATTTTTAAATATTTTATCCTTTACCTCTTTGGTTGTGCCTTTTAAAGCTTTTACTAATAATTGAGTATCAACTTCTTTAAGTATTCTTTGAATTGCTCTATCATCCAACTTTAATATATCTTCAAAAACAAATAATAATTTTCTAACTTCTTCTGCAAGTTCTTTATCTTTTTGTTCAAGAGATGTTAAAATTGTTTTTTCTGAGTTCCTATCTACTTGGTTTAAAATATTTACTATTGTCTCAACACCATTTATTGTACTTACATTTTGGTTTTTCAAATTTTTTATTTTATTTGCTAATAATTCTTCAACTTTTTTTACAAATTCAGGTGACATTTTTTCTGTTTTTGCTATTCTTACTCCAACATCGGCTTGTAATTCTGGACTCAAGGAACATAAAACTTTTGCTGCTAAATCTGGTGGTAAATATGTATGTATTAACGATATAATTTGAGGGTGTTCATTTTTTATTAAATTTACTAAGATATCAGGCTCAATATCTTTTAGAAATTTAAAAGGTCCTGTACTTAAATCTCTAACTAATCTATCTGATATTTTTTGTGATTTTTCTTTTCCAAATGCTTTTTCTAAAACTTCTTGTGCATAACTCAAACCACCACTATCATAGCTTTCAATTGCAATAAAATTTTCGTAAAAGTCTTTTAATATTGACTCTTTTTGTTCAACTGGAATATCTTTATAATTAGCAATCTCTAATGCTATTTCTTCAACTTCATTTTCACTCAAATGTGCTAAAACTTTTGAAGCAACTTCTGGTCCTATAGTTATTAAAAAAATTGCTGCTTTTTTTGCACCTGTATTAGTTTTAAAGTTAAAGCTTTGCATATTTTATTCAAACCCTTTTAAAAATTTATAATAATAGTGTTAATTTTTTTACAAATTTTAATTATTTTATTTTTTAAAACATTTATTTCATAATAAAAAAATAAAGAAAAAAATTTAAAAATAACTACCTTAAAATCTTAACCTTTATACTATGTACTATTTGCTAACCAATTTCTAATGGCTTTAGCTGCAGCTTGTGGATTTTCATTACTTTCAAATGTTACTATTTCTTTTAACTCTGCATACATTGTTTCATCCATTTTTTCCAAGACTTTTTTTCTAATTTCTATTATTCTTTTTCTTTTTTCTTCTTTACTTAATCTTTCATCTCTTGCAGCAAAAAAATTTGGCGACTTATTATTTTCTGCAATTTCTTTATTACTACTAAATGCTTTTGCATCACTTGTGCTATTTAAATCACCATATTTAGAAGCATAGTCATACTCATTACCAGAAAGTTGATTTAATTCATGGTCAATTTTTTCTATTAGTTTTTTTCTTTCAGCTTCACCAATTAATGATTTTTTCTTTAAAAATCCTTTAGACCTTAATGTAAGCAATAAAAGCAATATAACTATAAATCCTCCTGGTAAAGCTGTTTTAGATATTTCTAATATTTTATTCGAAATTGGAACATTAGTATTATCCTCTCCTATTAATTTATTAGAATCAACATTTGCAAAACTTATCCTTTTTATTGATAAGACATCGCCCCTCGATTTATCAATTCCTGCAGCTGCCATAATAACAGATTCAATTTCACTAATCTTATCTTCTGGAATGTTTGAATTTAAAAAAATACCAATGTTTAATTTTTTAATATCACCAGTGCTATATTTTATTTTTTCTGATAATTTCGAAACACCAAATTGAGTTTGTTCTTCATTTTTTTGATATACATTTGATTCTTTAGAACTATTTTGTGTTTTTTCTCCATAACTTGGTATATTTTCATTAGATCCTTGAGTAACAATTGGAACATTTGTATCCGTACCAGCTTTATCGCCAGTATTAGAATCTGATATTGCTTTATTATAAGATTCAGAAGTTACGCTTTTTTGTAAAGCTACTCCTTGACCATTATCTCCTGGTAAATATGTTTCACTCTCTGTTTCTTTTTGATCAGTGTTTAATTCTGCTGTTACACTAACTACTGAGTTTCCTTGCCCAACTAATTTTGTAAGCATATTAGATATTTTATCTTCTAAGTTCTTTTCTAACTCTGACTTTATTTTTTGTTGTTCATTTAAACTTTGGCTATTTGCATCAGCTATTGTCAGTAAATTACCATTTGTGTCAATGATTGATATATTTTCTGGATTTAAATTTTTTACAGCATTTGCAACTAAATTCTTAATAGCTAAGACACTATCATCTTTTATTGTTTTGCCGTTTTTAAGTTTTAACACTACCGAAGCGGTTGCATTTTGATTTTGTTCTGAAAATAAGTTATCATCAGCCAAAACAAGATGCACTCTAGCTGATTCTACTTCTTCTAATTCCGAAATGGTTCTTGATAATTCACCTTCTAATGCTCTTTGATAATTTACTTTTTGTGTAAAATCAGTTAATCCAAAAAACTGCTTATCGAAAAGTTCAAAACCTACTATTGAATTATTAGGTATCCCCTGAGCTGCTAATGTTAAACGTGCATTTGCTAAATCAGCCTTTTTTACTTTTATTGTGGTTCCATCTTCAGATAGTTGATATTGTATTTTTGATTCTTTTAGTTTTTCTGTAATATTTGAAGCATCACTATAACTTAAATTATTATATAAAATTACAAATTCTGGTTTATTTGACCATTTAACTAAAGAAATAAGCCCTGCTATAACTGCAATTGAAATTAATAATAGTGAAATTTTCTGAAATAAATTTAAAGAATTAAATATCTTTTTCACATTATTATCTTTAACTTGATTTTTAAAAATTTGTATATCTGCGCACATTTTTTAACTTCCAATTAAAATTGTTTAAATCTATATAGACATTTTATTAATTTCCTGATATGCATCTATTAATCTATTTCTAATATTTAATGTTAACTGCATTGAAATTTCAGCTTTTACCATTGAAATTATAGCCTCTGATGGATCCGTGCTACTGTCAGTTAATGCTAATTTTATTTTGTCGTTTGCTTCATCTTGTAAATTTTGTACTGATTCCAAACCTTTTTTAATTTCATCTGTAATACCATTATTTTCAATATTGGATATCCCAATATTTTTAGGTTCGAAGGGTAATTTTACTTGATTTATATTCTTAATATTGCTTATGCTTGAAATTTCCATTTAAAACCTCCGGATAAAAAATTTAAATATTTGTTAAACTGATAACTTTTTTTATCATAGATTTAGTTGAGTCAATCGCAGTTACATTTGCCTCATATGCTCTTGAAGCAGAAATCATATCAACCATTTCATTTAATACATTAACATTGGACATTTTCACAAAGCCATTTTCATCAGCAAGTGGATTATTTGGATCATATTTTAAAGTAGGTGATGCATTATCTTCTACAATCCCAGCAACTTCAACTCCATTCAATTTTAAACTATTTTCTAAATCCAGGCTAAAATTATTTTCATCCATTGGCTTTAATATAACTGATTTTCTTTTAAAAGGTTCGGCATCTGCTGGGCTTATTGCATTAGCATTTGCAATATTATTTGCTATAACATTCATTCTTAATCTCTCAGCACTTAAACCAGTTGCACTTATATCTAAACTTTGAAAAAGTGAAACCATAATTATCTTCTCCCTTCATTTACAACACTTTTTATTATGCTTAATCTTTTTGTAAGCAATGAAAGATAATATTCATATTCCATAGAATTTTTAGCTAGAATTGACATTTCTTTATCAACATCAACATTATTTCCATCATTTCTAATAGAAGTATCTGATTCTGTAATAATGTCTGGTTTGATATTCTTTATTTTATCTGTTAATTTCGAATTATTATTAGTATCAGAATTACTTAAAACTGAAGATAGTTGTTCTTTAAAATTTACATCTTCCCTTTTATAATTAGGAGTGTTTATATTAGCAATATTATTAAGTAT
>Ga0123519_10014003_pt1 | contig 11458 bp, 10 predicted proteins | sample YelNatPaOPRAMG02_FD_87396 | JGI IMG/M metagenome (GOLD analysis project Ga0123519, IMG submission 87396) | Hot spring microbial communities from Yellowstone National Park - Yellowstone National Park OP-RAMG-02 (version 2) | ecosystem: Environmental > Aquatic > Thermal springs > Hot (42-90C) ... | reverse complement strand
TCTCGTATGCGAACGGTGCGTCGACGAGGCTGACTCGCGGAAGAACAGTTGGCATCCATAACTCGTCACTGCACAAGGGATGCTGAGCAGGCACCATGTTGAGAAATAGCGCACGGGATATGAGCGACGCTTGGCTGCGCGAGGCTCCTGTTCGTGAGACACAGGCACGCGCCTCGTGGTCGTTCAGCGAGACCAAGGTGTTTACCGTAGTTACCGCGAGCGCTGATGACTCCTGGACGCTACGCCGTTCGAATGATTCCTGCCGCGATCAGCTTACGGATCTTACGTGCAACGCCAGGGTTGCTCATTGCTGACTGAACAGCGGATGGATCGCTCTCCATATTCTTCAAGAGAATGCCCATTTGCGGATCCATGAGGATGGACTGAATCTCTGGATCCGACATGGCTCGTTCAGCGCGCGCAGGATCATGATCGGTCGACTGTATCGCAACCAGCACTTTGGCATAGCCTTCCCGCAGCTCCGCGTTGTTCGGATCTAATTCCAACCCCTTCTCGTAGGCGTCCAGCGCCTTGTGATACTCCTTCATGAGCATGTGCGCCTGGCCTTTGCGCACGTACGCGCGAACAAATTTCGGATCAAGCTCGAGTGCCTTGTCGATGTCGCGCAGCGCTGACGGGATTTCTCCGAGCTTGATATACGCGGCGGCGCGATTCGAGAGCGGCACCGGGTCGCGCGGGTTGCGACGATGTGCCTCTGTATACCACTCGATGGCCTTGGGAAAGTCAGCTGCCTTGAAAGCAGCGTTACCCTCCTCGCGCGCCTTTTGTGACTTTTCCTCGTCAATGTAGGCTTCCTCCTCGTGCTTTTTCTTTCGCCGACGACAGTCCTGAAGCTTCATTGCAACGCGTGGGTCATGGTGCTCCACCAGCGACTTCTCGTAGGCCTTGATCGCGGCATCAAAATCGCCAAGGCGGTCGTAGGCGCTCGCAATCCGCGCGTACGCTTTCGCAATGACCGGGAAATCGGCTCCGAGATTCTCCTCTTGATTGCGGTCGATCGCCCATTGGCACAATTCTATTGTCTTTTGATAATCTTTCATTTCAAAGTAGACCGCTGCCTCGTTCAAGATGTACACAAGCTCACGCGGGTTGAGCTCCTGAGCTCTGCGATAGTGCTTCAATGCCTCCTCGAATTTTCTTTGCTTGTATGCGGCGTTACCAAGCTCCTTCTCGCGTTCAGCTTCAGCTCTACTAGACTTATCAGCGTCGCCGTCATCATCTGAATCCGCAGCGTTCATGGCGGTATCGCCGTTCGCTACAGCTTGCTCCGGGCCTGCCCTCGGGGGTTCTGATGCAGCTTCGACATTGTCACCAGGCGCTGATGCATTCAATGTCTCGTCTGTTCCCTGTTCATGACCAGGAGCGCCTTCAATATCACGGCCACCTGCGTCCGTTCCAAAAATCGATGACGACGACGATTGCTGTGACGCTTGCCCTTGCGTTCCCGAGATCAAATTGAAAATTTCTTGTATTTTCGGGTTGCGCAAAACCTCCATCAGTTTCGACGGATCGTTCAGACCTTGGAGAGCACTTAGAATAGATGGATCCTGCAAGAGCTCTCGCGCCCGCGGATTGGTGGCCAGGGCTCGCAACAGCTCCGCGGGGAAACCCCCGGCAGCGCCTGCTCCCGAGTCTGGACCTCGTTGCCTCAGCTGCGCCAACTCGTCTAGACCCTTCTTCAGGGCAGCATTATCGGGATCGATCGATAAACCCTGGCGGTAGGCTTCTTCGGCTTGATCAAACTCACCCAGACCAGCGAGCGCTGCACCTCGACGAGAGTATCCTTTCGGCCACTGCGGCGCCAGCTCGATACAGCGCTCTGCGTCTGCCAAAGCCTCCTCGTATGCGCCCATAGACGCATAGGCCGCTGATCTATTAGAGTACAAAACGTTATTCGATGGATCCAGCTCAATCGCCTCCGAAAAGTAGCGTACTGCAGCGTCAAAGTCTCTGGCGGCGAATGCTTCGTTACCCTGTTGCTTTCGTTGCTCGGCAAGTGCGGCGTCTCCGTCGGCTCCGGGCTCCACCATGCTGCCACCAAGCCTGCAAAATTCGTTCAAGCGGTGCTCAGGAGGGCTATTTTCCGCAAAGCGATGTCAGGACGTAGGTTCTCTCTTCACACTGTCTGATGCACGAGTCGAAATCCCAGATTGTTCGCCACAGACGCGAAGGACGCACGCCGTTCACGGAGATGATGGATAAGGCGTTTTGTACCAGAATCTCAGCGCTCGCCGGCGAGGCGAACATTCGGGAAGGGCGTCGACGGATGCCGGCACGCCGGCGGTGCCAGAGATGTGTGCCATAGATCGGCGGGGCACTGCAGGGCGCCCCGCAGATACGGACAACGTATTTTGCAGCCGTTCGTGCAGTGCAGCCAAGCGATTGCGTACTGCAGCACATTGGACTCGAATACAGTTCGCTGCAAGGGCGGTGTTGGTGTTGGTGGTGGTGCTGGTAGCACGGGCGGCATCGCGCAGGCGCCAGGCCTCGAGTGCTGCTAGTGCGCAGACGTGTTGCAGCGGGAGCGGTAACGCGTCAGATATGCACAGCAGTGTTTGCTGGAGCTCCTGTAGCAGCACGTCGATCAATGTTTTGGTTTTTGTCTCTCGCGGGGTTTCAGTAATAGGAACGTATCTTGGAGACTGGAGAGAGGTTACGGGAAGACTTGACGCTGTCACGATGAGCTCGCCAGAACGAGTCTCAGTTGAACAAGTCAGTCGTGCTTCGGTGAGCTGCTGCACGAACCATTCTTCGCCTAGTCTTTATTCTGAAGGTCGAGTACCCAAGACAGTAAACTCATGAACCTCGAGTCACGCGAATGTCGTCTCATCAATCCGATCGACGCCATACGCTCTCTTAGAAATAATACCAAACAAGCTACATAATATAATATTTCCGTACAGTTGATGTGACCGATGATGAAGAGACACCAACGGACACAGAAGAAAACGCGCTCCTATGGGAAACCGTCGAGCGTCGATCAAGACACTAACGATTTCGTACTGAACTACGAATCCACAGGAGGCGAACGAACGGTCTTCATGTCGCTCGACGAGGCTTCGTTCAGGAGACGCGGAAGACCTGTGCATGGGTACGAAAAGAGAGGCAAACTGCTGCTCGTTAACAAGAAACACGCAAAATTGACGACATCTTAAGCTGTTGCCGCCATGCGATCCTGTGGTCGCTAACAACTCGCCGAACTGATAGGATCGTTCTACGCTTCATCCTTCGCCCATGCACGCGACGTGGCTTCTTCTTCGCACATTTCTCTGCCCTGCTCGTAGGCCGAATCGAATTTTGCCACTCTACTAGGGTCAACGAGTGTGCATTTGGGATTAGCACTCAGCTGCGCTTCGTGGCTGCCTTGTCTAGCCGGTCCAATGCAATCGAAGGCCTCTTCTCTGTTGTCAAATGGCATTCTGCCTTCACGGATCAATAAACGAGTCGTTTGCATCTGGAACACCATACTCCTCCAAATCGCTCTCTAACTTCGCCAGCCCTGAGCTGCTATGTTACTTCTCTGCTCGTGCGCGGGTGGCGGTGGAAAGAGACGATTCAGACCATGGGCGTGCTCGCGACAGAGGACGTAACGAACAGGTACTTGAGCAAAACTAGATACATCCGTACAGCTTGCGGAATTCAGAACCATTGTCCATCGACGAAATCTACCTCCCGAGTGAAAACCAGAGATGGCGCATAGTGCTCACATCTATGTGATCCCGCAAAGGAAACAAGAAAAGGAAAAAGGAGTCAGTCTTAAAGAGCGACGATGATGCATTCAAGGAACATCGCGAAGATTATTCGCGAAGCCCGCTCGTGGTTTCATGTTTGCATGACGCGGAACGAAGCTCACAGAAGCAACAGAGACCAATTGAATACCAATCTGCACGAACTCTCACAAACCTAGGCCTCAGCCCTGGAACAAAACATATTTCTCATCGTCCACAGTAGATGAAGAGAAAGAATTTGCGTTAAGCGTAGATCCCTGGTTGAAGGACGTCATCGCCGTTTCCGTACCTCTAAATCAAAGGCACATTGGCATCGACCTGAGCACAAAAACGTAGACAATGCTCTTTGACTTTTCCGTGGCCCGATTTTACGGGCAGACGGGCACGGTGGACGCCACAACGCTGAGCGAAAAGAGGACTGGTGCCATCAGGACCCTTCTCTACGCGCTGGCGACCGGTTCGATTGGAGGACAATGCTGTGCGCGCTTTATTCAGAGATTGTATGAGCGTCCAACTGCCTCACGCAGACGATTTTTGCCAGGAGTACCTGAGTCTGTGCTGGTCTCGCCAACGCGTTCGGTTGCGCGCACCCAGACGACTTGCGCATTCTTCCAACTTATTCAAGGAGCCGAAAAACTAAAGTACTGACGAGTCGCGTTGTTTCTTGGTGGTTGTCAACGACGTGGACGTATTTGAGCGCACAAGCGCTGCACTAACGCGCAATCGACGACATCGTATAACGAGTGCAGGAAACGATTCTACACGATTCCCATCAATGTGTTCAGGACAACGTACACGCATTATGGGCTGGGATGTACGCTGAAACAGGTAGAGAAGAAGAGAGCGGAACAGAGCACCATGCACGAGATTTATGTAGGTTTTGTGGATCGAACTTCTCATGGCGAGGCTATCGAAGTTGAGAAGCTGCCTATGGCGTGTGTGTGTGTGTGTGTGTGTGTTTCTCCCGTATAGTACCAATGCGCGCGCGCAGCTTCTGAACCGAGACTGGAGCGCCCCGCTTAACATCCGCCAATGCTTCGTGCTTCCGCAGCGTCTAGCGTCTTTGTTTCAAGTGAACTTTCGAGGAAATCATTAAGTACTCCGTGTGGGTATTGTGCTGGAACGCTGAATATTTTCGATTTAAAAAGATCAGCGGCCAGGAGAGTGGGCGTTGGATTCTCGCCACACGCAAGGCATGATTAGGGTACCGTTACCACCCCAGAAACGCTGCAACGCCGTCTGCATATCCACTGGGCACGGTGTTCCTGGGCTGTTCGTAGAGGCGAATCGTGTCGCGTTGTTCTCCATTACTGCGCGTAGTGCCACAACTTCTTTGCCAATGCCGCTAAAACCGAAGCTTCTTGACACTTTAGACGTTCCGCTTCCCAGCAGGGCGAGACGCTCCGCGTGACAAACGCCCCCACAGGCCCGGATCTGTCTCCCGTCAACTATTCTTGGCAGCGGCATGCGGCACCGGCGGATGCAATCGTCACAGGCGAAGCCGTGGCCTCGTGCCTCACTGACCAACCTCGTCGTACACATGGTGCCCCCAAAAGGCATCATGACGAATCCATGGCACACGACCTGATTTCCGACATTTACAGACGCATGCGTATCCCTCTGATGGTGCATTGACCGAGGCGCTGCAGCGATGAGGTTACAGGAAATGCACCGGCCAGCAAGTCGCACATGCTCGTGCTCGCTCACGCCCTACAGCTTGCTGATTGAAATACGGTTCTTGTGACAATCTTCCAAGCTCAGGGAGTGCCAGAAAAGAAACGCAACAGGTATGGCCGCATCGACTCGCCGTGGCATCCTGTCCAACGCCATATTCGTTGGTGTCAGGGGCAGTCGCTGTCGCGCTTATGCAGGCCACGAACGAAGATAGAGTCGCTCGCCTCATGTGCTCGACTCGCAACCGTCAGCGAGGGCTACTTCATTTTAGGCCCAAAGCCTCCGAAGATGCCTCCCCGTTTCTTGTCATCTGTTCCGCTGGCGGAGCCGTTCTGGTACGCATCCTCCTTTCGAAGGCGATCCAATTCTTCGATGAGCTTTCGCTCCGCGTCGCTTAATTGCTTCGGTATACTAACCTTGATTGTTAAGTAGTGGTGTCCACGGCGTGTTGGCGATCCCAGTTTCGGTACACCCTTATCGGCAATTCGCAGTACAGTGCCAGGCTGCGTACCCGGCGGAAGCGAAACCTCCACAGGGCCGTGAATCGTGTTCACACGTATGCGCCGACCGAGAATGGCGTCGAGGTACGACACGGTGCACTCCGAATAAATGTCGAGATCCTCTCGGCGAAATTCGGGATGCGGACGAACCTTGATGTACACGTAGAGGTCACCGGGTGGCCCGCCGCGGGTACCAGCATCGCCCTCGGAGCGGACACGTAGCCTGGAGCCATCATCCACCCCAGCGGGAATGGTGAGCATGAGCTGCTTCTGCGTCTGTACACGACCTCGCCCGCCGCACGTGCCACAGTATTCATCGACTACTTCTCCTGCCCCGCGGCAATTCGGACACGTTTGCGTCGACTGGAAAGCGCCTAGCGGGGTCCGCGCAACCTGCGTCACGACCCCTGCGCCGCCGCACATCGTGCACATTCGTGGCGAGGAACCCGGGCGCATCCCGGATCCGCTGCAAGTTTCGCAGGTTTCCAAGTGACTGATTCGTATTTTCTCCTCGCCGCCGAAAATGGCTTTCTCAAAGTCTATCTCGAGATCTAGTCGCAGGTCTTCACCGGGCTCGGGACCGCTACGCCGGGCGCGCGCACGACCAGAAGCCGCGCCCCCAAAAAACTGGTCAAAGATATCACCCAGACCGCCAAGGTCCGCAAAGTCCGCGAAGCCGGTGGGCCCGCCACCAGAGCTCGCCGCCGCTCCCTTCACACCGGCCTCACCGAACATATCGTAGCGCTTGCGGAGGTTCTCGTCCGAGAGCACCTCATACGCCTCAGACAATTTCTGAAACTCTTCCTTGGCGTTCGGTGCTTTGTTGACGTCGGGGTGCAGCATGCGCGCCTTTTGGCGGAAAGCGCGTCGGATTTCGTCCGCAGCTGCGTTCCGCGACACACCCAGCCTTGCGTAATAGTCCTCCTCTGCTCGAAGGCTGAGTACGCCCCTGCGCGAGCTTGCCCGGTTGCGCGCAGGAGTACAGCGCAAAATTCGCGCGGGACACGCCCTCTCAGAGAACCGGCGCGAACAGAACGCACCCCAGCCTCCGCTCCGAAATGGGTTATCAGGAGGTAGCCCCCGCGAGGGTACACCACCCAGAGAGCCTCTCGACCGCCACAGCAGCCGCTCTCCAGTTACTGGAACGAAACCACTTCGCGGCGCCATACCACGTGTTGAAAGCTTATTCGGTGTGTGCCTTGTGCCCGACACGAGTCGATGTTCACTCAATACCACAGCGCACACTCTATATGAACGGGCACGTCGACGCCAGCGCCCAGCTTCGATGATCGTCGTCCCCAAGGATGATGGGCAGTTTGCGCCCCGGACGGCGAGGCGGCGGGCGCGCGCCCCTGAAGGCCGCCGAAGCATCACGATGCGCGGCGTGGACGGGCGACGCGCGCGCGCACGCACGCACCCCAGCAGCGCCGGCGTTCCCGCTCGCACGCGCCGCGCTACGCGATCCGTGCGCATCGGTGAAACGCCTCCGTGGCGCGCACTGAAAAAAAACACACACAAAAATAGTAAGAAAAGAAAAATGCGCATAATCGCAGAACGCTGGCCCAGGTAAACGTTTTGTCAATGAAATTAAAAAAAGAGATCGGTGAAACGCCTCCGTGGTGCGCAGCAGCAGCAGCAGCGCCAGCGCTGGAGGCGCACTCCCAGGTGCCTCTGGGCAAGAACGGATTTTGTGTACTGAATGACACCCGTGCCAGAGTACGGCGTGGAACAGGGAACGGATCGCACTGTTACAGTCTTTCGATTTATATATCGAAATTTTTGAGGTGCATACTGTTGCGATTCGGATTGGAACAAAGCGAGATTCGGGATCCCCACGTCGTTCCGGGACTCTCTGGTAAGGTACGGAGTGGTGTATTCGACACTTGGCAGCTGGAATGCTTAACGTCACCGGAATCAATATGAATCGGGATATTCTCGAACAGAATTTCGTTCAATAACCGACATTCTGATTTCGTGCACATGAACAAGGCTTCAGGTATCTCCTTTCATTCGGTGCAGCCTGCTCAGATCATGCATCTTCAATTTCGAGGCAACGCGTATGCGCAGCAATTCGCGCCGCTGGATTGACGGGGCGAGATACGCAACAGCTTCGCCTGGTGACTGATTCAAAAGCTCATGCCGAAAATACAATAGACTTGTATCGTCAATTTATCGATTCGGCCTGAATGCGAAATCCTCGTCTCTCTCTGCGGACGCCCAAAATACGGCATTCGACGGCAGCGCCATGATACGTCGCCCGGGAGATGCTCCCAGAGGCTCCGGTCTCTTCTGTTTGCATGGAATAGAGTCTCAGAGGCACACTCCCGTCATCGCAGCGATCGCTTCCAGTGAAATGCCGGTACCGCTGGCGGCGATACGTGGTATGAACCTCGAACCCGCATCGCAGTACGCGCCCCAGCGGCAAGCGCGATCTCGCTGGTGCTGTGATCCGTCTGCGCTCGAATACGGGGAATGCGCTGGTGCCGGCGTGAATATTCGATAAAGTACTGGTCGTGTTTCTGGACGTGAAAGGCGGCGTGCCGAGCGCTGACTTGGGCGCTTCCCGGCGCGAAATACTTGCACACCGGGCAGCAACTCTTCGCAGATGAAAGAGCTCCGTGCCGCCGGTAGTGCTCCTCGGCCTGATTTGCATAGGGTATGGGCTCCAGCGAAGCAACTCGACCAACATGCATACGCTGCTCGCACTGCCTCGCACGGGTGATGATATGGATCGGTTCCTTACTGCGGGACCGGTGTGTGAGCATCTCTGCAGAGCGTGGCTCCACGTACTGTACGCGGCGCCCAGGATACAAACCATCTGGGGTATTTGGAGCCGCCGATGTGCCGGCGCTCATTTCACGGGGCGAAGCGGTCCAGACTACCGATCCCATCTTTTGGTACTTTTACGCTTCTGCATCCACGCCAAAGATAGTCTCAATGAATTCAAAGCATTATTGGCGCCGGCCTGCGCGACTGGACCTGACCAGGACCCAAGTCAAAATGTGCAGGCGTGCATGAAACGCCTGCACTGGGTCTTCCAAGCGCCAGGCGAACGCGAAGCAGTGGTAGCGCTCGCGCCATCCGTTGCATAGCCCGCGTTCTGAGATATCGAAGTGCGCCTTGACTGCATGGGATGCCAACGGGCTGCTGCCCCCGCGATCAGTGCACTGCAGATGCCCGCTGGTCCCGTCATGACCTGAGAAAAAAGCACGCCTATCACGTTGAATCGATGCGCTTCAGAACTGCATCCAGCTGCGCGTCGCGAATTGTGCGAAATGTCGTACCTTTCTCCTGCAAGAGACGCGACCGATCGGCCAGAATGGTTGCGAGACCGACCATCGCTGCCTCGAACGCAAACGGTGCGTCATCTATGATGGATTTCTGCAGTTGAAGCACGTTCTTCTCGGCCTCACGGAACTTCATCTCCGCCTCATACATGAGATCACGAACGCGTTGCAGCTTAGGCTCGGGAGTGTTCGCCTTTTCCTTGTCATCGACCACAGCCCGTCTTGCGTCGTAGTCTTTCGCCAGGTTCTCCATCTTGGATGACTTTTGCTTGCACTCTGCAAGCCGCTTACGGAACTCTTTCAGGTAACTGAGAATCTTACTCGAGGGGGACGCTTTTTCCGCCGTCAGCGTTTGGCGCAACTCGTTCCCGACCTCCTCGCTGGACTTTGCCAGCTTCTCTGACGTATCCTTGACGTTCTCACTGCTTGATTCAGGTAGAGCGCCGCTGAGATCGGATGCGAACGCTTTCAAGACGTCACCCAACCGAACCCAGTTTGATTGAACCGCTTCGAGGTCGCGAATGAGACGCCCCAGTGAGCTCTCAATCGCGTTCACTTTCCTCTTGTTCTCTTCATACTCGGGAAGGGGCGTTCGATCGAAGCTCTGGAAAGTACGTTTGGCACAAAAGCACGACAGGGCCATTTTTGAGCAGTCGCAACTTCACTACGGACGGTTACTGAGGTGCGTTGAAGCGAACGCTGGTGCGGTTCGACAGGGCGTTCCTCTGCGTAAGCCTCATCGAGCGTGTCTGATCGGGTCGCGCGCCAGCTGGCATCGTCAGGCGTGTCCGGTGCAATGCTGGGCAGCGATCGCCTGCTGGACAATATTGGACATCGTGCCCGGGCGGAGATGTGTTCCATCGGCGCACCCGGCAATGTCGGGCACCGATGCAACGCGTACGTTTATCCTGCGGTCCCTCTGGTGCAACACTCTTGTATCGAACTGGTCCCGGGGGAGCGCGAACACTGCCAGTATCCAGGCGAGTCGACCCTTCTTATTTTTTAGAGGCCATTTGGCTTTCCATCGACCGCAGAACGATGTTTGTCCATGACGTAGAGGCTTAACACAACGAACCTGCGGGGTCCCGAGCCCGCTACAGGTGCTCACTGCGACGCTGGGGGTGCGTCGCCAATGTTGCTAGACGAAGACACGACGGCTTCACGATTGCGCAACGTGCATCGGCTTGAGTGCGTACGCGGGTAGACGCTTGTTTCGCTTTCAGGCAACACGAGGGGATTTCACCCGATGGCATGCGCGTCACGCGCGTTTCGGCTTCTCTGGGTTAACTGAGTATGGAACACGGTCGAGACTGGCGCCGCTTGCAGGGATCAAGACCCTGGTTCCCGATTGCCGAGGGAGATTTCTGCAAAATCTTCGTATGGCATGTCGGGCTGGAGGTCTCAATTCTTTCGCTTTGCGGCACTCGTCAATCTCGCGTTTTCGTGGGTATCTCCCGAAACTTTGCTTCAATGCAGAACGTATACATGGATGTGTCTAAGCCATGCTGAGCGACGCACATGTGCGTCTTCTGAAATACGAACAAATCGCAAAGTCTGAGCTTGGAATTTCAAGTTCGCGATAGACATGCTTGATTCAGTTTTCGACAGTACGATTTTCGATAGTTGCATGGCGTATTTAAAAGGTCTATGATCGTTGCCACGAACGAGCGCTTCCGCGATTACGCGATTGTTAACTGGATCCGGGAGCACATCCATGCACAGCTCCGGGTCGAACTTGTTGAGCATACCTTGGATTTGCTGCGGAGCTCGTGTGCCGCACACGCTCGACACGGTGCAGTGAGGCTCGCATAGCCGACGATGCCTCAGCTGTGGTCCAGAGCGCGGCTCCAATGCATGCTACGTCTACGGGTGTTGATCAGCTGGACGAAATACCTTTTAGATTCTCGTCCGGGACAAGAAGCTTCTTTGTACGCACGCTTGCCATCTCAAGCATCTGCTTTCTGGAACCTGAGAGATATTGCCTGAACGATGTTCAACGCTTTCAGAGCGCTGAAGAGAACGCTGCACAACCCGCTTTTCGGTGCATTATGTGCAGTGACCATGAGATCGTTCGTGCGACTGCCGCATCATGCTCCCGTGAGAGCAAAGGCCGTCCACAGCTTGGTGTTTCTGGGTACGAACTCTTGCCCCGCTTCAGCAAACCAGTCGAAGGCGGATCGCGGCAGATATGCGATTCACCGCGAGGCCGGCTATGGAGCTAACCGCGGACCTGGAGTTGCAGCGCCAG
>Ga0123519_10013995_pt1 | contig 11463 bp, 5 predicted proteins | sample YelNatPaOPRAMG02_FD_87396 | JGI IMG/M metagenome (GOLD analysis project Ga0123519, IMG submission 87396) | Hot spring microbial communities from Yellowstone National Park - Yellowstone National Park OP-RAMG-02 (version 2) | ecosystem: Environmental > Aquatic > Thermal springs > Hot (42-90C) ... | reverse complement strand
TTCTTCGGCTCGGGGAGCCTGGGGCGCATCGTCTTTCGCCCTAAAATCCAAAGCCAGGCGACAAGCCTCATTCGCTTTGAGGAGCGCTCGTGTTCCCTTTACAATAAGAGCGCGGAGAATATTCCTGCCACATGGGAGTCGGCCGCGGTGACCAAGACGGTCGTTTGTGCGCCACGGTATATGTTCTTGCCTTTACTCTTGCGCAATCGGAGGATGGGTTCGTAGAGTGACGTAGCACAGCGCCTGAGGATATTCACTAAAGATGGAAAGGGGTGATGGATTTGTCAGAGGAATTCGTCGCGCCGCTTTTTGCTCAAGAAAGGAGAAGATCGATGAAACGATGGTATAAGGTGCTCTGTATCTGGGTCGTGATCGCTTTGGCCTTGTCTGGCCTGGCTCCAGTTGCAGTAGCGCAGGAGCCGCAGGGGGCTACGGAGTTGCAGTATGTGCCGCCTCGGCCCGATCTGATGGCCGTGTTGCAGCAACAGGACATGCTGCCCGGAGTTGGCAAAGGCCTCGACGCTGCGGCCAGCCCCAAAGCGGTCGAGGCCGCCTATCGCGAGTACCTGGCCAAGAAGCTGGGCGCTGGCGTCTTCCGGGATAGCGCCGTCCAAAGCCGCGCCGGGGGCGCCAAGCTGCAGAATGGTTCGCCGCCGCGGTCGCGTATCCTGGTGGTGCTGGTTGACTATGCCGACTTGGCCCACAATAGAATCCCCAAGCCCGGCTCAGAGAACAATACGGATACCTGGGTCTCGGACTTTAGCCGCAGCTATTACCAGAGCCTGTTCTTCGGGACATCGCCGGGGCTCAAGAGCTTGGCCAACTACATCTCCGAGGCTACGGATGGGGCTTGGGTGCCTCAGGGCCAAGTAGTTACTTGGACGCAGGTTGCTGGAAATGCGGCCGTGTACGGAAACGACCTGCCCTCCGGCGGGGTAGATAACGACCTCTCAGATGGGGCGGACGTGTATCAGCTTGTCAAAGACGCCGTCGATAGCTTGGTCGCCAGCGGCTACACGCCGCCAGAGGGTTGGGACGACTATGCCTCCGAGGATAATGTCCTGGATTACTTTGTCATCGTCCATGCGGGCAAGGGCCAGGAATCCGGCGGCGGCGCCCTAGGCGATAACGCCGTCTGGTCGGTCCAGGGCGCGCTGACCGATACGTATGAGATCGGCGAATCGGGCATTTATGTGCGAAACTTTGTCGTCGTGGCCGAGGATTCGCCGGTGGGCACCATCGTGCACGAGATGGGCCATCTCTTTGGGTTACCCGATACCTGGAATCCGCCCGATGGGCTTGAGGTTCCCGGGACGCGTCAAAGGGAACGGACTAATGCGGCCAATGTGGGCGAGCCCTCACCGGCCTTCTGGGATCCCATGGCCTACGGTTGCTGGCTGGGCATGCCCCTAGGTAGTCGGCCGGCCTCTATGACCGCCTGGGAGCGCATTGAGTTGGGGTGGCTGACGAACTATCGCAGCGTCACCCTCCAGGATATGCCGGCGAGCATCTACCTGGCGCAGTTGGAGACGCCCTCGTTGGCAGCAAAAGCGCTCAAGATAGAGCTCACGCCCAGGGTTTATGTCGCACCACATTCGGGCGATTATATGCAACAGGCGCCTGATCCTAACGATGTGACCTCGCCGAGTATCCTGAGCCATACCTTCCAGATCACTGCCAGCACCTCGGCCGAGCTGCGTTTTTGGCATTGGTACGACCTGGAGACGAATCTGGATGTGGGCTATGTGGAGGTGGCCAGCCCTTCGGATGGGGCGTACACGACGGTCTTTACCGTCACCGGCTCCTCCAGCGGCTGGGCGCAAAGGACGATCAATCTGAACGCCTACCTAGGACAGACGATCGACGTCCGCTTCCGTCTGGAGCGCGATCCGCACATCAAGAAGCTGGGCTGGTTCTTGGACGACTTTAGCTTGATTCAAGACTATGTGACGACATGGAGCGATGATGGCGAGACCTCCGATGGAGGGCCGGCTCAGGGTGATGGCGATTACGAGTGGCAACGCGTGCGCTTCCCGCGGATGGAGGCCTACGTCTCCGAGCATTACTATCTGCTGGAGTGGCGCAACGATCAGGCCGGCTTTGACATCGGCCTCCGGGAAGCGTACCACATGACCGACATGACCACGGGCAAGGCAGATTACTTCAAGTACAACCCGGGCCTGCTCATCTGGTACGTGAACCCCATCTACGATCGTACCTGGGGTGATAAGCGCCTCTGTGATAACGACGTGCTGCTTCACCCCGGCGAGGGATTCCTGTTGGCGGTGGACTCGCATCCCGATCCCTTCTTACAGTCCACCGGCGTCCCCTGGCGGTCGCGGGTGCAGATGCAGGATGCCACCTTCCGCAAGACGGGCACGACCTATGTGAACCAACTCCATGATAGCGTGGGTGTCCTGCGCACTATGGGCGGGTTGCCGGCAGTGCCTTATTTCCTGGATTGGTGGTCCTCCTATCCTTACTGGCGAAGCTCCGCCCCGGATAACAGCGCCAAGACGCCGGAATATGGCGTCAGGGTGGAGGTGGTTGACGAGAACGCCGACCTATCCGGCGCGGTGATACGCTTCTCCATTGACGCTGCTGACATGAGGACCTCGTCCAAGTTGGTGGATAAAGCTACGGCCACGCCGGGTGAGGTGCTGGAGTACACCATCGTGCTCACCAACACCGGCCACGCCGACGCGCTGACCATCGTAGTTAGCGATACCGCGCCTGCGCACACCACCTATATCCCTGGCTCCTATACGGTGAGCGGCTCGCCCAGCTGGTCTATCACGGAAAACAACGGCATCCGTTGGCAGGGGACCGTCTCGCTCACTCATCCGGTGACGATCACCTTCCGGGTGCTTCTGGACTCGGTGATCGATAACGGCACGGTGGTGGAGAACGTGGCCCACGTCTACGAGGGCGATGTGCCTGAGGTGGACCTCTACGCGCGGACGACGATCGTTTCGCAGCCTTGTTTGACTTCCTCCAAAAAGGAGTCAAACCCCTCCTCCGTGTTGGCCGGCGATATCGTGACCTACACGATCGTGCTCATCAACACCGGCAGCTCAGGGGGGACGGTGATCCTTACCGATTGCATGCCTGTTTGTACCTCTTATGTCTCGGGCTCGTTCCGGGTGGAGGGCGCGACGCAATGGAGCGGCGGTTATAACCCGCAGACCAACTGCATCCACTGGACCGGCTATGTGCCTGCACTGGGCTCGACGCCGGTGGTGACGATCACCTTCCAGGCGCTGGTCAGCCGAGGGGTAGCTTACTGCACGCTGATCCAAAACTGCGCCACCATCAATGACGGCTTCCAGGCGCCTTTCAACGTCTGCGCGAGCACTACGGTCCTCAAAGGGCCGAACCTGCGCGAGTCGTTCAAGCAAGTGGACAAGTCCGTGGCGGCGCCCGGTGAGCGTCTACGCTATACGGTCATCATCACCAACACGGGCAACCAGAGCGCCAGCGTGATGATGACGGACACGATCCCGACCAATACCTCTTACGTGGGAGGCTCGCTCTCCTGTAGCGGGGGCACCTGCACTACGAACGGCTCGGTCGTCACCTATACGGCCAGTCTGGGGGCTGGGGCGATGGGCGTCGTGGCGTTTAGCGTGGATATCGCCCAGCCTTTGGCGAGCGGTACGATCATCACCAACACGGCGAATATCGTAGAAAACGGCAGCAAGACCTACAGTCGTGAGGTGACCACTACCGTGCTCTCCGAGCCGCGCTTGACCAACTCGGTCAAGACGGTGACCAACACCTCGGTGGGCTATGGCGGGATCTTGACCTACACCATCACTCTGCTCAACGACGGCACGGAGGATGCCACGGTGACCATCACCGATGCCATCCCCGCCGGCACGCAGTACATCCCGGATAGCCTCTCCTATACCTCTGGGAGTGGCGGCTACCAGAGCCCCAGTGGGCCGATAACCTGGACGGGAACCATCGCTCGCGGGGATAGCGTGATCGTCTCCTTTGCGGTGAGCATCACCTTGACGGGTACGGGGGTCATCACCAACTGTGCTTTGATCAACGACGGCGTGCATGCCCCGTTCTACAGGTGTGCGGAAACGCGCATCGCCGCCATAGAGGTGGTCAGCCCGACACAAGAGGTATACTGTGGTGACCTGATCGACGTGCCCATCCGAGTGGTGGACGTGTGGGACCTGCAAGGCTATCAGGTGGAGGTCAAGTTTGATCCGAGCATCTTGCAGATCCAGTCCATCCTTGAGGGCACCTGGTTCGTTCCGCGGGCCTACTTCAACTACACCTACAGCAACACCGCGGGCACCTCGCTGGTCTACGCCGCGCTGAACGCGCAGCCCACCGGCAAGTCGGGCACGGGCACGCTCTACACCATCCGTTTCCGGGCGGTGGGTAGCGGCTCGACCAGAGTCGAGATCACGGGGTCGCTGCTGTCTAACACGCCCTCGCCGGGCTTCTCGCCGATCCCACACAACACGGTTCCCGCCGACATCACGATCAACGATCGCAGTGTGCAAGGGTACGCCTACCTGCAAGGGCGTTCCGATCACTCTGGGGCCACGGTGGTGGCTTTGGTGGGCACGACGCCGGTGGTCACCACGACGACGGATGCGTCCGGTTTCTACTCGCTCTGCCCGCCGACTGGCTCCGGCCAGAACTTTACCATCCGCATCACCAAGCGGGCCTACCTGAAGGCGGAGAGGCTGGTAACCGTTCCCCCGACCGGCACCCTCGTATTGAACACCGTCACTTTGCTCGGCGGCGACCCGGCGGGTGGAAACTATACCGTCACCACGACGGCACCCTGCACGGCGACTTGGACGTGCGGCGGCGTGCCGGATGGCAGGGTGAACGTGATGGACCTGACTTTTGTCGGCGCGCGGTTCCTCAAGCGTTGTGGTGATCGCGAGTGGGAATGGGAAGATGACCCACTGAACGATCCCGACAACGACTACTGTGCTCCTTGCAGCAGTAACGCCGAGTTGGCCGATATCAACGAGGATTGCGTAGTGGATATCCGCGACTTGGTGCTCGTCGGTATCAACTTTGGGAAGATCGCGCCTAGTCCTTGGCCGTAAGTTCGCTAGAGCGAGGGCACTGCAGTTTGTGTGCCCTCGCTTTCAGAGATGGAGGGTAGATGCTCGCTGCTCACCCTAATAGGGGCGTTCAAGCGAACGCCCCTATTGGGCATCTTTTTATGAGGGGACCTGAGGCCAGAAGGGGCATGAGCTGGGTTACCAGGTTGACGTCCAGAGCCGTCGTGTTGGCTCTGGTTTTGCCGTTTTTCCTCCTTTCTTGCTCAGCTTCCGAGGTAGCTCTGCCGCCAACAGCGCAAGCCGCCGTAAGCCCTTTACCGGCTACACCAACAGCCGTGGCGACGGCGCTGGCGACCTCTAGTTTGCAGAAAAGTGGACGGTCACTGGCGCAGGCTTCACTGGAGGCCGAGTCCTCTTCCGTTGACGGCTCAGCCCCTTTAGCAGTTGAGATTGTTCTGGATAACGTGGTAGACTTGTATGGGGCTGAAGTGCACCTAGCATTTGATCCGGCCGTCTTGCAAGTGCAAGATGCCGATCCGGAAACCTCTGGTGAGCAGATAGCGCTCGGTGAGGTCTTGAGCGAGAGAAGGCATTTTGTGGCCGTTAATAGGGTGGACAACCAAAAGGGGACCATTGATTTGGTTGTGACCTTGGTCAACCCGGCCGAACCTTTACAAGGGAGGCTCGTATTAGCCACTTTTTCGGTGCTCGCTGTGGGGGCTGGAACCACGGAGGTCCGTTTCAACCGCCTACTTCTCGCAGATGCAAGGGCTAACGCCATAGGGGTCATGAGCAGCCCTCTCGTGCTTCATGCCAAGCCCTAGATAAGGGGGAAGAATGAGCTTCACGTCTTTCTGGGTCAAAGGCAACGCTTGGATGATCCTGGCTTTGGTGTTCACGTTGCTCTTCTCCGGTGTGGTCGCGGCACCTCTTGAGCAAGGCGGGGCCCAGGTCCTGTCCGCTTCTCTGATGCCGAACGTCTATTTCTCGCCCGATCCCATTGAGATCGGCGTAGGGGCTATCCGCGATGTCAATCTGATGGTCGAGAATGTGGAGGGCCTGTACGCACTGGAAATACGCATCTCCTTTCCCAACAGCCTGGCCCAGGTCGTTGATGCCGACCCCGGTGTCCCCGGCGTGCAGATTCGCGATGGCGATATCTTCAGCGGCTTTCATTCCTATACGATTCAGAATAGCGCCGACAACACCAACGGCCAGATTGAATACATTCACACCATAACCGGCAGCGACCACGGCAAGGATGGTGGGGGGATCATCGCTACGATCTCGCTTCAGGGAGTAGCACAGGGGCAAGGAGTGATGGCTTTCGTGGAAGTGGTGCTTTGCGAACGCGACGGCACCAGTATTTCGGCCACTTACCGCGATAGCCGGGTCAATATCACCGTGCAGGGTAGTACACCTACGCCTACGCCGACTTTGCCACCGGGAGTGACGCCGACTTCCACTTATACGCCCTCTCCTGGGCCCTCGCCTACCACCCACACGCCCACAGCCGCGCCGACTCCCACAGGCACCTTGCCGACGCCAACTCGTACGTCGGCGCCGACTGATACCCCCACGGGAGTCCTCGTGACGCCGACGCCGGTTTGTGCTGACCGGATCGTCAATGGTGGCTTTGAGAGCCTATCCGGCGATGAGGCTCCCCCTTGGGTGCGAGGCGGCGGTACAAGCTACACGTCCTTGGAGCACCGCACCGGCACATCTAGTGCCTGGCTCGGCGGCTACAATAATGCGGCCGACACTCTTTATCAGCAGGTGACCATACCCTCACACACGGCGCCAGAAGAGGTGACGCAGGTCACCCTAGGGTTCTGGTGGGGCATGATCACTCAGGAAACGACTCATCCCTTTGATTTCATGCAGGTCTGCATTCGCGATGCCGGTGGCGCCCTCTTAGAGACCCTGATGACGATCGACGATGGCGCGGTGAGCGGATCCTGGCAGGAGGCCTCGTTTGACCTGAGTGCCTATAAAGGACAGACGATTCGCATTTGCTTTGAGGCTACTACCAATGGCGAGTTCCCGACCAGCTTCTTTATAGATGATGTGAGTTTGGTCATCTGTGAGATCTTGCAGCCCACGCCGACCCACACACCAAGCCCGTCACCCACCATCAGCCCGACGCCCAGTATCACCGGTTTGCCGACGAATACGCCGACCATTACCCCTACACCGATCATCGTGGTCCTGCAGTATAAGGAAGGCGAATACGAAGGGTGTGTTGATAGTTTCCTAGACGCATGGCAGCCAACCACGAATTACGGGCATGGGGGGGCGCTCTCCATTCGCACCACAGGTGTAAAGCGTCCTTTGATCTACTTTGATGTCTCCTGCATTCCTGCAGGGGTGACGATCGTTGACGCTCGCCTGTGGTTGTATACCAGCCATTACAAGAGCCATGCTACTAGTATGACGGTTTCGGTTTATGGCCTCAAGCGATCTTGGGTGGAGATGGAAACGACCTGGCAGAGGGCTAGCTCAGGTGAGAATTGGGGTGCGCCGGGAGCTGACGATACGTTAACCGACCGCGATGAGGCACCGAGTGACTCTCGCCTCGTGTCGGCGACCAATACCTGGTATGACTTTGATGTGACCAGTTTGGTGCAAGCGTGGGTGGATGGTAGACGAGCGAACAACGGCGTCCTGTTGATCGCCACGGGTAACACGTTGGAAATGAGTTTCTGGAGCTCTGAATATAGCCTGGCGAATCTACGGCCTAAGCTGGTGATCCAATATGTCTGGGGCACACTTGTGCCCACCAACACCCCTGGCCCGACGGTAACCGGACCTGCGCCCACGGCTACGGTCACGCCTACGGCGACCAGGGCTGGAAACGAGATGATCTTCCAGCAGGGTTACCTTGGTTACTCGGGAGTGACGGATACGCACATCAGCGCCTGGGATCCGACGAGCAATTTTGGCGGCAATTTGTCCTTGCTTGTTCGTCAAGGCGATGTGCGCTCCGCTCTGTTACGCTTTGACCTCTCCGCTCTGCCTGCGGGCGTGACGATCCAAGAAGCTAAACTGGGGCTGTATGCCCTTGACCGTAGTAACCCCAACGCCTTGACTATCAGCGTTTACCAGGTGTTGCGTTCTTGGGTAGAGAACCAAGCGACCTGGAACTTGGCCGCCTCATCGGTCCCGTGGGGGGCTCCCGGCTGTAATCTGGTGGGCGTAGATCGCGCCGAGGCTGCCGTAGCGTCCCGCGTGGTGAATGCGGTGGAGACTTGGCACGAATGGGATGTGACCAGCCTGGTACGGACTTGGGCGGCGAATCCCAGTAGTAACCGAGGGGTGATCCTGAAGGGAGACGGCTCGACTTCTGTAGAGTACTCTTTCGCCAGCTCGGAGTATTGGTGGGGTTACAGCTACTCGCCCAAGTTGGTCGTGCGATACACGACGCCATAAACGGTGCAGGCGAAAAACGGACTAGATCCCTCAGTGCCCGAGTCGCAAAAGCGTGGTCTGCAAAAGCGCTTGTGGTAGTAGCCGTTTTAAGTTGGGCAGAAGGGCAAAAGATGATGAGAGAGTTACGACATCATGAGCCGGCTTGTTGTGTGGCCGAGCCCTTCCATAAGCGGCTGGGATTGGTGTTGGCTTTATTACTGGCCATCGGTGTGTTGTTTCCGGGCTTTGCCTCGTGGGGAGCGCGCCCGGGCTCTCTTAGTGCTGTGATAACGGCTTATCCGGCCACGGTCCAGGTGAGCCTGGGTGAAGTAGGCTCTGTCGCTATCAGGGCCGAGAACGTCGCGAATCTCCATGGGCTACAATTGCAGATGACCTTTGATCCCGAAAAGATCAGCATAGTGGACGCGGATCCCTCGCAGCCCGGCACACAGGTGGGTTTAGGCACGATCCTCGCCGATCCCAGATGGGCCATTTACCAGAACGTGGCGGACAACGGGGAGGGCTCTATTGACGTGCTCGCCTTCCTCACGGAAGCAGGCGATCGGTACGATGGCTCGGGTACCCTGGTGGAGATCACCTTCGTAGGCGTAGCTTCGGGAACGAGCCCTTTAGCGTTCACTGAGGCGATCCTCACCGATCCTCTGGGCGCTGGTTTGAGTGTGGGGACGAGCGATGGCACGATCGTCGTCCTGAACACGACGACCACTCCGACGCGCACGCCTACCCGCACGACCACGCCCACTCGCACTGTAACGGGCACCGTGACGCGCACGCCGACTCGCACCGCAACCCCAACCCGTACCAACACCCCGACGCGCACGGCCACGCCCACCCAGACGCCGACAGGGCCGCGGGTGGTGGTTTCGCCTGCTCATAGTTACATGACCAGCATCGGTATGACCACGACGGTGGATATCCGTATCCTCGGCGTCACTAACCTTTACGGTGCGGAGGTGCACCTGACATTTGACCCAACTGTCGTACGCGTTGTGGACGCTGACCCCTCATCGGCTGGCACGGTTGAGGTCGCCCTAGGTGGATTCCCCTACCCTGATTATATAGCCCAAAACTTGGCCGATAACGTCGCCGGCACGATCGATGTCGCTGTCGCGCAGATCGATCCGCGTTCGGCACGTCATGGTGAGGGTACTTTGTGTAGTATCACTTTTGAGGCTCTGGCCTGGGGCATCTCGCCGGTGCATTTTGTCTCCGCGCTGCTCAGCGACCCTTATGGCCTGGAGATCTCTGCGACGACGACCGACGGCGATATCTCCGTGTTTCAAAACGGCACGCTCGTAGGGCAGGTGAGCTTCCAGGGGCGAGCCACCGCCGACTGGAGCTGCCCTTTGACGCTGGCTCTCTTTGCCCCAGGGGGGACTGTACCGCTGTACGAGTTCTCCACCGTGTGCGATCAGAGCGGCACGTTCACGGTGACCCATATCCTAAGCGGCACCTATGACGTCAAAGTGCGCGATGAGCACAGCCTTTGGAACGTGCGTCAGAGCTTCCCCATCCATGTCGGGATCAATACGGCGAACCTGGGGCTTATCGTGGATGGGGATGCGAACTTGGATGGGAACATAGACATATTTGATTTCAGCATCCTGGCTACAGCCTATGGGACGAGCTGGCCCAACCCTGGATACGATTCCCGTGCCGACTTTAACAATTCCCGACAGATCGACATCTTTGACTTCTCCATCCTGGCGACGAACTATGGCCGCTTTGGGGAAGTCATCGTGACGGGCGGCCCGTAGCCCAGCCGCTGACTCTGAGCTATGTTGTGGTTCAATTGGACCAGCCCGAATCATCGCTCGGGCTGGTCTTCTTAGGAGCGAAATGCGCCTGGGATTCTCGGTTCGCGTATTGGGTAGCCCTAACCTCCCCGCCTATGACGCTCATCGTTGGCGGCCTCCGCATCTAAGCACCGGTTTGGCCTACTTACGCGACATCCTCCTTTACTTGCGGGAAAACCGCATCCGCATGTATCGCATGCATTCGGGATTAGCTCCTCAGTCCGATGGGGACCGGCCTTGGTGGAGCCAGATAGACGAATGCGCCCAGGAGCTATCCGCCGTTGGGGCGCTCGCCCGAGAGTGCGATGTGCGCCTATCTTTTCACCCCTATAGTAGCGTCGTGCTCAACGCGTTAAATGAGGACCAGGCGGCCCAATCGGTGGCTCGCCTTGAAGCCCAGGCTGCCATGCTAGACGCCATGAACCTAGGCCCCGAGGCGGTGATCGTCGTCCACGTGGGCGGTGTCTATGATAATCTAGCCGCCTCCATGGAGCGTTTTATTCGTCGTTACGAGGCACTACCGGAAGCGGTGACGCGCCGCTTGGCCTTAGAGAACGATGATCATCGCTTCAGCTACGCTGAGGTAAAAGCCATCCATCAAGCCTGTGGCGTGCGCTTGGTGTTTGATAACCTTCACCATCTGGTGCTTAATCCCCAAGGTATCCCTTTACGAGAAGCCCTGAGGGCATCCTTGCAGACCTGGCCTGATGGCGTGAGGCCCAAGATCCACTTTAGCACTCCTCGCACCGAGATGCGTCCGCTAGAAGGCTCATCGCGCGTCAAATTGCCCACCTGGACGGAGCACAGCGATTTCGTGAACCCCTTTGAATTCCTGGCTTTCCTGGAGATAGCTAAGGATCTGGGGCCTTTTGACATTATGCTGGAGGCTAAGGCGCGAGACCTGGCCCTCCTTGCCTTGCGTGAGGACATGAGGCGTTTTGCCCCCGGGTGGACTGCCAACCTAATGTAGCAAACGGGTTGACTTCAAGTCCGTTCCAGGCCAAAATATCCCGCGTCGCCTTGAAAGTTTGGCATTCATGGTTCCATGCCTAACAGTTAAACTGGCTGAAGGAGAGATACCTATGGCGGAGAGCGATTGGCGAGGGAGCTTTGCCATCCCTATGACCCCCTTTGATGATCACGATCGCATTGATGAGGAGGCTTACCGCGCCGAGCTGAGGTTCTGCGTGGAGTCG
>Ga0123519_10013990_pt1 | contig 11465 bp, 7 predicted proteins | sample YelNatPaOPRAMG02_FD_87396 | JGI IMG/M metagenome (GOLD analysis project Ga0123519, IMG submission 87396) | Hot spring microbial communities from Yellowstone National Park - Yellowstone National Park OP-RAMG-02 (version 2) | ecosystem: Environmental > Aquatic > Thermal springs > Hot (42-90C) ... | reverse complement strand
CAGTCATTACAGTGAATAATATCGGGTTTCCACTGAATTCGTTCCATAGAATCGAGTAAGGCTTTACAGAAGAAAGAGAACCTGCGAGGATTGTCCGAGTATTCCCAATCTCCCGAACCATAAACATAATCCCTACCGAAAAGTTCCTCATGCTCAATCAAATATAAAGGAATATCTGTTTGGGGAACAAGGGTTTCCCAGAGCATGGACTGATATGTATTTGTTGAACCATCATATAAACAGGGTAATAAGGGGGTACAATTTTCAGACATTTTTAAATGCTTGTATTTGGGTAATCCTATGCGAATATCTATACCATTTTTTTTAAGGGATTTGGGTAAAGCATAAGCTACTTCTGCTAAACCACCGGTTGATATTAAAGGAGCCAGTTCAGAAGTTAAATACAATATTCGCATCCTTAATCCTCTCTTTTTATTTATACAGAAAAGGTTCTTTTTCTGCAGGTATAATTATTTCAAGTAAAGGAAGTTTTTGGGTGAGATAATTAGCAATTCCTTCTACAATAGGATACTCAGTACCAAAGTGTCCCGCATCAATAACGGCTAATCCTCGCTCTTCTGCTTCTAAAGCCTGATGATATTTGACATCACCTGTCACTAAAACATCTATATTATCGGGAATATTTATTATTTCTCCACCACCACTACCTCCAAGCACTGCAATATTTTTTACTTTTTTATTGAGGTTTCCAACTATTTTTATAGAAGAAAGATTTAATTTTTCTTTTACAATATTAGAAAATTCTTCAAGTGAGATAGATTTATCTAATACTCCTTTTGCACCCAATGAAATTTTACGGCTCTTATTTTGTAAAGGATAGACATCATAAGCGACCTCTTCATAAGGATGGGCATCTAATAAGGCTTCAATAACATTACCCAAAATTTCGGAGGGAACAATCACCTCAAACCGTTCCTCTTTTTCTTCGTTTATTTTCCCAATTTTACCAAGAAAAGGCTTTGCCTTGTCGGAAGGTAGAAAAGTGCCTATCCCGGATGTACTGAAGGAACAATACGCATATTCTCCAATAATACCTGCACCACAACCACATACTGCATTTCTAACTTTTTCAAGATGATTTTTGGGAACAAATGTTACTAATTTGTATAGCCTTATATGTTCAATAGGAAGCAATCCGGAAATATTCGAAAGGTCTAATTTCTTAGCCAGTATGTAATTTACCCCTTTTTCTGCAACATCCAAGTTTGTATGACATGTATAACATGCAATCTCATTTGTTATTAACTGAGCTATCCTTTTTTGATGTGGGTTTGTATGAACTATTTTCCGTAGTGGCTGGAAAATTAAAGGATGGTGAGAAATAATCAGTTTTACTTTCTTTTGTATAGCATCTTTAACAATTTGGTCTGTAATTGTTAGACAGACAATAGCATTGTTGGTATCCCAATCTGTTGACCCTAATACCAATCCTACCGAATCTTCAGGAAAGGCTAATTCCTTTGGAGCCCATTCTTCTAAAATAGAACAAATATCTTGAATGCGAATACCAGCCATTTGAAAAATCCTGTTTTTAAGATGCGTTGCCTTGTATGCGATAGCTATTTTATTTTACATGTTTGTTTCTTTTAGTTCAAAACTCATAGATGCATAACCAACAACAGAACTATAATCACCAGAAGTTTTCCCGCTGGTTGTGTAATTTAATAAGTGAACATCATAATTACCAAAATAAGAAGCAAATCCCATTGCAAAAACAACAGCAGAGGCGCCACACATAGAACATGTCCCGGATTCTATCCCACGAATAATCTTTTCTACATCCTTATCTAAAATAGCATGAATTGTATTTGTATCTATCTGGTTTGCCTCTTTTTCCGGTAAGTAGTGAGACAAGTCTGTAGATGCAATCAGTAAATCACCATCACCAGATAGTGAGGCCAGTGTTTTCCCGTATTCAAAATGTTTTTGCGAAGGTTCTTTACCAAGCAAAATAGGGACAATGGGAACTGTGCCAATACTTCCATATAAAAAAGGTAACATGACCTCAATACAATGTTCATAAATATGGGAACTATTTGTGCAAAAGGGTAGTTTTTGCATCAGAGTATAATTAAATGCTTCATCAACAGGAAATTCACCTACAGGAGTTAGAAAAGATTCGTATTCACAAATAGCCAGTCCATTAAAGGTATAACGATGAGACCTACCTATTAAAATAACGCGGTTTATTTTTTGCCCTCGAATTCTTGCAAATGCAAAACCTGCGGTCGGTCCTGAATACATATAACCCGCATGAGGAGCAATAATTGATAATACACGCCCTGAAGATGGAGAGACACCAGATTGCTCTATATAAATACTAACCTGGGCTAATAGTGTTGATGGATTGCTTGGATAAAATTGTCCACTTACTGCTGGGTGCCTTTTGGACATGGATTATTCCTTATTATGAGTGATTATTTATAATACTATTATAATATACAAGTAGAGGTTTGCAGTATATAAAATGGTGCTGAATTTGTATAGAAAAATGAAGATTTATTTATATTTATTACCTTTAATTATATCAGGTTGTAGCCCATCATGTTTTGACCTTGCCACAAATGGAGATAAAGTTCGTTTAGAACAACAATTGCTAAAAAATCCAGCAATTATTAATAGTAAAGATTATTTGGGCAAAACAATTTTACATTATGCAGTATGTAGCGGAAGTAAGGATGTATTAGAACTATTGTATAGATATGGAGCAGAACTTAATGAGAAGGATATAACAGGGATGACCCCTTTGCATGTATGTGCTATGTGGGATTTAAAAGGGCCTGCCCGATGGTTAATAACACATGGTGCAAATGCCAAGATAAAAGATAAATTTGGAGATTCTCCCTTGCATACTTCGGCTATATTTGGAACAGTAAATATAGGTAAGTACTTAAAAACGGTTGGAATTCCGATGGAAGAAAAGAATAAAGAAGGTATGACAGCAAAAGAACTGGCTAAAAAATATCGAAATGAAGAATGGGTTAAAGAAATATATGGAGACTAATATAAGTAATGAGAAAAATAAGACGAGTATTCCTTTGGTAAAAATGTATACCGACGGAGGGTGTATCCCTAATCCAGGAAGAGGGGCATGGGCAGTAATATTAATTTACGGCGATAAGGAGAAAATATTAACGGGATATGATGAAAATACAACAAACAATCGCATGGAATTAAAGGCGGCTATTGAAGGATTAAAAGCACTTAAAAAGCGTTGTAAAGTTGTTATTTATACTGATTCAGAATATTTAAAAAAGGGAATGTCGGAATGGCTAAAATCTTGGGTGGAAAAAGGATGGAAAACAAGTTCTGGAACAGTCAAAAATATTGATTTATGGAATGAACTGGCAGAATTAGTTGAAAAGCATGAGGTTACTTGGGAATGGATAAAAGGGCATAGTCAACACCCCCAAAATGAGCGATGTGATAAGTTGGTGAAGGATATTATCAAAAATAAGATAAAGTTAGAAAAGGATACAAAATGAAGGAATTTTTAAAGTTAAGTAAATCTCATGAAAAAATTGTTTCTTTATTTATACCTTTTATCTTTGGTTTCGGGGGATTGTTTATTTCCCAGGAAATAATGAATACACCTAATACAAGATTTATTACCGCTTCACTTTCTATTGCATTACCCTCTTTTATAACCATTACTATGTTAAATAAATATCGATTTTCGACAGGAGAGAAGTCCGTTCTTGTGGGTGGAATTGTATTACTATTTACTTCAGGTATATGGATAATTTCAAAAACATCATTAAATCCATATTGGTACGATAATTTACCTGATGAGATTCGCCGATTGTCAGAACTTATAGGATTAGGCAGCTTTCTTTTAGGGATATTATCATTTGTAATTATTCTTATCCGTCGTGAAGAAAATATTGACGAATTAGCAGAACGATTTAAAACCCTTGCCGACCATATTTCAGAAGGTTATGTATTAAGCAATCCGGATGGCATAGTTGTTGATGTAAATGAGCAATTCTGTAGGTTCATATCTATTACAAGACAAGAAATAATTGGCTTCAGCATCGCGGATATGGTGCGTCGTTATAATATAAGTGCTATAGAGGAAAACTGGTTAACACGAAGTTATGGAATCAGTGGAGAATATGAGGTCGAATTAGAAGTAAATAACCAAAAAAAATATTTCTGGATTCATGGAACGCCCATATTTGACAAAAAAGGAAAACATCAAGCAACTCTTGCAACAGTAAAAGATATTACCGAACTTAAAGTGTTATCTGCCAAAGTCCAGAAATATGCAGATGAATTAAAAATGAGAGTTGATGAACAGACAAGAAAATTGCGTGAGTCTGAAGAAAACTTAAAAAAATTAATCATGACTATGAATGAAGGATTCCTGTTGTTAGACATCCATCATAAAATTGTAATGGTTAATGAATGCTTTTGTAAGATGATAAATAGACAGATGGAACAAGTTTTAGAACATTATATTTATGAGTTTTTAGAAAGTGCTGAGGTAATAAGGTTGATTCCCCTGTTAGAAATGGTGGATATAGAAAAACGAAGAGAAATTGCATTTATCACATCGGACGAAAAAGAAGTGCCTACCCTTGTTTCTGTCTCTGTTATACCGAATGAAAACATAGAAGAGGTGCGATATTCTCTGGTAGTTTCTGACTTGACCCTTCAGAAGAAAATGCAAAATGAATTGGAAGAGAGAACAATACAATTGGAAAAACTAAATGAAGAATTAAAACAGTATGGAAAAAATAAAGATGCTTTTTTATCCAATGTAAGTCATGAGTTGAGAACCCCTATAAGCACAATAAAAGGGTATATAGAAATGTTCTTACAAAATACTTTAGGTCCCATAACAGAGCAACAAAAAAATGCTATAGAAGTTATGCAAAGAAATGTAGAAAGATTGTTACGAATGGTAAACGAGATGATAGAATTCAGCAGAATAGAAATAAAAGGGCTACAAATAAAGAAAAAACTTTTTTCTGTAAAAGAACTTATTAAGGAAAATGTATCTTTTAATAACCCTAAGATTATTGCCAAGCAAATAAATCTTATAGAAAAATACGATAATGAGGATATATATATTTGGGCAGACAAAGAGAAAATCAGTCAGGTATTAGGTATCTTACTTAATAATGCAGTTAAGTTTACGAATACAGGGGGAAGGATAGAAATTAGTATATCTATAAATAACGAAGGAGCATTTGAATTATCCGTTTCAGATACAGGAATTGGAATTCCCCCAGAATATAAAGAAAAAATATTTGAGAAGTTTTTTCAGGTAGATAGTTCGCCTACAAGAAAATATGAAGGAACAGGTATTGGATTGTCTATTGCGAAAGGTATTGTTGAGACCCATAATGGAAAGATTTCTGTTGAAAGTGTCCTTGGGGAAGGCAGTAAATTTACAATAATTCTGCCCGACTGCGTATTTTACGATGGAAAAAAAGAAAACATTATACAAAAAGACAACATAGAAAAAATTCTAATCGTTGATAATGAGTCAGTATTATTTGATATTTTCCAGAGAATATTTGGGAGAAACGAAGAGGATATTCTATGGGTAAAAAACATATACGAATCAATTCGATTTGTGAATGAAGCATTACCTGAAGTAATTCTAATAAATACCTATGAAAAGGAGTTCGATAATATTGTTTCATTACTAAATATTATAGAGGAACATCCATTATTAGATAATACATTCATATTGTTGATTATTGATGAAAGTATCAATATATCAAAGTCCTATCAGAAAAATTATTCGGAGAATATCCTCTTTGTTAAAAAACCTTTTTCTGTAAATTACCTATTAAAAATAATTCAAAAAATAAAACAAGGCGAACAGGTTAAAAAGATAGTTGACAGTGATAGGAAGGAAAAAGAAAAGGAAAAAGTAGTTGTCATTTATGAACCGGAAAGTACCTTGAGAGAATTTTTAAACCTAATGATGAATTATTATCGAATTCCTTGTTTAACTACAGATAGTTTCGAAAATGTTGTTTCTTCTATATTGAGATTTCCATCTGCAAATCTTGTAATTGATTTTGATTATATGAAAGAAGAAGAGATAGAAAAGTTAAAAAAATTAGGAGAGGGTCATAAAAAAATATTCTTAATTTCAAATAATCAATCTAAGGGTTTAATAGAAGGAATGGGCACGGATGTTGATATAATAAAGAAACCTTTCCTTTTTGAAGATTTAATAAATATCTTAGATATCCAAAAAGAGATTAAAGTAGTATTGAATTAGAGAGACAGATAAATGCAGGAAGAAAATAATACCATCAGTCGTAGGAGTTTTGTTTTTCAATCCTTTTTGTTTGCGGCTACAGCGAAAAGAAAGACAAAATATTCGCCTCCAATAAAACATGATAAAATCATTAAAAAAATATGTGTTGATGCAAACAGTAAGAAAATAATATTTGAAGATAATGCAGATGTTATTTCTCCCCCGGCAAGTTTAGTTAAATTAACGCTTATGTATTTAGTTGCACTAAAGATAAATAGTAAAGAAATAAAATTGGGAGATGAAGTTATTCCCAAAAGAACAATCTTTCCACAGAATAATTCGGATATGGTATTCGCAACGGACAAAAGATATACATTGGGATACTTAATGGATGCCATTGCCATTATTTCATCAAATACATCTGCGGTGACAGTAGCGGAATATTTGTGGGGTTCAGAAAGCAAATGTATAGAAGATATGAATTCTATGGCAAAGAAGTTAGGGATGAAAAATACAAAATACTTTACTGTAAATGGATATCCCATAAAAAGTGGGAGAGATTTAGATAGAACAACTGCAAAAGACCTTGCTACACTTGCTATAGAATGTTGTAGATTACCTGTTTTACTCTCGTGGACATCCAAGAAAAAATTTGTTATTCAAGAAGAGAATATAGAAAGAAATAATACAAACGATTTGCTTTCCATGTATGTAGGATGTGATGGCTTAAAAACAGGATATACAAAATTGGCGGGACATTGTATTGTTGCAACAGCCCGAAGAAACAAATCCAGAGTTATAGCGGTGGTTTTAGGAGCGGAAAAGTCATCTGAGCGTTTTCGTATTGCTACCAATTTATTAGAAATAGGCTTTTCAGAAGTAGCATAAATACTATTGAATAGGGCAAAAACCATCTTCCGTATCCTGACAAGGAGAATAACCACCTATATTGAATAACTGGATTAATCGTAATAGTTCATGGAAAGTAATAGACCAGTAAGGTTCTGAATAATCAGAACTATGACGATTACAATTTTGTTCACCTATACCTAATCCATAACCATCTTCACCATTAATATCACAGTGATAACTGCCAAAATTAAAAATTTGTATTACCCGCAATACTTCAACAAGAGAAAAGGAATAATTTTTGTCTGTATCTGCAGAATGATATTTTACAACCTCACCTTCTTCTATATTTCCTTCTTCTGGACAGGCGTATGTATTAAACAATAATTTCCATGATTCCAGATAACCTCTGCCACCTGTTTCAGAATCTACTATCCGTAACATCCATGTGCCTTGCAAACTTTCTCCCCGTAAAACTCCCAAGTACCCAATGGGCTTATAATTCCCTGTAAAAGGACTAACTCCGTCCGTAATACTTACTTCTGCATTATCATCAAAACTTGTATTTAGTAATGCAGTTCCACCTTGTGTAGGGTAAATAAGCAAGAAGACTTCTGTCCCACGGGGGGAAACAATTTGTATTAGTATTTGCTGTAAATTATCATGAGTTAGAGAAATATTAACAATAAGGTCGTTCAATGTCCCTTCATTAGGGACATAGATATAATACAAATTTTGAGCCTTGTCTTTTAAGAGACTATGGGTTTCTGCTCCATTTACCTCAAAACCGCAAGGATAAAAAGCCCCTTCTCCTTCTATCAATCCTTCTTCTGTTGTCCCTTCACCTTCGGAAATACCTCCTTCCATTGAACCTTCTACAATACCTTCCATTTGTCCTTCGGCTATTCCTTCTACCGAACCTTCTTCCATTCCTTCAGTAATTCCTTCTTGAATACCTTCTCCAACCCCTTCTAAATTTCCTTCTGATATCCCTTCCGTTGCACCTTCTGATGTTTGTAGAACCGTTAACTTAAAGGAAGAAGAAAATACTGTGCCTAAAGAATCACTCACCCTACAACGATAAAAACCTGAGGAAGTAAATTGAATATTTCGTAATGTTAACATCGGACTATTACTGTTTAGAATAGGTATATATTCTTCACCTACAATACTCTTAAACTGCCATTGATAATTTACTGTTCCCACATAACCCGATACACCAATAATAAAAGTGGTTGTTCCTCCTTCATTTATAGTCCGTTCCACAGGTGCTATCAACCATACCCTTAATCCTTCTCCTTCGATTGAACCTTCGGAAGTGCCTTCTATAGTTCCTTCTGTTTGCCCTTCCCCTTCATTGGTAGGAGATGATACATCAATACAGGCGAGGAAACCATCAAGGGTTCCTCCTCCAAAACTGGTCTGAAAAGTTCCTGATGTTATAGGTAATAGATTGGATGCAGTTTCTCCCACCATATACATTACATTGGAATTGGAAATATAAACAGACCGTGCTTTTTCCTCTCCTTTTCCTCCGTAGAAAGTACTATATTTCAAGGTATTTCCATTCGGATTTAAGCATGCAAAAAAGGTATCCTGATTACCGCCATAAGACGGTTGTAATGTTCCCGGTATTACAGGAAAATCTCCTGAATATGTATAACCAACAACATATACTCGTGAAACCGCATCCAATCCAATTCCAAGCCCTGCTTCTGTTTTACTTCCTCCTAAATAAGTACTGAAAATTATCTGGTCTAAATTAGGAGCCATTTTTGTAATAAAAACATCCCTTTCTCCTCCACCATATCCAACCTGAAATGATGAAATTGTAACAGGAAAATTGTTTGAAGAAGTTTCCCCTGTAATATATACATTCCCATAAGTATCACATGTTAAAGCCTGACATAGGTCAATGAGGCTTCCTCCAAGATAGGTGGAAGATATTATGGATGCATTATTGCCTGAAAGTTTCATGATAAAAGAATCATAATTTCCGCCCCCGTAAGAAACCTGAAATGAACCTTGAATTGTTGGAAAGCTCGTTGAAGATGTGTATCCTCCTAAAATAATATCCTCACCAAAGATTTTTATTGTTTTGCAAATATCTATACCGCTTGTCCCAATAAATCCACTCCATATAGGTTGAAATGATGAATTAAATTTAAATAAAAAGCCATCCAATCCACCACCGCTAAATGTGGAATTCAGTGATGATATTCCTATTACAGGAAAGTTCGTTGATTGTGTCCAGCCCGTTAAAACAAGGCTATTGTCAGGTAAAAATGCAAAGTCCATGATGCTTTCATCAGCACTGCCTCCTATATAAGAACTATAAATTAATTCAGTTGCATCAGAATTAATTTTTGTTATAAAAGCATCTCTTCCACCAGCGTTAGATGTTTGAAACGCATTTGTAGTTATAGGAAAATCCGATGAAGAAGTAATTCCTGTTATATAAATATTTCTTTGTTCGTCAATTTTTATAGATGTAGCACTATCATCTGCAGAGCCTCCTAAAAATGTAGAAAATAAAAGATTGTTAGCAGTAGGGTTGAGTTTCGTTATAAATATATCCCCGGTTATATCTCCACCAGAATAGGTTGTTTGTAGAGAACCATTACTGGTAGGGAAATTGAGCGATTTTGTTTCTCCTACCAGATAAATATTACCTGCGGAGTCCGTTTTTACATCAATAATCTTATCAGTATTATTGCCTCCTAAATATGTGCCTGCTAATAAAGTAGGGTCAATAAGCAGAGGATAATTAGGATTATATGAGGATTCAGGAATACTAAATTTTACACCATTATCATAGTATAAACGGATAGGTATTTTATTTAATATTCCATTTACCCATTGGAAAGCACAAGGAGCATAAAAATCCAATTTTGTATGATTATGAACAATACGAATATTATTTTCATCAATTTCAGGATTAATAGGAACCCATTTTTGAGATGTGTCAAGTATTTCAAAATTAATGCTTATTGTATCAGGTTTTGAATTAGGATGAACGATAAAATCAAACTTAAAATTCCCTGCATGTTCATAAAGATATAGGTCAATACCTGGAAATACTTCCTGATATAGAACCGCTTTGTAATGATGAACTAATTTGGGGATAAAATTTACCCCTTTTATATATGTGGAATACGAAGAAAGAGGAATACTACCTGTAATATTTTGGGGATTACATTCAGGAAATACAATTCGATAATATTTTTGAGAATCATGAATATAAAAAACGAGGGCATTTTTATAACATGCAACAGAAGCCGTATTTCCAATAGAAAAATAATATACATCAGGCACAAAACGATTATTGTTAGGTTCAAAGTATAGGGGAGAGGTAGTTATATTATTCCCCAGAGAGGATATGTGAAGAAAAAATATTCCTAAAAGGAAAACAAATATTAATCGGAAATTCTGCATATTCTAAATCCTTGGTCAGCCATTGTTAAGTCAGGAGCATTCCATGAACGAAAAGCGGACCTACAACGGGCAGATGTCCGTAAACATGTGCCACCTCGTAAAACTTTATATTTACCTGTTGCGGGTCCAGTAGGGTCAAAAGTAGGAGAGTATTGATAATACTCATCATCATACCAATCTTGACACCATTCCCATACATTTCCATGCATATCATATAATCCCCATGCATTGGGTAATTTTTGCTTTACAGGTTGAGTTTGATAGTTACTATTATAAAAGTGCCATCCATAATTATCTAATTGAGCAGCATCATCACCAAAACAAAATTCAGTAGTAGAACCAGCACGACATGCATATTCCCATTCGGCTTCGGTAGGTAAACGAAATGTCCCACTTCCCAACTTGTTAAGTTTTTCAATAAAATTCTGACAATCGTTCCATGATAAATTTTCCACAGGAAGATTATCACCTTTATTATTTGATGGATTATATCCCATTATATCTGTCCATTGCTTTTGCGTAATTTCAGTTTGGCTCATCCAAAAACCATTAGAAATAGTGACCAAATGTTGTGGATATTCAGAACTATATAAAGAGGGACTTCCACCATATATTTGAACTAATTCAGTTGTATTTTTTGTAGTTCCCATATAAAATGAACCCGAAGGAATCCAAACAAAAGCAATTCCTAAAAAAGTTTTTTCAGTTCCCGGTGCAGGTTCTGTTTCTTTGCCCGGCTGAAAACCATCTTCCCCTGATAAGTCAATATGATACGAACTGGATTTATAAAATTGAGCCAATCGTAATACTTCCTGAAAAGAGATAACCCAATCCTGAGGATTATAATCTGAACTATGAGGTTTGCAGTTTCTATCTCCATTTCCAAGGGCATAGCCGTCTTCAGATAGACTGTCGCAATGATAGGAACCAAAATTAT
>Ga0123519_10013988_pt1 | contig 11466 bp, 13 predicted proteins | sample YelNatPaOPRAMG02_FD_87396 | JGI IMG/M metagenome (GOLD analysis project Ga0123519, IMG submission 87396) | Hot spring microbial communities from Yellowstone National Park - Yellowstone National Park OP-RAMG-02 (version 2) | ecosystem: Environmental > Aquatic > Thermal springs > Hot (42-90C) ... | reverse complement strand
AGCCGCAACGCGGTCCGGCTTGCGCAAAAATACGGAATCCTCTCCCTGGGATATTATATGTTCGGCTTTCCCGGCGAGAGTTTGGAACAGGCCAAAGCCACGCTCCGCTTCGCCTTTGAACTCAACACCGAATTCGCGGTTTTCCAGAACCTGTTCCCGGCTCCCGGCTCGGAAATCTACGCCCAGGCGCTCGCTGACCCCAGCTTCGGCGGAGACTACCTGCGGGAGTTCGCCCGCAACCCCTCTCCCCGGTTCCCCATCAGAATGTGGGAAACATCCATCCCGGAGGCGAAGCTTTCCCGGCTGCTTTCCCGGGCCTATTTCACCTATTACTTCCGGCCAGGATACATCCTGCGGAGCTTCGCCCGGCTCGGCTCCTTCGAAGACTTTCTGACCAAGCTCAAATCCGCCTGGAAGATATTCATCACCAGTCTTTTCTCCTGACCGGGCCAGGCCCGCGGGGTTTGACAACCGACCAGAGCCGGGATTAGCCTAATAACAAGATGTATCAAACCCGGACGAACCTGATACTGGCCTCGGCCTCGCCGAGACGGCGGGAGTTGTTGAGCCGGATGGGGTTGAAGTTCAGCGTGATGCCGAGCGACCTGGAGGAGGAAACGGAGCTGACCTGCTCGGAGCGCGAGCCTGTCATTCATGTCCAGAATTGCGCGCGGGACAAGGTGGAGCGGGTGGCCAAGCTGGTCAGCGAGCAGAAGGAGTTCTGGTTCCTGGGTATGGACACCATCGTGGTAATCGACGAGCTGATTCTGGGCAAGCCCAGAGACAAAGACCAGGCGCGCGAATTTCTGAACCGGCTTTGCGGAAGATGGCACCGGGTGCTGACCGGTTATCATCTTTTCCACCGGCCGGGTGGGGAGCGGGTGTCGAACAGCGTTGAGAGCAAGGTGCTGCTCAAGAAGTTGCGGCCTGCGGAAATCGAGGCCTATATTTCAACCAGCGAGCCTTATGACAAGGCCGGAGCTTATGCTGCCCAAGGCATTGGCGCGGGGCTTATCCAGGAGATTCAAGGCTCATACACCAATGTGGTGGGATTGCCGCTGGCCGAGCTTCTGGAAGAACTGCTCCGGCTCGGCGTCATCGAGCCCAAGACCGGAGAATAGACGATGGAGCCTGACCGGGAGAGCCTGAAGCGGAACCTGGAGGCGGTGCGGGAAAGGATTAACCGCGCCTGCGAAAAAGCCGGCCGGGGCGCGGAAACTGTGAAGCTTCTGGCGGTGAGCAAGACCAAGCCGGTGGAGATGATTCAGGCCGCGCTCGCGCTCGGGCAATTGGACTTCGGCGAAAACTACGCCCAGGAGCTGCGGGACAAGGCCGCGGCCATAACTGATTCCCGCATCCGTTGGCACTTCATTGGCGCTCTCCAGCGGAACAAGGTAAAATATCTGGTGGGGAAGGTTGTGATGGTCCATTCCATAGATTCCGCGGAGCTTATCGCGGAGATAGAAAAGCGGGCCGAGGCCCAGGGCATAAAGGTCCCGGTGCTCCTCGAACTGAAGCTTAGCCCGGAACAGACCAAGAGCGGGGTTGACCCGGGTAATCTGGTCAGCCTGGCGGAGCGCGCGCTTGAGAGCCGGGCCGTGGAACTGCACGGGCTGATGACCATGGCTCCATACTTCCCGGAACCGGAGCAAAGCCGTCCATATTACATAAAGCTTCGCGAAACCAGAGACGAGCTGGCAAAGCATCTGGGCAAGGCTCTTCCCGAGCTGTCCATGGGCATGAGCCAGGACTTTGAGGTGGCCATTGAGGAAGGCGCGACCATGGTCCGGGTGGGAACCGCCATTTTCGGAGCCAGATAGATGCAAAGTTTTTACAACAAGCTCGGAGTAATCGGCGGGGGCCGGATGGGAGAAGCCATCATCCGGAGCCTGCTCGCCGCCGGGATGAAGCCCGACCTGCTCCTGGCTTCTGACGCAGACCCGTCCCGCCAGGCGTTCCTGCGCGAGGAATACCGCATCCGGGTCGCGCGCGACAACAGCGAGCTGGCCGGGGAGGTTGAGGTTCTTATCCTTGCGGTCAAGCCTGGAGTGATGGAGAGCGTGCTCAAGGAAATCGGCCCGGCCGTAAAAAGGCGCAAGCCGCTTTTGATTTCCGTGGCTGCCGGCATCCGGCTCGGTCTGCTCGCCAAGCATCTGGGCGGCCCTGGCCGGGCACGGCTGGTTCGGGTCATGCCCAACACCCCGGCGCTTATCGGCGAGGGAGTAAGCGCGTTCTACGCCGGGCCGGGGCTGCTCAAGGGCGACCGGGGAATGGTCAAGGCCATCCTCTCCGCCTTCGGCAGAGTGGTGGAGCTGGACAGGGAAGAGCTGATGGATGCGGTCACCGGCTTGAGCGGGTCCGGGCCGGCTTATGTCTTCCTCATGATTGAAGCCCTGGCAGACGGCGGCGTGAAAATGGGACTGACCAGGAACACGGCGCTCGCGCTCGCGGCCCAGACCGTGCTCGGCGCGGGCAAGATGGTGATTGAGACCGGGAAGCATCCTGCGGAGTTGAAAGATATGGTAACCAGTCCGGGCGGGACCACCATCGAGGGCCTGGGCGTGCTGGAGCGGGGCGGGTTCCGCGGGCTTTTGATTCAGGCGGTGGAGGCTGGCTGTCAAAGGAGCAGGGAACTTGCGGGCGAGGCGAAAACCGGCAAAGGCCGAGGAGGGAAAAAGCGATGAAGATAACGCCGATGGAGATTACGGGCAAGAAGTTCAAAACCAGGTTCCGGGGATATGATGTGGAGGAGGTGCGGGAGTTTTTGGAAATGGTGGCCTCGGATGTGGAGGAGCTGAAGCGGGAGAGCCGCTATTTGGAGGAAGAGCTGCAGCGCAAAAACGCGGAGCTTAACGAGTTCAAGTCGCGCGAGCAGAGCCTGAAGGATACGCTGATTCTCGCCCAGAAGCTCGCCCGCGATATGAAGAACAATATGGCCAAAGAGGCGCAAATCATCCTCTCCGAGGCCGAGATGGAGGCGGAAAAAATCGTCCGCCAGGCCCACGAGCGCGCCCTGGAGCTGGAGGCCGAAATCCGCGAACTGCGCAACCAAAGGCTGAAGATGGTGGAGGAGATGCGCTCCATTCTCAATACCCACTTGAAGATGCTGGAGGTTGCCAGCGAGAGCGCGGCCCAGGCCGAGGCCGAGGAAGAGAAGGTCGCGCGCATATCCTCGCGGGCCAAAAAGGATGAATGAGCCGGGAAAATCTTCCGCCTTTTATCCAGCTTAAAAAAGAAGGGATGGTGCTCTCGGTCTCGGTCCAGGCCGGAGCCAAAAAAAGCGAACTGCTCGGCCCCGCCCCCGACGGGTTCCTCAAAATCCGCATCGCCGCACCGGCTCACGAAGGCAAAGCCAACCGCGAACTCGTCCGGTTCCTCGCTGAAATTTTCAGCCTCCGCCAAAGCCAGGTCCAGATAATCTCCGGCGAAAAAAACAGAAAAAAACGAGTCCTGCTCAATAATTGCATCTCATCAGATGTCCTGACCGCAACCAGATTCATAACCTCATAAAAATTATCTCCCAAGACCGAACAAAAAAGCTAAAATCCAGCGCCCCTCAAAAGCACCACCGGAAACCATTATCTTCCAGCAGCGCAAATTTTTCAGATAATGTCTAATGTCTAGGTCTGACCCCATTCGAGACATTAGACATTTCCATTAGTTTTTGCGAGGCTTGGGGAGAACTGTTTTCGGTATTTTTGGCTGCTCCTTATTTTTTGGTCAGCTTGTTGAGTTGGTTTCTGGCCTGGGCGGCTTCTGTGGATTTTGGATAGGTTGCAATCAGGTCCTTGTAGATGGTTTCGGCCACATCCTTTTTGCCCTGTTTTTCAAAGCAAAGGCCCATCTTGAGCATGGAAGCCGGGAAGTTCGGGCTTTTTGGGAACTTTTTCTGGAACTGGTCGTATTCCAGGACGGCCCGCTTGTAATCCTTAAGCTCGTAATAGCATTCGGCCGTCTTGAACTGGGCGTCCTCTGCGAACTTGGACCCGGGGTTGGCTTTGAGGAACGCTGTAAACTGTGCGGCTGCGGCATCATAGTTGCCGGCATTGAAATATTTGACTCCCAGTTCATAGCCTTCGCTTGCGGTTTTCGCGGATTTTTCAATCCCGGCCGAGGGAGAAGCGGGCTTGGCAGCAGCGGTTCCGGCGGGAGCTTCCCGGGTCTGGGCTTCAGCCGCGGCCAGTTGGGTGGTGTCGGCGGATGAGGCTGTGGTCAGGGCCGGGGTGCTTCCCTGCTGGGGGATGAGGGTTAGTTTTTCTTCGAGCATTGACAGTTTGGACGAAATTTCGCGCACGGCTTCTTCCAACTGGGTCAATTCCTGGCGCAGGTTCTGGATTTCGAGCTTGAGGTCAGCCTGTCCTTTTTTCAGCTCCAGGGCCAGGTCCTGGTTGGACTTTTTGGATGCTTCCAGGTCCTTGCGATAGTTTTCCTCCCGCTGCTCCACCTGGTCCAGCCGGGCGTTGAACGCGGCCAACTGCGTCTCCAGGTCTGAAATCTTGGTGGCGCCTGCCGAGGATGCGGCCAGCGCCACGCCCAAAAGCAGACACTTTCCCCTCCGGAAGATTCGGTTCATCTCCGCTCTCCTTGTTTTAACTGGTTATTTGCTGATTGCGAAGTGCGCCCTCCGGTTTTTGGCCCAGGCTTCCTCGTTATGGCCCGGGAGAAGCGGCATGCTTTCGCCGAAGCTCACGATATTGAGGCGCGAGTGGTCCACTCCCAGGCTGACCAGGTAGTCCCGGACAGCCTTGGCCCGTCTTTCGCCGAGCGCCAGGTTGTATTCGGTGCTGCCGCGCTCGTCGCAGTGGCCTTCAATGGTCAGCTTAACTTCCGGGTGCTGCTCCAGCCATTTGGAGTTTTCCACCAGCAACTGCTTGTTCTCCTCGGAAAGCTCCGCGCTGTCAAAATCAAAATGCACATCCTTGAGCGCGGCCCGTGCCTGCTCTTCGAGCGACAGCGGCTGCTCGCTCAAGCTGGAGACATTATAGGCTTCGGTGGTTTGACCGGGAGTTGGCGCGGCCTCGGCCTTTTCCGCCTCGGCCTTGCGGTCCGCGGCGCGCTTCTTGGCCAGCTCGGCCTGGTCCTTGGCCGCGAGCGCACTGGCCTTGGATGGCTTATAGTCGCGCTGGTCATACTGCTCGCGGGCCTTGGTCAGGTAGTCCTCGGCGCTCTTGTATTCATCCGGGGCATATTGGTCCGCGCCCGCGGCCTTGGCGTCATCGACCGCGGTCTGGGCCGCGTCAATCGCTTTCTTGGCGTCCTTTGCTCCGCAGGAGTGCAAGAGCGAAAGCGCCATCACCAGGAAGAGCAATCCCAAAATTTTTTTTGCCATTTTCATCCTCCTTTTTCATACAAACTTGGAGACCAGCTTGGCTGGGTTTCGTCCGATGGCCAGTCTGTTATCTGCATCGGCTCTTTGCTGAAAATGCTTATTTCGAAAATATCATAATTGCCGTTTTTATTGGAGCTGTAGACCAACATCCTTCCATCCGGGCTCCAGGACGGGTCTTCCTCGTTATAAGGTGTGCTGGTGAGCTGAATCTCGGTGCGGCCGCTCGCTCCCTGGAAGTCAATCAGATAGAGGTCAAACTGGTTTCCGACCCGGCGGGTGTAGGCCAGGTATCTTCCGTCCGGGCTCCAAGCCGGGCTGGTGTTATAGCTGCCTTGGGTTGTCAGTCGGACCGGCTTGTTGCCTGCGGACTCTGCGCCCTGATAGAGGTCAATCATATAAATCTGGGGTGCGCCGGAGCGGTCCGAGACAAAAGCCAGGTAATGGCCGTCCGGGGACCATGCCGGCTCGAGGTCGGCGGCGGGGTGGGAGGTGACTCGCAAGGGCCGGCTGCCGTCCGGGTTCAGGATATAGAGGTCCAGGTTCTCGCCCGGGCTTTCCAGGGCCGCGGCCAGCTTCTTGCCTGCCGGACCGACCGCGGGCGAGATGTTCAGTCCCGGCTGGGAAGAGACCAATTTTTTCTCCTTGCTGAAAATGTCCAGGAGATAAAGGTCGGGATTGGCCCGGTCATATCCGACGAAATAGAGGCTGCTGCCGGAGAGCCAGGCGGGTGAAAGGTTGAGCTTGCGGGTGTTGGAAAGTTGCGCCGGGCTGAAGCCGTCTGAATCCGAGACAAAAATTTCCTTCCGACCGCTCTTGCTGGATACGAAGGCCAGCCGGCTCTCAAACCCGCCGCGCCTGCCGGTGAGCCATTCGATGGTCTCGTCCGCAAAGCGGTGAACCATTCGGCGCAGGCTGGTGCGCGAACCCTTGTAGCTCTTGCCCACCGCCATCTTCCGGGTGGCGGTGTCAAACAGCTTGAGAGTGAGCTGATACTGGTCCGGTCCGAGCTCGACAAGTTCGCCCCGTGCAACCGCCTGGGTGTTGAGCATTGACCAGGCCTGCCAGTCCTCATCCTCGCCCTGGGCCGGAGCCGGCTTGAGATAGGAGGGACGAGGGACCAGTTCGAAAAATCCGCTTCTGGTCAGGTCTTTGCCCAAAAGGCCTGACAACTCCTCTCCCAGACCAAAACCTTCCTCGGACTGAAACTCCAGCCGGAACGACGGTATGGCTATCCGCGCCTTCTTCGGAGCTTTGCTGATGACAATAAATTCTTCCAGACCGCTCTCCTCTGCTGAAATCACCCAAGCCAGGGCCATCAGGCAGACTCCAATGAACATCCTCTTCAGCATCACTCCTCCAGGCAGGGCCTGAACTCCATGGCAAAGGTGTACCAGTTGCTGCCTTCCATCCAGGGCGGGGCCGGGAGGGTTTTGACCATATCCAGCAGTTTATTTACTGACCTGTCCAGGTCCTTGTTATTGCTGGGGCTGAAAATCTGGTAGTCAATGACATTTCCGAACTTATCGATTCTGACCACGGCCCTGACCCGCAGGCTTTTGTCCTGCGGCACGCTGGCCGGCACCGACCAGTTCTGCTTATAGACCTCGGCGGCGCGGAGGTTGTAAGACCGCCTCTCCAGGTCTGCGTTGATGCCGCTGACCAGCGAGTTCCATTCTGCATCCACTCCCGCCCGTTCGCCGGCGCTCACCTCGTTGGCAATCTCCGAAATGGCGTTCTGCACGGCCCTGCGCTCCGCCTCGCTCACCCGCGTCCGGGCAGGACCCGAGCTTTGGGAAATCTCTTCCTTCCTGGGGTCCTTGGGCAGGTTCGGCCTGGCTTTTTCCCTGGCGGCTGGCACAGTTGCAGGCGCGGGTTTGGACTCCCTGGCGCCGGTATCTCCGGCCTTGCCGCTTCCGGCCAAAATCTGTCCAGGGCTGTAAAGCTGCACCTGCATGACCTTGAAATCAAATCCCGGCCGGGGATTGCGGAAAGAGATGAGGGCCAGGGTTCCCAGGGCCATCAGGTGCACTCCGAAGGAAAGATAAAAGAAATGGCCTATCCTGGGACCCGTCATCATTCTACTGGCATAAGCTGCGCTCATGGCTCAATTTTTTCCGCCTCGGTCACCACGCCGATGCTTTTGGCGCCGGCCCTCATCAGCTCGGACATCACCAGCACCACGAACCCGTAGGGCACATTCTTGTCCGCGCGAAGGTAGATGGTCTTATCCGCTCGCTGGCCGAGTATCTCCTTGAGCTTCGGCTCCAGTTCAGAGACAGCCACCTGATAACGGTTGATGAAAATTTCCTGCTTGGCGGAGATGGTGAGCACCAGGTCCTGGCTCTCGCCCGGGAGAGCGCCGGCGTTGACCTCGGGCAGGTCCACGGGCAGGCCGCTCTGGAGCATGGGCGCACTTATCATGAAGATAATCAGGAGCACGAGCATGATGTCTACGAGCGGCGTGACATTTATCTCCGAAAAGGCGGAACGGGTTTTACCCGCAACCTTCATTTGGCCTCGGCCTCCCCCTCGGCGAGCTGGAGGGAAAGTTTTTTCAGGTAGTGTCGCTCGATGATGTTGATGAACTCGGCGGAGAAGTTCTCCAGACCGCTTTCCAGGTATTGAATCTTGCTGATGTAATAGTTGTAAAAGATAACCGCGGGGATGGCCGCGAACAGACCGGCCGCGGTCGCCACCAGGGCCTCGCTTATTCCGGGCGCGACCACGGCCAGGCCCGCGCTCTGCAGGATGGCGAGCCGGCGGAAGCTGTTCATGATTCCCCAGACGGTTCCGAACAGGCCGATGAAGGGCGAGGTCGAGCCGGAAGTGGCGAGGAAAGACAGGAAATAGCTCAAGCGGTTCAGTTCCTTGGCGGTCTCCTGGTTCATGGCGCGCTGGACATTTTCGATACCGGTCAACTCGCGCCTGACCGGAAACTTGAACTCCGGGCCGCTCTCTTCAATCTTCTTGCGGCGTTCCCTCACCTTGTTCAGCTCCAGGTATCCGGCCTGGAAGACCTTGGCCATGGGGCTGTCCTGGAACTTGCCGGCCTCGGAGAAAGCCTTGTCCAAACTGTCCGCTGCCCAGAACTTCTCGACAAAACCGTCCGAGGCTTTGGCCGCCCTGCGCAGCTGGAAAAACTTCCAGAGGATGATGGTCCAGGACCAGACCGAAAAGAAGAAGAGGATGGCGAGGACGAACTTCACCATCGGTCCGGCGTCGTGAATCAGCTTCCAGACCGAGAGCGAACTCGGAGCCGCAACCAGGGCCAAAAGTGGCGCGATTTTCAGCACTTTATTTTACCTTTGCCTTCTGCTATCTTTATATAAGAGATTTTATCTGAAGAAAAAGTTTCTGCAAGCTGGAAAACTCGGGGAAAGGAGCCGTGGATGCCGAAGGAGACGCATTGTCCGAATTGCAGCGCCTACATACCTCTGGATGTCTATGACCGCATCGGCCATGTGATATATTGCAGTTTTTGTGGAATCGGCCTGCGCATCATCGCCGAGCCACCGGAGCCGGGCAAGGACTGGGTGGTCAAGGAGATGGAGGAGGAAGAATAGAACCGGCTGCGACTATTCCTCCACTTCTTCCTTCCTCTCTCCATAGACCAGCTTGCCGTAGAGCTTGTTCAACTGCCTCATGGCCTCACCGCTGTCCACCGGGTCGTAAATGGATAGGTCGTAGAGGTTATGGGCCAGCTGCTCCGTTCCGTTCCAGACGAAAAGCTCCAGCACCGGTGCAGACCCGGCTGGAATTTTCGCGCTGACCGCTCCGACTTTTGAGCTCGAATCCGGGGCCGAGTCCGCGCTCCATTCCCCGGCCTTCTGACCGGAAAGCCGCGCCTCAACCTTCAGTCCCTTGAACCACCGGTCATAGTCGTTGACCAGGTAAAGGTCGACGGCAAGCTCGTCTCCCGGCTTCCAGCCCCGCACCGGGAGGTCAGCGGCGACGAGCAGGGGGTTGTAGCTGTCTTTCATCCGCTGGTAGGCCAACTTGGGATTAAGCTCGTAATCCACCACCGACCAGCAGACCGCGGGCCACGGCTCGTTGAACTGCCAGAAGAGCGTTCCGGAGACTCGGTATTTTCGAATCCGCCAGTGCTCGACCGCTCGCTGGTAGAAATAAGCCTGCATCTTCTGGCTGCCGTCAATATAGCCTTGCAGACTTTCCTCGTGCGGGATGGCGGAGAGATATTTCATCATCTTGCCCCGGCTCATTTTGTGGAACTCATAGACCTCGCCGATGGGCCAGCGGAGCTTTTCGGAAATATATTTATCCAGCATCTGCTTTGACGGAAAGGCCTGCAGTCCGAACTCGCTCATCAGCGCGTGCTGGTCTTCGAAATAATCAACCAGGTTGCCCTTCTGGTGCCAGACAATCCAGTTGTGGGAGTCGCCCTCGGCGGGGGACGCGGCGATGAACCGCCGGGACGGGTCCAGGGCCTTGACCATCTTCCTCATCCGCTCCACCAGCTTGGCGTTCTGCTGGACATTGAACTCGTTCCCGCCGCTGTAAAGCAGAACGCTCGGATGATTGCGAATCACCCGGATTATCTCCCCGGCCTCCTGCTCCACCAGCTTCAAGAACTTTTCATCGGTCGGATAGCGAGGGATGTTGACGCAGGCCAGCGGGAACTCCTGCCAGAGCAGAATCCCCTGCCGGTCGGCCAGCTCGTAGAAAATGTCGCGTTCGCGGTTGCCTCCGCCCCAGACCCGGAAGACATTCATGTTCGCCTCGCGGGCCAGCGCCAGAAGTTTGGCATAGCGATTATCGTCCAGCTGGCCGAAAAGCGAGTCCGGAGGAACCCAGTTAGAGCCGCGCAGAAAAAGCCTTTTCCCGTTCAGCCGGCAAACCCAATTCCAGCCTTCAGGCGCGCCAGGATTCTGCTCCCAGACAACTTCCTTGAAACCAAAAGTCTCCTCAACCATGTCCGATGATTTGCCGTTGACCACCAGTTCCGCGGTCAGCTTGTAGAGATTTTGATTGCCCAGCTCCCAAGTCCACCACAGCTCCGGGTTCGAGATTTTGAATTCGGCGTTGGCCGAAGACTTGCCGGGTTTCAGCGCGAGCGGGAATTCCCTGACCAGCACCGGCTTTTTGTCTCCGAAATTTTCAGGCGCCACCGAAATTTTCAGAACCGCATCAGCCGCGAGGCTGGAATCCAGGGTCATCTCCAGACCGACCTCCCCGGAATTTCTGGTCTTGATGCCAAGTTCCTCAATCATCACCGGCCCGGTCTTGAAAAGCTCCACTTTGTCCCAGAGGCCGGCGCCGATAAGCTCCGGGGCAAAGTCCCAGCCGTAGCTCATCTGGGTCTTCAGGGTATGCCTCCGCACATACTGCTTGAGCAGCTCGTTCATGGTGTAGTTATGGACATCAGGCAGATGGCCCAGACCGTAAAGCCGAACCGCAAGCGTGTTCTCTCCGCCTTTTTGCAAAAGCGGGGTCGCATCCACCAAAACCCGCGAGAACATGCCGGTATGCTGGAAAATTTCCTGACCGTTGAGCGTCCCCCGGCTTTGATAATCAATGCCGTGGAACAGCACCCAGACCCGCTCGCCCTCGGAAGCCCGGACCTGGAAACTGGTCTTGTAGAGCCAGTCCCGCTCATTGACCATAAGCGCGTCCTTGGCGTTGAAATCATAATACGGATGCTTGAGCCTCCCGGCTCTGACCAGGTCGGTGATGACATCGCCGGGAACCCGGGCCACCATCCAGTCGCCCTGCTCCTTGCCCGACTTCTTCGAAAGCTCGATTAACTGAAAATCTTTCAGCTCGCCCGCCTGCTTCCGCTCCAGATGACCGGCCAGGACCAGGCCCGGAGCCAGGACCAAAATCAGTGCCAACCAGATATTCCTGCGCATCTTATTCCCTCCCTTCGGCAAAAAAAGTCTAGCACACTCGCAGCAACAGGAGCAAGCAGTAAGTTCTCTCGGCTCATGTCAATTATTTCCCGGCGGGACATTACACTTTGAGCAAAAGACAGGACAAAAAGTCTACTTGTTAATTGACAACCCCGGTCGGAACTGGAGCAAATTATATAAATGCATCAGGCCAGCCGCCGTGGGAATCAATGACCTTGTCAATCTCGGTCATGAGCCTGATGGTATGAAAAAGCGCAACCACAATTTTTT
>Ga0123519_10013986_pt1 | contig 11467 bp, 13 predicted proteins | sample YelNatPaOPRAMG02_FD_87396 | JGI IMG/M metagenome (GOLD analysis project Ga0123519, IMG submission 87396) | Hot spring microbial communities from Yellowstone National Park - Yellowstone National Park OP-RAMG-02 (version 2) | ecosystem: Environmental > Aquatic > Thermal springs > Hot (42-90C) ... | reverse complement strand
ATATAATAAACAATATGCATCTGTCAATAGCAAGAGGGTATTTCTTCACTACATCACGTTTTAAAGCAATATCCCCTCAAATCACTCCCAAACAACATCTTTTTTTCAAAAAAATCATTTCCTTTGTTCAACTTGGGCTAGATTGCGGCGTAATAACACGAGAAAACATTCCCAACAATAATAAATAAATTTCTTTCTTATTTTTTTTGACTATTATATTCTTTTTCTGCGAGTTGAGATGCTTTTATTTTAGCAAGAATAAATTGGAGCTTTATTTTTAGTTCTTGAGATTGCGAGGATGTTACAATTTCTGATTCAATAGCTTCTTTTTCTTTTAAAGTTTCATTTAAATTTATTTGTTCTCCAAATTCTGCATTTTCTGTGATTAATGATGCACTATTATTATGAAATTCTAAGAATCCACCAGCAATTGCAATATATTTTTTTTGATTGTTAGAGATTAATAAAATAACACCCGGCTTAAGCTTAGAAAGAATAGGGGAGTGATTAACCAATATTCCAAATTCTCCTTCTGACCCGGGAAAAACAGCAAATTCTATATTATCGGAAAATAATTTTTGTTCGGGTGTAACTATATCAAGCCTATATAATTTTGTACTCATAGTAAATTAATTTACTTTTTATAATGTTTTTGCTTTTTCAATTACATCTTTTATTCCACCAACCATGTGAAAAGCAGCTTCTGGCAAGTCGTCATGTTTACCTTCTATAATTTCTTTAAAGCTTGCTACAGTTTCCTGGATGGGAACATATTTACCAGAAGTACCAGAAAATTCTTCTGCAACAAAAAATGGCTGAGAAAGAAACTTTTCTATTTTTCTTGCTCTAAAGACGGTTATCTTATCTTCTTCCGAAAGTTCTTCCATTCCAAGAATTGCAATAATGTCTTGAAGTTCTCTATACCTCTGGAGAATGCGTTGAACTTCTCTTGCAACATTGTAGTGTTCTTGTCCTACAATTTTTGGGTCAAGAATGCGTGATGTTGAATCAAGAGGATCAACAGCAGGATATATTCCTCTTTCTGCAATAGAACGTGAAAGCACTGTTGTTGCATCAAGATGAGCAAAAGTTGCGGCCGGGGCAGGATCTGTTAAGTCGTCGGCAGGAACATAAATAGCCTGAACAGAAGTTATAGAACCATCTTTTGTAGAAGTAATTCGCTCCTGTAAAGATGCCATTTCGGTAGCAAGGTTTGGCTGATATCCCACAGCAGATGGCATTCTGCCAAGCAAAGCAGAAACTTCTGAGCCCGCCTGAACAAAACGGAATATATTGTCTATAAACAAAAGAACATCCTGTTTGCTAACATCACGAAAATATTCTGCTATAGTTAAACCTGTTAATCCAATTCTGAGACGAGTTCCAGGAGGTTCGTTCATTTGACCAAAGGCAAGTGCTGTTTTAGATATAACTCCCGATTGATTCATTTCAATCCATAAATCGTTGCCTTCACGTGTTCTTTCGCCAACACCAGCAAATACAGAATATCCTCCATGTTCGGTTGCTATATTTCTTATCAATTCCATTATTAAAACTGTTTTACCAACACCAGCGCCACCAAAGAGGCCAATTTTGCCACCTTTTGGATAAGGTGTTAAAAGATCTATGACTTTTATTCCTGTTTCAAGTATTTCCCATGATGTTTTTTGAGATTCCAATGATGGAGGCTTTCTATGAATGGGCCATCTTTCTTTTGCATTAATTGGACCCTTTTCATCAATTGGTTCGCCAATAACATTTATCATTCTGCCAAGCATTACATCACCAACAGGAATACGAATCACATCGCCGGTATCAATAACCTGTGCTCCTCTTGTAAGTCCGTCGGTAGATGCAAGAGCAACACATCTTACCTTGTTATCTCCTAAAAGCTGCTGTACTTCGGCTGTTATTTCTAAGGCTTTAACATTTCCCTGAGCTTCCTGCTTAATTTTAACTGCATTAAGTATAGCAGGCAATTTTCCCGATGGAAATTCTGCGTCAACAACAACTCCAACAACCTGTACAACTTTTCCTATTGATGGACTTTCGTTTGAAACTTGACTTTGTTGATTCATATAAATTTTCCTTTAATAATATGCTGTTTTATTTAAAAACTTATTTCAACGCAGAGCCTCTGCGCCAGAAACTATTTCCAATAATTCTTTTGTAATAATTCCCTGACGAACTTTATTGTAATATAAAGTTAAACTATCAATTAGTTTTCCTGCATTTTTTGTTGCCGCATACATTGTTGTCATGCTTGCTGCAAGCTGGGCAGAATTTGATTCAAGAAAAATTTTCCATATTTGTCCTATAAAGTAATGAGTGAAAAGTGAATCAAAAGTTTCTTCTGGTTCTGGTTCAAAAATATATAGAGCTTTAGATACATCTTTTTTTTCTATCTCCAAAGGCAGAATTGTCTCGCTAATTACCTCCGACGAAGCCGGACTTTTAAAGTAATTATATATGGCAATCACTTTGTCTATAGTACCATCAGCATATTCTTTTAGAATTTTGTTTCCTATTAATGCCGCATTTGAGTATTTGGGACTAATCATAATGTCGGTAAAACTGTATGATATATTAACTTGTTTACGCTTTAATGTTTCAAAAGGTTTTTTTCCTATAACTATGAGCTTGCAATTTTTATCTTTGTTTTCCAATAAAACCCTTATGGTTCTTTTTACTACATTTGCATTAAAAGAACCACATAGACCTTTATCGGAGCCAACAACCAAAATGCAGACGTTTTTTATATCATTTTTAGCCTTAATAAAAGTTGAGCTTTTGGGTGGAACAAATGAAATAATACTTTCAACTATTTGTTTTAATTTTTCAGAATAAGGACGTGCCGCAATGGTTTTATCACGCGCTCTCTTTAGCTTAACAGACGCAACCATTTGCATTGCTTTTGTTATTTTCTGCGTATTTTTTACGCTTATAATTCTTCTTCTTATTTCTCTAGGTGTTGCCATAATTTTTTAAAATAACTGCTTTTTTAGTTCTGTTGTTGCCTTAATGATTAAGTTTTTTGTTTCTTCAGAAATTATTTTAGTATCTCTTATATCATCTAAAATTTTAGAATAATTTCTTTTAACAAAGTTTATTAATTCTTTTTCAAATAAACGTACTTTATCAAGAGGCAGATCGTCAAGTAAACCATAAGAACCTGCTGCTATTATTAATATTTGATTTTCAAAAGGAACAGGTTCGTGTTCGTCTTGTTTAAGTATTTCAACCATTCTTTCGCCACGAGTAATTTGTGCCTTTGCAGATTTATCTAAATCACTACCAAATTGGGCAAAAGCCGCAAGTTCTCTATACTGTGCAAGGTCTAGTCTTAGTTTACCAGCAACCTGACGCATTGCTTTATATTGAGCCTTTCCTCCAACACGGGATACAGATATACCAACATTAATAGCAGGACGAACACCCGAATAAAAAAGACTGCTTTCAAGATAAATCTGACCATCGGTAATTGATATCACATTTGTAGGAATATATGCAGAAACATCTCCTGCCTGAGTTTCTATTATTGGCAGTGATGTAAGTGAACCACCACCGAGTTTATCAGAAAGTTTTGCCGAACGTTCTAAGAGACGTGAATGCAGATTAAAAATATCACCCGGATATGCTTCTCTTCCTGGTGGTCTGCGCAGCAAAAGTGACAATTGACGATAAGCATAGGCATGCTTAGATAAATCGTCGTAAATAACCAGAGCATGCCCTCCATTGTCACGAATTTCTTCTCCTAATGCGGTACCGGCATAAGGTGCTATATATTGCATTGGTGCAGGATCAGAAGCAGAAGCAGAAACTATTACAGAATATTCCATAGCTCCCGCATCTTCCAAAACTTTATGCACGCGAGCTATAGACGAAAGCTTTTGGCCGATTGCAACATAAATACATATAACACCAGTACCTTTTTGATTTAAAATTGTATCTATTGCTATGGTTGTTTTTCCCGTACCACGGTCACCAATTATTAATTCTCTTTGTCCACGACCAATTGGTATCATAGAATCTATAGATTTCCAGCCTGTAAGTAAGGGCTCTTTAACTGGTTGTCTCTCAACAACTCCTTTTGCTCTATCTTCAAGCAAACGATATTTGGTTGCTTTGATAGGCCCTTTTCCATCAAGAGGTTGGCCTAAAGGATTAATAACTCTTCCAATAGTTTCGTAGCCAACAGGAACTTCCATTATTCTGCCCGTACATTTTACGGTTTCACCCTCTTTTATCGTAGTGTCATCTCCAAAAATCACAACACCCACATTATCGGGTTCCAAATTGAGGGCCATTCCATAGGCTCCAATTTCAAACTCAACAAGCTCAGCATACATACATTTATCTAAGCCATATACTCTGGCTATACCGTCTCCTACCTGTATTACTGTTCCTGTTGAAACCATTTCTAAACGTGATTCAAAAGATTCAATTTGTTCTTGAATGATTTTTGTAATTTCTTCTGGTTTAATATTCATATATTTACTCTCTTTTTTAAAAGCTAAAAAACATTTATGGTTTCGCTTAATTTTTTCAATTTATAAGATATACTGCCATCAATAATCTGATTGCCTAAAATAATTCTTATTCCACCAATTAAAGACGGATTTAATTGTGAAGTAATAATTATATCTTTTTTTGTTGATTTGATAAGTTGTTCACGAATTCTTTTGAGAATTTCTCCTTGTAAGGGATAAACACTTTCTATTTTAACACTTAGCTTATTTTCATAATCTTCGTGGAGTTTTTCTATGCATTTTGCAATAGTATTAATGTAATATATTCGTTTTTTATTAATAAGAAACTTGATAAAATTTATAGTTGTTTTTTCTAGATGCTTATTGAATAGAATAGAAATAATTTTATACTTTTCCTCAAATGTAATATTTGGATGGTATATTGCTCTTTTTAAAAGCTGATTTCTTTCTAAAATATCACAAAAATCTAATAATTCTTTTGTTATTCTGGGTGCTTTATTAATAGATAAAGCAATCTTATAAAAAGCTCTGGCATATCTTAAAGCAAGCGAAGTGTTTATCATAAAATATTTTTATTTAATTTTGTTTGATAGCTGTGTTTTATCTAATTCTTTTAAAAAGTTTTCTATAATTATTTTATCTGATTTTTCATCCAGTTCTCGCTCAATTAATTTTTTTGCAACAGCAAGAGATAAATTTGCAATTTCTTTACGAACTTCAAGAAGAGCCTTTTGTTTCTCATGTTCTATTTCTTTTTTTGATTTCTCTATTAAAGCAGAAGCTTCTTTTTGTGCCTCTTCTTTAATAGATTGCTTAATTTTATTCCCTTCTGATATTGCTTTTTCTATTTCTGATTTATAGCTTTGTTTGATTTTTTCAAGTTCTTCGGCACTATCTCTTTTTAATTTTTCAACTTCTAACTTTTGTTTTTCTATTTCTGCAAATGAGTTTTTAATTTCGTCCGATCGTTTTTTCATCATTGGACGAATAAATTTATTAAACAGATATCCTAAAATACAAACAAGAATTATAAAATTAACAATTTGATATAAAAGGAGTTTAATGCTTAATTCCATAAATTATTATCCTTTCACGTATATGACGTGAAGCGACCTTATTTAATAAAATGTATTGATAAAATCAAAGTTAATTTATCCACCTATTTTCATAAAGAGCATAATAGAAATTAAAAATGCAAAGAGTGTTTGTGTTTCGCACAATGCATAAGCAACAAGAAACCATGTTCTTGTTTTTCCTTCCGATTCTGGCTGCCTGGCAATAGATTCTATAAATTTTCCAGCTGCTACACCAATACCAATTCCCGAACCTATTGCACCAAGTCCAATTGCCATTCCGGCTCCAAGAGCCGATGCTGCCGAGATTAACATTTTTGGATCAAGCATTTCCATTAATTCCTCCTAAAAAAAGTTATTATTTAAAAAAATTATAATATTCAAAAAAATATTTTTCAATTTTCATGATCAGATGCCACTGCTCCAGCAAGATAAACCATTGTTAAAAGAGAAAAAATAAAACCCTGAATTGGAATAGTAATTATGCTATCCCATAACATCCATACTACAGGAAATCCAATAGCAAAAATTCCAAAAAGTAATTTTATAATCATTTCACCGCCAAAAATATTTGCAAATAAACGAACAGTAAGAGAAAAAGGTCTTGCAAATTCAGATATTGTTTCCATTATTACCATAAAAGGAGCCATAACAGGAACAGGACCAAGAAAATGTTTTAAATATTTTAATCCTCCTTTAGAAATCCCGATATATTGATAAAAAACAAAAACCACAATTGCCATTGCTGCTGTTGTGCTTATATATCCCGTAGGGGATAACATACCTGGTAAAAGTCCAATATAGCTTGCAAAAAGTATAAAGAGCATTATACTTATAACCAAAGGGAAATATGAAAGCCCTTTGGAACCAATAATATCAATTAAATAATTTTCTATGAAAATAGTAATAGATTCAATTACATTTTGAAGACCGCTTGGTATTGTTTTCCATTTTACAATAACAAATAAAATTGTTGCAATGATAATTAGCATAACCAGCCATGTGTATTCAACAACAAGAGATTCATGCTCATTTAGAAATGGTAATACTGGCAAATGAAACTTTTCTAAAATATAAAATTCTGAATGTTCCATAATTTTTTAATTGTTTATTGCTTTAATATTTTTAAAAATAAAAACCAGTTTGCCAATAACTGATATAAAAACAGCACTTAAAATAAATACTAAAATAAAAATTTTAAAGTTTTTAAAAATAACTATTGCCATAATAACAAGAAAAATAAGTTTAAATAATTCTAAACTACCTGCAATAGCTTTAATTTTACCTTTTTGTGCATTTAAAAATAATTTTGCAATATATAAAAAAGAAACAGCATCTGCTATTCCAAAAAATAATCCCCAAATAATGCTAAATATTATTTTTTCCCAGTGTTCTAAAAACATTTATTATTCCTGCGCCTATACCAAAAAATATAAAAATAATTGTAAATACTGGTTTTGTTTTAAAAAAAATATCTATATAATACCCTATAAAATATCCAATCATAATAGAAATAATTAATCCAATACCCACACTTGTAAGTCTTGCTATTTCTACAAATTCGCGTTTTTTACTCTCCATTTTTAAACCTTAAAAAATATTATAAACAATTTTAATACTTTTTTATTTTAATGTCAATACAAAAATAAAAAAAATTATTTAGGTGTGGAAAACCTTTCGTTTGCGTAAAATTATTTATTATTATTATTTGTCAATTTTAGAATTATGTTTAATTATATTTATATGTTTTTAAATACCAGAAATTATTTATATTATAATTTACCTTGTATTAAACAAGATTTATCTCTAATAAATAATTTTATTTTGTTATACTTTTTTACCTCTTCCATTTAAAAATTAATACGCTTAAAGGTGGTAGCGTAATATTTATAGAAAAAGGCTGATTATGAATAGATATCTCATCTGCATATCTTCCACCTTCGTTTCCATATCCAGCGCCACCGTATTCTTTAGCATCTGTATTTAATATTTCCTGATAAAATCCACCAAAGGGTACACCTATACGATAATGCCTTCTCACAACTGGTGTAAAATTACATACAAAAACCAAAATATTATGCCATTCATTACCTTTTCGTATAAAAGAAATAATAGAATTATCAGAATCATTAAAATCTATCCAGTTAAAACCAGAATGTTCATAATCTTTTTCCCAAAAAGCCGGCTCATTTTTATATAAATTGTTAAGATCTCTAACAAGTCTCATTAATCCATTATGATGATAGCAGTCATCCTCTTCTGTTAAAATATGCCAGTTAATTGACTGCTCTGCATCCCACTCCCAGTGCATTCCAAATTCACAGCCCTGAAAAATTAGCTTTTTGCCAGGGTGCCCAAACATAAATCCCAAAAATGCCCTTACATTTGCAAATTTTTCCCATACGTCACCAGGCATTTTCTCTAATAAACTTCTTTTACCATGCACAACTTCGTCATGAGAAATTACAAGAATAAAATTTTCTGTAAAAGCATACCATAACGAAAAAGTAATATTACCCTGATGATATTTACGATATATTGGATCTTTTGAGAAATAGGTAAGAATATCATTCATCCAGCCCATATTCCATTTAAATGTAAATCCTAATCCTCCCAAATAGGTTGGACGAGATACCATAGGCCATGCTGTACTTTCTTCGGCAATTGTAACAACGCCAGGAAATTTTTCATGCACTAAACGATTCATTGTTTGTAAAAAATTTATAGCCTCTTCATTTTCAACGCCACCATGTCTGTTTGGAATCCATTCACCATCTTTTCTGCTATAATTTCTATAAAGCATAGAAGCAACAGCATCTACTCTAAGTCCGTCTATATGATATTTCTCTATCCAAAAAAGAGCATTTGCAAATAGAAAATTCCTTACTTCATGTCTGCCCCAATTAAATATTAGAGTCCCCCAGTCTTTATGTTCTCCCTCACGCGGATCAGCATATTCATAAAGATGAGTCCCATCAAAATGAGCAAGAGCCCACGAATCTTTGGGAAAATGTGCAGGCACCCAATCCATAATAACACCAATTCCATTTTTATGCATATAATTTACAAAAAATTGGAACTCTTGAGGTGAGCCAAATCTGTAATTTGGAGCATAAAAGCCACAAACCTGATATCCCCACGATGGCTCATAAGGATGATATTGAACCGGAAGAAGCTCAACATGTGTAAAGCCCATTTCTTTTACATAATGTGCTAATTGTATAGCCAGGTCCTTATAGTTCAACCAGTCTCCGCCTCTTTTGGGCCCTGCTTTTCTCCATGAACCTAAATGTACTTCATAAATTGACATTGGAGATTTAAGAAGATTTGTTTTTGCTCTATTTTCTATCCATTGCTGATCTTCCCATTCAAAAGCCTCTAAGTTTGTAACAATAGATGCATGATGAGGAGGTGGTTCTATATGATGCGCATAAGGATCTGTTTTTAAAATTATATGGTCTTGATACCATTTTTTTATCTCGTATTTGTAAATTGTTCCATAATCAAGTCCGGGCACAAATAATTCCCATACTCCAGACGAACCCAAAAGCCTCATAGGGTGTCTTCTCCCATCCCAATTATTAAAGTTTCCTACGAGGGAAACTCTTTTAGCATTTGGAGCCCAAACTGCAAATACACAGCCTTTAATATCATCTATTACTTTAACATGAGCACCTAAATCATCATAAACGCGCTGATGTGTACCTTCGTTAAAAAGATATCTTGAATATTCCGACATTACTGGTAAAAAACAATATGGATCTATTATTTGCTTATTTGAACCATCATGTAAGGTACAAATAAATTCATATTTAAAAAATTTTTTTCTATTGGGAAATCCTATTTCATATATTCCCTCAGGATGTACCTTATTCATTTTAGCAGAAATCTTTGGAGATTCTAAGCTTCTAACTATTACAGATTGGGCTTCTGGCAGAAAAGCCCTAATGCTTATTCCTTTTTTTTCCCAGTGCATTCCTAGGACTTTAAAAGGGTCTCTAAGATCGCTTCTTAAAATATCATTGATTTCTTGTTGTGTTAGTATTCCCATATTTAATTTCTTTCTAATTTATCTTTGAATTTATTATAAAAATAATTAATAAAATTATAACTTATTTTTTAAAAACATTGCGACTTTTTTTTCAAATATAATTATTAATGTAATTTAATATTGACATTTTTTATTACATAAATTATCATTTTTGACTTGTTTATTATCAATTTTTTTGGAGGATATTATGATTACTATTAACGAAAATTATCTTAAGCTTAAATCTTCTTATCTTTTTTCTGATATAGCAAAGCGTGTTAATGCATATAAATTAAAAAATCCCAAAAAAGAAATAATTCGTTTGGGAATTGGTGATGTAACTCGCGCACTTCCTAAAGTATGTATAGATGCTTTCCATAAAGCAACAAACGAAATGGCTCAAGATTCTACCTTTCATGGTTATGGAGATGAACAGGGCTATCTATTCTTGCGGGAAAAAATTGCTTTGTGGGATTATGGTAAAAGAGGAATTAATATTTCTCCCGACGAAATTTTTATTTCTGATGGTGCAAAATGCGATACAGGAAATTTTCAGGAACTTTTTTCAAATAAAATAAAGATTGGTATTCCAGATCCTGTTTATCCAGTATATGTAGATACAAATGTAATGGCAGGAAGAACAGGAAATTTTGAAAATGGAAGATACAAAGGAATCTTTTATTTGGAGTCAACAGAAAAAAATTCTTATGTCCCAGATATCCCCAAAAAACCACTTGACCTAGTTTATTTATGTTTTCCTAATAATCCAACTGGCGCAGTGATAACAAAACAAAATCTTCAGAAATGGGTAAATTGGGCAAAAAAGAATAAGGCAATAATTTTATATGATGCAGCTTATGTTGCTTTTATAAGAGATAAATCTCTTCCTCAAAGTATTTATGAAATTCCTGGTGCAAAAGAAGTTGCTGTAGAATTTAGAAGTTATTCAAAAACCGCCGGGTTTACAGGGACTAGGTGCGCATATACAATTGTGCCAAAAGAATGTATAGGTTACGATTCAAAAGGAAAGTCTCATCAGCTGAATTTATTATGGAATAGACGCCATACAACAAAATTTAATGGCGTTTGCTATATGGTGCAAAAGGCAGCAGAGGCACTTTATTCCAAAGAGGGACAAAAACAAATTCACGAAATAAACGACTATTATCTGGAAAACGCAAGAATAATTACTACTTTGCTTAAAGAATTAGAATATAAATTCTGTGGCGGTGAAAATTCTCCATATATTTGGGTTTACACAGGTATGAATTCGTGGAAATTCTTTGACATTCTGCTTGACGAGGCTGGCGTTGTATGCACCCCAGGTAGTGGCTTTGGCAAATGCGGTGAAGAATATATACGAATTAGTGCATTTAATAATAGAGAAAATGTTTATAAGGCAGTAGATAAATTAAGAAAAGTATTAATAAAATATAAACTAAAATAAATCAATTAAACAGTATAAATAATTTCTTAAATTGCATCAATTGATTTTATTATATGTAAAACTTTATCCAAATTTGTTAATTCAAAAAGCCTTTTTACATAACTTTGATCATCGGGATTCATATTCAAAATCAAAAGTTTCTTATTTTCTTTATCCATTAAAGTATGATAATAAACAATAATACCAAGGCCATGACTATCTATAAAATTTGTTTTGCTTAAATCTAAAATTATCTGTTGTTCACCCTTTTTATATAATGCCTGAAGCTTTTTAGAAAATTTATCAACATCAACATCAATTACTCTTCCTGTTAACTCTAAAACAGAAATATTTTTTATTTTTTTTGTTTTTACTATTAGTGCCATATTTTAACGCTTCCTAAATTAAATTTTTTTATTATTCCTAGTTATAAAAATATATAATATTT
>Ga0123519_10013984_pt1 | contig 11467 bp, 12 predicted proteins | sample YelNatPaOPRAMG02_FD_87396 | JGI IMG/M metagenome (GOLD analysis project Ga0123519, IMG submission 87396) | Hot spring microbial communities from Yellowstone National Park - Yellowstone National Park OP-RAMG-02 (version 2) | ecosystem: Environmental > Aquatic > Thermal springs > Hot (42-90C) ... | reverse complement strand
TGCCCACTGTTAAGCTGGTGCGGGGCCGCGCTCAGCGGTGATCCTGAGAGGTTCCCGCCACGGAGGCCCAGGCCCGCCCGCCCCCTCCTGGAGGTCTCCGTGGGAATCCTATGGCGAGGGGGACGTTTCCTGGTGACCAGGCGCGCCCCAGGCGGTTTTCTTGGCGGCCTCTGGGAATTGCCCGGGGGCAAATGGCGGGAAGGCGAGACCGCTTCCGAGGCCCTTCGTAGGGAGCTGCGAGAGGAGCTGGCGCTTGAGGTCATCCACCTCCGTCCCCATCCCTCCGTGCGCCACGGCTACTCGCACTTCGAGGTTCGACTTCATCCCTTCGAGTGCGAAACCGCCGACGGCGCGGATCCCCACACCCCCCTCGCCCACCAATGGATACTGCCCGAAGAGATTGGAACGCTCGCCTTCCCAGCCGGCACCCACAAGGTTTTCGCCAAGATATTCCCCATCAGGCGGCGAGCGGCCGAATCCCCCGGCCGGTACGGCACGCGGGACGGTCCGTGACGGCCACCCGAGCGGCTCTTGACCGCGCCGCGCCCTCTCTGGTTTCATGGGCGGGGAGGCGCGCGGTGGCCAGTCGGACCGACAAGGTGTTGCTTTACGCGCTCCTTACGCTGGTTCTGTTGGGCGGCCTGTGTGCCTGCTGCCTTTTTGCCGCCATCTTCACCCCGTTTCGTTTTTGGACCCATGGTGGAGCCCCCGAGGCGGCCAAGAGCTATCTGCGTAACAATCCGGTCGTGGTGGCTCAAATCGGGCAGGTCACCGGGTTCGGCTGGTTCCCCAACGGCTCCGTGAGCGAGGTGAACGGGCGGGGGAAGGCCCATCTCGTCTTCGCCCTCAAGGGAACCAAGGGCGAAGGGCGCGCCGTCCTTGATCTGGAGAAAAAGCCGAAAACCGATTGGAGCGTCGTTTCCGCTCGCCTCTACGTGGCGGGCAAGGAGTTCATCCTCCGGGAGCCCCCCTTGGGGAGCCAGCCCGCGCCTCCGCCTCCCGGAGGCAGGTCCGAACAGGACTCGGACGGGTACAACACCTGAAGCGGCCGTCCGCTCAGCGCCGGCATCCGATTTTACGATTCCAGTGAATGCCCTTGGCCGCGCCGAAGGTGCAGTTCAGGCCATGCCGGTTCAAGTTGGACCGCCTTGCCGGCTCCGAACCACGGCTGCGCCGGCGGCGCCGGAACGCGCCTTCCTCCGCTTCGCTCCGCAAGGCAAAGCGCACAAGTGGGAGATAAGGCTGTTTTGGACAGCCATGGCTTCAGGCGGGTTCGAGGATCGACCGGCCCATCGGTCAGCCATCGAGGTCGAGGGAAAGGCGAAGCCTGTAGCGGCGACCATCCAGCTCGACGGGGATATCGAGGGGCACGCCGGGCAGTAGGCGGATCCCGGCAAGGGCCTCCCTGGACGGCCCACCGGGCGTGGCCGATTCTCCGCTGTTTCCCGATTTCGTAGCCGGTTCTGCGGTGGCAGCGGAAGCCCCCGCACCTCCAAAAGGTGAATCTTCGCTCAATCCCTCTTCGAATAGGAGTTCGGCGGAATCCTCCACGGCGGAGGCGAGAAGAGGATCCAGGGGGTTGCCCGGCTTCTGGCCAACACCCGCGTTCTCCGGGTGAAAGTCGCTGGCTCCCACGAGGCTTCCTCCCTCGGGGGCGGTGTCCGCGGATAGCTCCCCCCATGGTCCTCCGCGGGGCACCGGCGACGGGGGGAACTCCTTGCGGGAAACACCCGGCAGCGGCTGGGCCAGGAGGGCCCGCAGCACCAGTGAGGTGATGGATTTCAGGGTATCCTCCACTCCCACGCCTTCGCTGGCAATCGCCTCGAAGAAGGGACGGTTGGAGGGATTCAGTTCGCGATCGAGCTCCTCAAGGCTCATGATGTCCTGAAGATCCCTCTTGTTGTACTGGATCACCATGGGGATGGAATCGGGATCCAGCCCGTTGTCCCGGAGGTGCTCGTGGAGTTGCAGGAGGGACTGGAGGTTGGCTTCGCGCATCCTTCTCTGGCTGTCGGCGACGAAGATGACCCCGTCGGCCCCTTTGAGAACCTTACGGCGGGTGTCTTCATAGAAGACCTGGCCGGGAACGGTGTAGAGTTGAACGCGTACCTTGTGGCCCTGGACGGTTCCCAATTCCAATGGGAGGAAGTCGAAAAAAATGGTTCGGTCGGCATCCGTGGACAGGGTGAGAAGCTGGCCGCGCTGGCTTTCGTCCATGTTGTCGTAGACGAATTTGATGTTGCTCGTTTTTCCGCCCAGGCCGGGGCCATAATAGACAATCTTCGAGGTGAGCTCCCTGGTCGTGCGGTTGATGAGCGCCATCGCCGCCCCTTCTCCAAGTCACGAGAACATGTCTTCGAGCGCCTTCTCTTCCGAATCATAAATCTTGATGATCTCGTCCAGACGGGTGAGCCGCATGAGTTTCCGGATGGTCTCGTTGGGCCTCACCAGCTTAAGGCGCTTCCCGCTGTTCTCGAAGCGCGCCAGGTACCCCACCACCTCGCCCAAGCCCGTGGAGTCCATATAGTTGATGTTCTCCAGGTTGAGGATCACGCCCTCGACGCCCTCCTCGCCTAGGAGCTTGGCGAGCTCCCGGCTGAGTTGGCCGGCGGACTGCCCCAGCGTCACCTCTCCCGTGATGTCCAAAATGATCACGCTATTGTCCAGCGCCTTCTTCACGATTTTCACGGCAAGCCGCCCGCATCCCCCGCTCTGTCGAGGGAAAATGCGCCCGTAATGGGTTGGCCCGAGCCGATCTCGTAGCTGAACCAGGAACCCCGAACGCTCTTCTGGTCACTGGAGAGCGTGCCATCCAGCCGCCCCATTTTTCCGAACTTGGCGTCGATGCGTTCGAGGAAGAGCTGGTTGTTGATGAAGGTGCCCTGGAGGCTGCCGGCCTGACCGTTGTCGAGCGTGTAGTCGCCGGTCAGGAGCGTGCCGTTCTGGGAGAGGTATACGTCACCGCGAGTGCCGGCAGGCATGAGCACGAGGGTCCAATGGCCATCGAGCACCTGCCGGGCCTCCCGGAGATCGGTCCGAAGCTTCTGAATCTCGCCCTGAAGAACGGTCAGTTCAACGTAGCCGTCGCGAAGCGAACGCAGGAGGTCAAGCCTCTCGGCTTCCAGCGTCTGACGGCGTATGGCATTGCGCAGCAGCGCCTCGACCCGGTCGGCGTTCTTCACATCCGTTTCGGAGGCGGCCTGCTCGTCCGAGGATGCCAGGTCCTTGATCTGCGCGTCGAGCTGAGCGAGGTTCCTCCACTTGGCCGTTATCAAGGCCTGCTGGGAGGTCTGCATGGCTTCCAGCGCAGCCAGCCTCATTTTTTGGATATCCCTTCCCCCGTCCGCGGCGAGCACGCACACGCCCATGCCCACCGCTAGCAGAACTGGCAGTCTCTTGATCATGGCCGTCTCCATAACGTGAAGATAGCATAGGGGCACCACCGCGGCAAGCTCGCGGACTCGCTCAAATTCCGCCGTGGCTGTCCAAAACATTTTCAGCCCCCCCGAATCCCTTGGCAGGTGATTGTGCAGTTAGGCCGGTCACCGGGATCCGTAGGGCCTTGCACCGTCATTTCGACCCAGGCGCCGGATTGGGGCCTCCCTCGCCCGCCCCGGCCGGAGATTCGGAGATTCGAGGAGCGCCGCTCCCCGGGGATGTGCTAGTGTTGGGCGCGGAGGGCTGCTATGGCGAAGGAACGGGCGCTTCTCGTCGGTTTGGCCCTGCCAAGCGTGCCTTTGCACCGAGTGGAGGAGTACCTGGACGAACTGGCCTCCCTGGTGGACACGGCCGGCGGCCTGGTGGTGCGTCGAGAGGTCCAATCGCGGGAGCGTCCCGATCCAGCTACCTTCGTCGGGCGCGGCAAAGCCGAGGAGCTGGGAAGGCTCTGCGCCGCCGAAGGGATCCAGCTCGTGGTCTTCGACGACGATCTGACGCCCGCGCAGGTTCGGAACCTGGAGAAGGCCGTGGGCGTCAGGGTGACGGACCGGACGGGCGTCATCCTTGACATCTTCGCCCGCCGGGCGGGGACTCGTGAGGCCAAAACCCAGGTGGAGCTGGCTCAGTATACCTACCTCCTGCCGCGCCTGACCCGAGCGTGGACGCACCTATCCAGGCAGGCAGGAGGTATCGGCACGAGGGGGGTGGGTGAAACGCAGCTCGAAACGGACCGCCGGGTGATCCGCCGCCGCATCGCCGTTCTCACCCGCGAGCTGCGGCGTATCGCAGATCAGCGCGAGGTCCAGCGCAGGAGCCGCGAAGAGACCTTCGAGGTGGCCCTGGTGGGGTACACCAACGTGGGTAAATCCTCTCTCATGAACAGACTGACGGCGGCGCACGCGGCCGTGGAGGACCGCCTCTTCTCGACGCTGGACACCACCTTCCGGCGCATGCCATCGGACAGGGCCGGTCTCCCGATTGTGCTCATCGATACCGTGGGTCTCGTGCGCAAGCTGCCCCATCACCTGGTCGCCTCCTTTCGATCCACGCTGGAGCAGGCGAGCGAGGCCGACCTGATCCTCCACGTGGTGGATGTGAGCCACCCCTCCTTCGAGGAGCAGGCCGTCACCACGCTGGAGGTTCTCGCCGACCTTGGCATGGACCAGATTCCCGTGCTGACCGTGCTGAACAAAGTGGACCGCATTGGCGAGGGCGTGCTCGCGCGCGCAGAGAGCCTCTACCCTGATTCCGTAGCGGTCTCCGCGGTCACCGGGGAGGGCCTCGCAAAATTGCGCGAGGCCGTTTCGGCGGCCGCACGCGTCGCCACGAGGGGCAGGACGCTCTTCGTCCCGTACGAGGCCTGGCCGCGATTCGTTACCCTGCGCACCGGGTACCGGACCCTCAGGGAGCACTATGGAAACGACGGTGTGACCGTCGTGCTGCGGGCCAAGGAGGAGGAGGTGGCCAAGCTCGCCGCGCAGCTGGGGATCCACGCCGAGGCTTAAGAGAACTAGGCCAGCAAGCTCCCCGCGGGATTGCGTTTCTGCGACGGACTTGTTACACTTCCGCCTCATGAGGCCGGGGGGGGATCCACCCCGCATAATGCGAAGAGGGAAGAAAAACCATGAGATTCTCTCTGGCTCCCCGCGAAGTGCGCTTCTTCGATATGTTCGACGCATCGGTGGAGGTGGTGCTCAAAGGTGCGCGCCTCTTCAGCGAGATGCTCCACGATTACACCGATACCCCGCAGAAGGCTAAGGCCCTCAAGACGGTCGAGCTGGAGGGCGACCAAAACGTCCACCAGATGATGGACGCCCTCAACCGCTCCTTTATGACGCCCATCGATCGCGACGACATCTGCGAGCTCAACTCGGCCCTGGACGACATCCTCGACTGCGTGGAGGCGCTCGCAAGCCGCATGGTGCTCTTCAAGATCCAGGAGCCCACGCCGGAAATGTGCGAGTTCGCGGACCTCCTGCTGGAAGCGGTGGAGCACCTGGCCGGAGCCGTCCATTCGCTTCGGAAGATGGACGCGCTCCTGCCTTACTGCCGCGAGGTGAAACGGCTGGAGAACCTGGGGGACGACCTGAGCCGAAAGGTGATCTCGGACCTCTTCGAAAATGAGGGGGATCCGATCCGGATCATCAAGCTCAAGGAGATCTACGGCCGTATGGAATCGGCCATGGACCGTTGCGAGGACGTGGCCAACATCATCGAAACCATCTTCGCCAAAAATGGCTAACCCGCTCTGGATTTTCATCCTCTTCGTCGCCACCGCCCTTTTCTTCGACTACATCAACGGCTTTCACGACACGGCCAACTCCATCGCGACGACGGTTCTGACGGGCGCCCTCTCCATTCCCAAGGCCCTCATGTTGGCGGCGGCCCTCAATTTCACGGGCGCCTTCCTGGACAAGGCCGTGGCCACAACCATCGGAAAGGGCATCGTGGACCCGCATACGGTGACCCTCTCGGTGATCTTCTCCGCCCTTCTCGGAGCCATCGCCTGGAACCTCATCACCTGGTGGAAGGGCCTTCCCTCCTCCTCCTCCCACGCCCTGATAGGAGGCATCGTAGGGGCGGTGGTAGCCCGGTACGGCTTCGGCGTCTTCCACCCCAGCGGCCTGAAGCTCATCATCGCCGCGCTCCTCCTCTCACCCCTCATGGGTCTGGTCGTCGGGCACCTCTTCATGACCGCCATCGGCTGGATTTTCCGCCAGTTCAGGCCCAGTGCCCTGAACCACTATTTCAAGTTTTTCCAGATTCTGTCGGCATCGGCCATGGCTCTTGCCCATGGTGCCAACGATGCCCAGAAGACCATGGGCCTGATCACCATGGCTCTGGCCAGCGCCGGCTTCCTGCCGGGCTTCGAGGTTCCCCTCTGGGTGGTAGCCGCTTGCGCCACAGCCATGGCCCTGGGGACGGCCGCCGGCGGCTGGCGGATCATCAAGACGGTGGACCGCCAGGTTTTGTCCCTCCAGCCCGTCCACGGCTTCGCCGCGGAGACCTCGGGAGCGGGCGTGATCTTTCTGGCGACGGCTCTCGGTGCGCCCGTCTCCACCACGCACGTCATCTCCTCGGCCATCATGGGCGTGGGCTCGGCCCAAAGGCTCAGCGGAGTCCGCTGGAATGTGGCGAAGCAGATCGTCTTCGCCTGGATGCTCACGCTGCCGATCTCCGCCCTCTTTGCAGGAACGGCCAGCTGGCTCTTCCACTTTATTCCTTAACCCCAATCCCGCGATGGAAGGCGAAAGGACAGTGCAAATGCCTATGGATCTTCGGATCTTCATGACCGGCATACCTGCCCAATCACCTGCCAAGGGATGGGGGGCATTCGACCCCGGACTGGATCCGGGGGAAGAATGGGCCAAGGGCGGGGTGAGGCTCCGCGGGCCAAGCCCTTGGAGCGGGGAGGGACCCGAAAGGCAAACCGAACGCTCCGGCTGGCTCCGCCAGCGGAACGCGAAAGAGAAGCCCCTCCCCGTTCAGGAGATAAAGCTTTTCCGCCGTCTGCCACCTGCGCCGCCGCAGGAAGGACCCTTCGATCGCGGAATTTGGGCTTAAGCGCGCTTGCCCTCCCATCGCCGCGGCGGTAGCCTACGGCCACCCCGGGAGGTGGAATGGTCCATCTCAATAGCAAAAACCAGGGCGCCGAAGGGGGAGAAAGCGGACGGACCCGTCTGCGGATCCGCTGCACCGGCTTTGTCCAGGGTGTAGGGTTCCGCCCGGCCGTGCACCGCCTCGCCACGAGCATGGGATTGGCCGGCTGGGTTCTGAACGGTCCGGACGGCGTGGTCATTGAGGTGGAAGGCACGGAGGACTCGCCGCGGCGCTTCGCCCAGGCCCTCCACTCCTCGCTGCCGCCCCTAGCCAGCCTGGAAAGCATGAGCCTGGAACCGCGGACTCCCCTGGGAGAAACCTCCTTTGAGGTGAGGACATCAGAGCTCGGCCCCCGAGGCAGGGCGCTGGTTCCACCCGACGCGGCCGTGTGCGGCGATTGCCGCCGGGAGATGGACGAGGCCTCCGGCCGGCGCTTTCGCTATCCCTTCACCACCTGCACCAACTGCGGACCTCGCTTTTCGCTGGTTCGCTCCCTCCCCTACGATCGCGAGCGCACCTCCATGTCGTGCTTCCCCCTCTGCGAGGCCTGCCGAAGGGAGTATGAGAACCCTCTGGACCGCCGCTTCCACGCCGAACCGGTCTGTTGCCCCAAGTGCGGTCCACGGCTCTGGATCTGTGCTCCAGACGGAGCGCGGCTGGCTTTGGGCCCGGAGGCCCTGGAGAAGGCCCGGCGGGCGCTGGCCCAGGGGGCCATCGTTGCAGTCAAGGGAATGGGTGGGTTCCAGCTGGCCTGTTGCGCGAGTGACGAAGGTGCCGTGGCCGAGCTTCGCGCCCGGAAGCACCGGCCGCGCAAACCCTTCGCCGTGATGGTTCGGGATCTGACCGTTGCCCGAAATCTAATCCAACTTTCGGTGGAAGGTGAGGCGCTCATGGCCTCGCCTCGCTCGCCGGTGGTTCTCGCCCCGCGGCGGTCGCCCTCCCCCCTCGCCCCGAACGTTGCCCCGGGTATCGGCGACCTGGGTCTCCTCCTTCCCACCACGCCGCTTCACGCCGAGCTTTTCCGCGGCGCCCCTTACGACGCGCTGGTCATGACCTCCGGAAACCTCTCGGAGGAGCCGATCTGTCTGGGGAACCGCGAGGCCCTCGCGCGCCTGTCGAAGCTGACCGACCTCTTCCTGCTCCACGACCGGGATATTCTTCGCCGGGTGGACGACTCGGTGGTCCGGCTCTGCGAAGGCGAGGCGGTGATGGTCCGCCGGGCCAGGGGCTACGTGCCCGAACCCCTGGAACTCCCGAAGCCGGCCTCGGAACCCGTGCTCGCCCTCGGAGGCCACCTTCAGGTGACCGCCTGCCTGGCGGCCGGCGATCGGGCCTTCCTCTCACAGCACGTCGGAGACCTCGAGGGTGACGCGGCGAGGAACTTTCTGGTCGAGGCGGCGCTGGGACTCGAAGATTTTCTCGATGTACGGGCGCGCCTCTTCGCCGTGGACGGGCATCCCGATTACCCCAGCGCCTGGAAGGGCGAAGAGATGGCCCGTCAGCGGGGAGGACGCCTGTTGCGATTTCAGCACCACCTCGCCCATGCCGCCGCGGTCCTGGCGGAGAACGGAGTCTTTCCTCAGGGCGAGGGCACCGCCGCCGCCTTAATTCTGGACGGAACGGGCTGGGGGCCGGATGGAGAGGCGTGGGGAGCCGAATGGCTTCTCCTCGAAGGGGCGGGAGGCTGGTGGCGCCGCCCCCTCTTGTCGAGCGTGCCTCTGGTGGGAGGGGAACAGGCGGTGCGAGCCCCTTGGCGGGTGGCGGCGGCGGCCCTGGCCCTGGAGGATAGCGGCCTGCTCGGTGGGGATCTCCCCATGTATCAGCTCGTGCCGCGAGCCCTCGTCGCCCAGGTGGGTGGCCTGGCGAAAGGCGCATGGCCCATGGCCTGCGGGGCGGGCAGGCTCTTCGAGGCGGCCGGGGCCCTCGCCGGCCTCGCAAGCGAGAACGACTGGGAGGGAGAGGCCGCCGCCCGTTTCGAGACCCTCGCCGCTCAGTATCAAGGTCCCGCGCCCTTTTGGGATGAAGTCGCGCTGGAGCAGCGGAGAAAAGAAATGATCCTGCCCTTCGGCGCTCTGCTGGCCGCCGCCGCGCGCCGTCTCCTGGGAGGCGAGGAGCCGGCCGCGGTGGCCGCTGGCTTTCACGAGACCTTCTGCCGCCTCGCCGTCCGCTGCAGGCCGGCCGCCTGGGTTGCGCGAGGGCCCGGCGCTGTGGCGTTGGGAGGCGGATGCCTGGTGAACCGGCTCCTCCTCGGCGGCCTCAAACGCGCACTCGGTGAAGAGGGGGCCATGGTAGTCACGGCCCATCGGCTCCCCCCCGGCGACGGCGGGCTCTCTTACGGCCAAGCGGTTCTTGCCTGTTCGCTCCCGCCGGCCAGGACCGGATGGGAACTGCGTTCCCCTTGAATTCCACGCGGCAAGGGCCGAAGATAAAGATATCACCGGCGGCTCACACCTCAGGATCGTCCTCTTCGTCCGCGCCGTCAGCCTTCGGAGGGAGCAGGGACATGTGCTTGGCCATTCCCATGGAACTCAAGGAACGCGACGAGTACGAAGGTATTGTGGAGCTGGGAGGGGTGCAGCGCAGGGTCTCCCTCCTGCTCTTCCCGGAAGCCGCCGTGGGTGACCACCTGCTGATTCACGCGGGTTTCGCCATCGGCCGGGTCGATGCTGAAGAGGCCCGCCTGACCATCGAGGGGCTGGAGCGGCTCGCCGCCCAAGCGCGGCCCACATGATCGCCCAGGAGCCGTTCCGCGACCCCCGCCTTCTCGACGCCCTCTTTGCGGCCATCCGGAGCGAGGCGGCGCTCTTGGGCCGCCGGTCCAGTTTCATGGAGGTGTGCGGCACCCACACCCACGCCATCGCCGAGGCGGGGCTGAGGCGGCGGCTCGCCCCGCAGGTCCGCCTGATCTCGGGTCCTGGGTGTCCCGTCTGCGTGACCCCCGTGGAGTACCTGGACCGCGCTATCGCCCTGGGCCGCCTTCCCGGGGTCCGTCTCGCCACCTTCGGGGACCTCTTCCGCGTGCCCTCCAGCCGGGGCAGCCTCGAAACCGCGGCCGCCGAGGGGCTCCGCGTGGAGGTTGTCTACTCACCGAGGGATGCCCTCGCCCTGGCCTCCGCCCATCCAGAGGAGCGCGTGGTGTTCCTGGCCGTGGGATTCGAAACCACCGCACCGGCCATAGCCGCCACTCTGGCCGAGGCCGACCGCCTGGGCATGCGCAACTTCTACGTCTTGAGCGGGCACAAGGTGGTCCCTCCGCCGCTCCGGCTGCTGGCATCGGATCCGGGGCTGGCCCTCGACGGCCTGCTTCTTCCCGGCCACGTGAGCGTGCTCACGGGCTGGGGGATCTTCGAATTCCTGGCCACCGAATTCGGCCTCCCCTCGGCGGTGGTCGGTTTCACCCCGGCTGACATCCTCCTGGGCGTGCTCGAGCTGGTGCGCCAGCGCCGCAAGGGAGAGGCCCGCGTCACCAACCTGTATGGCAGGGCCGTCCGCAGGGAGGAGAACGCGGAAGCGCGCCGCCTCATGGGCCGTTACTTCACTCCCGTGGATTCTGAGTGGAGGGGCATGGGCGTGATTCCCGAGTCGGGATTGGCCCTCCGTCCGGAATGGGCCGAGCGCGACGCGGGGCTCTGGCCCGTCACCGTGCCTGAGCCGATGGAGCCGGCGGGGTGCCGGTGCGGCGAGGTGCTCAAGGGCGCTATCTCGCCTCCAGAGTGTCCTCTCTTCGCCGCGGCGTGCGACCCCGATTCCCCCGTGGGGGCCTGCATGGTCTCCAGCGAAGGCACCTGCGCCGCATGGTACCGCCACGAACGCTACCGCGGGGAGGCGGCGCCGTGACCCTGCCCGACCGCATCCTCCTGGCCCACGGGGCCGGCGGGCGCAAGACCCGCGAACTCATCGAAGAGCTTCTCCTGCCTTCCCTGAGCAACGAGTTCCTGGCCACCCTTTCGGACGCAGCCGTCATGCCCCCCCTTCCGGAGGGCCGGCCCGCCCTCACCACGGACGGCTTCGTCGTGGATCCTCCCCTCTTTCCGGGCGGTGACTTGGGCTACCTTTCCGTCTGCGGCACGGTCAATGACCTGAGCGTGGCCGGCGCCGAACCCCTTTGGCTCACCTGGAGCCTCATCCTCGAAGAGGGACTGGAGACGTCGCTGCTCCGCACCTGCCTCGAGGGCGCCGTGCGGGCCGCGAGGGAGGCCGGGGTGCGCATCGTGGCCGGCGACACGAAGGTGGTGCCCAAGGGCAAGGGGGACCGGCTCTTCATCACCACGGCCGGACTGGGCGTCGTCCCCCCCGGTCGCGACCTGGGCGATCACCGCGTGCTCCCGGGAGACGTCATCCTGGCCACCGGACCGCTGGGAGACCATGGAGCCACGATCATGGCCAGCCGCCACGGTATGAGCGGGGCGGCGCTCCGGTCGGACTGCGC
>Ga0123519_10013978_pt1 | contig 11470 bp, 8 predicted proteins | sample YelNatPaOPRAMG02_FD_87396 | JGI IMG/M metagenome (GOLD analysis project Ga0123519, IMG submission 87396) | Hot spring microbial communities from Yellowstone National Park - Yellowstone National Park OP-RAMG-02 (version 2) | ecosystem: Environmental > Aquatic > Thermal springs > Hot (42-90C) ... | reverse complement strand
GTATTCGATCGGAGAGAGAGAGAGAGAGCACCCACCGCGCCAGCTTGACAAGTCGATGGAGCATTCCTGGATTCGGCATGAATCCGCCAGCCGTTATTGTCGCGCTTCTCACGTCGAGACTGCTGTACATATGAGGAATGAATTCCGAAGAAATCGACAGACAGGAACAGAGTGAGCCGTTTAGCGTCCCGTTTGAATCTGTCACTGGTGTAGATGAACATGCATGAACCCGCTGCAACCTCGCAGATTCAGCTTTACCTTCGCGTTCCTGCAGCGTCAGCCCTTCTTTCAAGCTCACAAGTCAGTACCGTCTCGACGCTGATGCTGATCCGAGGCCAGTCCAATGGTTTGCCCGAAAGACATCTCTCTTTTCATACCCGCAATCGCAGGCAGGCGGGCGTACCACACATCCGTCCAGTCTCGTGCGCTCTCGATAAATGGGAGCGCATCCGTTTCAAGCTTGTCTAGAGTGATTTGGTATGCTCATTCTCCGCCTGCACGAAAGATTCACATTCATGCGGGTGGATGGGTAACGCATCCATTCCAGTCGTGATGCCCGTTCCATAACCGTTTTCAGCCGCAAACTTGCGAATATCCTGCGTGATGCGCATCGAACAAAAATCATACGAGCACATAGAGCAAAAAGGAGCAGACTTGGCGGCCTCCGCCGGCAGCGCCTCATCGTGATGGCGCTTCGCATCAAGCGGTGCCAGAGAAAGGTTGAACTGATCGCTCCAGCGAAATTCAAATCGAGCCTTGCTGATGGCATCGTCACGAGCCTGGGCACCTGGTAACCCCTTGGCCAGGTTTGCTGCATGTGCAGCGATTCGATAGGCCAGCAGGCCCTCTTTCACGTCGTCAGCGTTGGGCAGGCCAAGGTGTTCCTTCGGAGTCACATAGCACAGCAACGCAGTTCCATGCATGGCGATGTTGGCTGCACCGATGCAGCTTGAGATGTGATCACGCCCAGCAGCATGGTCAATGACCAGTGGGCCGAGCGTATAGAAGGGCGCCGGTCCCATGGAACCATCTTCGCTTGAGCACCACTTTTTCTGTTTCTCCATGTTCTCCGGGATTTTATGCAACGGAACATGGCCTGGTCCTTCGTTCATTACTTGCACATCGAACGCCCAAGCGCGACGAGTCAGCTCGCCTTGTGTTTTAAGCTCAGCGAACTGGGCCTCGTCGTTGGCATCGTGGATACATCCCGGACGTAGGCCGTCACCAATGGAGAACGCAACGTCGTATTGACGCATGATTTCACAGAGCTCATCCCAGTGCTCATAGGCAAAGTTCTCTTTGCGATGTGCGATACACCACTTGGCGTGAATGGACCCGCCGCGCGAAACAATGCCTGTCAAGCGACGCGCTGTGAGCGGAATGTAAGCCAGGCGAACACCGGCGTGAATCGTGAAGTAACTCACTCCGGCTTCGGCCTGCTCGATGACTGTGTCGCGGAATACCTCCCAGTTGAGATCCTCGACGACTCCGCCAACCTTATCCAGTGCCTCGTAGATAGGTACAGTGCCCACCGGGACGGGCGAGTTGCGCAGGATCCAGTTGCGCACCAGGGGTATGTGCTCGCCGGTGCTGAGGTCCATGACTGTGTCGGCGCCCCAGAGCACCGACCATTGGAGTTTCTCGACTTCATCTTCGATGTTGGATGCGACGGCGCTATTACCGAAATTCGCATTCACTTTGACGCTGAAGTTGGGTCCAACCACCATCGGTTCCAGTTCGAGCGCTTTTTTGTTGCTCGGGATGATCGCCCGACCAGCTGCAACCTCTTGACGTACAAACTCTGGATCAACGTTCTCGCGTACGGCAGCAAAGAGCATCTCTTCGGTGATGATGCCCTTGCGCGCGTAGTATAGTTGCGTAAAGCACGGATCCCCGCGCTTCTCTCGCCGCTCTATCCACCTCTGACGCAGTTTCGGCAGACCGTCGTGCGGGTCGTACCCCTGTGGTCCCGATGTGTCATAGACGTCCAAATGCTCTCCGTTGGTAAGGTATATACGCCGAAACGGAACACGCAGGCGTTCACCCGTGGGCTCGTGGACGACCTCGCGGTACACCTTCTCGGAGGACGGGTAGATTTCTTGGAAGCGCGGTGCCGCCTTGAAATCCGGATTAAATGGGTCCTTTGTACGCCGACGTCGCACAGTTGGTGAGCCTGTAACACCCCTGCTGCCGTCTGAGGAGGGTTGGTCCGAGCGATCCGCAGTGCGCTGGTCCGGCGAAATGATCAGACGCAGCGCGCTGCAGCGACGCCGTCTCTCCGCTACACTGTTGGCCCTTTTCCACCAAACAGTGGATTTTTTCTCGCTCCCAAGCCAGGATCCCCGAGTATGAACAGATGCTGAAAGAAATGCTGTTGCTGAAAACATAGTCGTGTGGTACTCCCGAACGTCTCGGGTTGCTGAGACCCCCGCACAGAATCTTATCTGAAGCGCAGAAGCGAGGCTTGGCGCCAGGGTTGCATGCATTGCGCAGCAACGGCAGGCGTAGCGCGATGGAGTGAGCGACAGATTTGACCATGTATATACCAATAAGATCAGTCTTAGAAGGACCTCCATCTGATTTGGATCGATCGTGCCGCCGCCGCCGCCGCCGCCGCCCGCATCACCAGCGCAGCGTCGATCTGCCTCCCCGGGGCGCACCGCCAGTCATACCGTCGCTCCACGTGCTGCGGAGCGCGCGCTCACGCCTGGCTCGGTACTCCGAGGATCACATGAATGAACAACGATCCCAGAAAGCAGGCATCGACGGTGGCCAGTGGTCGAACCTGCAGCTCTGGTGCGAAGTGATAGACGCTACCCCGGATGCTGATGGCCATTGCATCATCGGGGATGACGCTTCGCTCGATTCAGGGATCCTGTGCCCGAAACACCTCCGTGCAGATGGACACGTCGGCCTCGGGCGTAGCGCATGCCTCGGCGCACGAGCTGCATCAGCGGCTCTGAGAGAGCATTGCAGTGCGCACATGCCTTCATTCTGGTCATTGGGGGTGCATCAGGGTCGTGTGCAATCGTGCTGTACACGAAACTGTGGGAGCGTGGCGTAAGAGACGCTCCTCTGGGGCATCACGTCCTGTCATAGCGCCGTATCGTCGAGTCGTAGGCGCTTCGCGCGCTGAGCGCCGCCCAACGCGCAGGCACGCGTCGACGCGCAGCGGATTCTCAGGTGTTGAGCTAGGCGTGCGGCTCCGGCTGAACCTCTTGCTCCAGACACTCGCACACACACACGCACTGTGTGGGCTGCACTTATGGTAACCGAAGGAGAGACACAACGCGACCCTATTCTGGATCTCGCCGATCTCGCATTCGCGGTCATCAATGGATGGAAGCACGTATCGGAACTCGAGCAAGCGATTGACACGCAGCTGGCGCTGGCGTTTTACGAGAAGCGGGTACGGCCGCTGCTTCCAAGTGCACGTGTCTCCGAAGACGCACTGCGGGAGCGCATAGCGTCGACGATCAAGCAACTGCAGGTGCGCGTCCAAGACGCGCGCGAGCATGAAGGTGAAACCGAGGTTCGCGAGGCGCTGGAAGCGCGCTCCGCGTTCTGGGCTCGCATCGGCGACATAGAAAACGCGACCCGCTCTTATGAAGCGGCGTTTCAGGAGACGGTGGCAGTTGGGCCGAAACTCGACATCTGCTTCGCCCTGTTTCGCCTGGGTTTAGCTATGGAAGATCGGAGACTCATGCGTCGCGAGCTAGCTCGAGCACGGGACCTGCTGGCCAAGGGCAGCGACTGGGAGCGCCGGAACCGTTTGCGCGTGTACGATGCGCTACACCGCATGTACTGCGAAGGTGAGTGGCTTGAGGCATCCGAGGCATTTCTCGACGGACTCGCTACTTTCACGGCAACAGAACTGCTCAGTTTTCCTCAGTTCGTCTTCTACGCTGTAGTCTGTTGTCTGGCAACAAGGGAGCGTCCCGTTCTACAAGAGCGCGTCGCGTCGTCTCCGGAAGTTTTGCAGGTTATCGACAATTATCCCGCTGTACGCGACTGTTTGAATGCCTTTGTTTCATGTGACTATCTGCGAATCATGCAGACATTACCATCCATTCTGGAGCAGGTTCGAAAGGAGCGATTGCTTCATCGCTATGAGGCGTTCCTTGGACGCGAGATCCGGCTGGCCGCGTACGCCCAGTACTTGCGAGCATACAAAAGCGTTTCGCTCACCAATATGGCTGCCGCTTTCGGGGTGCGAGAAGCATTCCTGGATGCGGAGCTTGCACGTTTCATCAATGCAGATCGGCTGAGCGTGAAAATCGACCGAATTACCGGCATCATCGTAGCGAGTCGTCCGGATTCTCGTAGTGGGCTATATCAAGAGGTTCTCAAGCACGGCGACGCCTTGCTGAATCGACTTCAAAAGCTATCCCGAATTATTGACGTGTAAACACCGGACCTACTACAGTCTCGTCATACATGCGCTTCCAGTGAGGGCGGCGTCCAGCTTGCGGGAGGCGTTTCTGTCGCTCGTGCAGCGATAGCAGCTTGCCCGCGTAGAACTCCGCTCCGTCCTTGACTTGGAACAGAGGCGTAGAGCATGCGAGTACCATACACAGCACAACCCGTTTACCTGTTGCAGGTGCTGCAGATGTTGCAGCAGAGTCAGCACCGATTCGGAATGGACCCACGACGAGAGCTCCTCACCACGTTGAATACGCAGCGCAAACATTTCACTAGATGTTGCTGTTGCTACGGAGAAGAGACGGATCTGGAATGTAATTGTGGCGGTGGAGGTCTCCCCGCGCCTTCCAGCGGATGTGCCGGTCTCTGGCATCTACTTCGTTTGACTAGAGCACACTCCCGCTGTGGCGTCATGCTGTGCAAGCATCTCGGGAGATGTACGGCGTAAGATGCGGTCTTGTGGTTACGTCGCTGCAGGCCAGCGGAGGCGTCACCATGGCACGCGTCCCTAGCCTGGGCGCATGCATCGTTGTCCACGAGTATCGTACGCTCGATGTCGCGGTTACGAGTCGACGTTCATCACTGCAGGCACCATACTGAAACGTAACGCTATGCTTTTTTAGTCACTTTTCATTCGGTGGCTCCAGGGCGCACTCGTCTCTGGGACCTGGCCAGAGCCGGGGTTGCCACTTTCGCCGCATTTCCTGCTGTGTCCACTGCCGTAGAGCAAGACAGGTATCAGCAGCTGGGCTGGCCCTAGCATGGCGCCTGATAACGCCAGCTCCGTTGTATGCGAGAGATTTTCGTCATCGACTCCAGAACGTCCTCAGCACGCGCGCTGAGCACCGTGGTGCTTCGTCGCCCAAGCAGCGCTGTCGACGAACACAAAAGCGTGATGAAGCTGTGCCTCATGCGTCCCCACTGGGTACTTCGTGTCCCGATACCATCTCTACTGCTCGTCCGAAGACAGCCACGTGTTCTTGCAGTGCACGCAGATGAACACCAGTACGAGTGCTTCGTCGTTGCGCCCCACCGGAGACTGAAAGTAAACCGCTTCGTGGTGGCCGCACTTGGCGCAAGTCACGTGATGTGTCCGCGGCAGCGTCGGATCTAATGGTGCATCCAAACGCACGGTAGTCTTTTCGCTAGCCGAGTGGTGCACAACGTGACGATGCACGGGTTCCGCGAGGTTCTGAACCACCTCTCGGTACGCACACGTTCGACACACGTACAGCAGACGGCGACGTCGTTCCCGGAGAAAGTACTCTTTGTCCTCCTGAGGATAGAGAAGATTACTGCAGTTCCTGCAGAAACGAGCGGGCATCGGCGCTGGTCTCCTGCCCGGCTTGTGCCGAGACGAGCGTACGCCAGTCTGGCGCTGCTGCTGCTTGGAGCGCGTACGCAGGTAGATGGCCTGTGTGCGCCAGAGACGACAGGCCTGCATATGTCCATTTTATACATTTATATTCATAAATATGCATCGATGTCCTGTGGCATGCTGCACGATGCAATCCCGCCCGCGAACCGTTATCAGTTCGTATGCCAATGAATACATATCCATCCCAAAATATCCAGGGTTGGCGTTGCATCGCAGCACACGACACGTGTCGCCATACGTGCGTGCCCAGCGCGCTGCTGCGGCGGGCGTCCATCGACGCATCCCGCCCTCCAGATGCGTATCGCGTGCACTGGGGGATACGGTTGATGCACAAACGGGAGCGCTCGGGATGCAGCACATCCATGGCAGTGGGCATCTGCTGCGAATTCTGCCTGCACTTTTTCTTCGGTATACATTGGGGTTTATCGAAGTGCAGCACGACCAAGGCAGTGCACAGCGAAACAAAAGCCACGTAAACGACGCCATGCTGATGCGCCACATCATCGCAGTATGTGTTCTCGTGAGCACGCTCGTGCTGCTTTGCAGTGGTGCGCTCTCGATGCCCGTAAAACTGCAGACGTTATCTCGCACCAGCGCCTATATTCGGCCCAAGTTTTCGAGCGAGGCGCTCCCGTTCCATGATATTCGGGTGCAGTCGCGGCACGGTAAAGTCGAACAGGTCCACCTCAGCGTCCTGCGCTACGATCGCGTGGTCATCGGTTTTCTTCGCGATATTAACGATTTACCGAATACCGAGTTACCGATGCAGGCCACGCTTCGCTACGGTACCAATGCATCGCATCTTGATCACGAAATGGTTCTGAACGCCAGGGTCTATTCCGGCATGCAAGAGTACAACAGCTACTTGTGGAATCCGCCGATGGGCGCGCCCGCGTTGAACCGTTCCGAGGTAGCGGCATTCATGAATACCGCCTCCTGGGCAGAACCTTGGTGGTACGTCTACCGAAACACCACTGTGGCAGACATTCCGGAGAACCGCTCCGTCTTCGCGGTCTACAACAACCCGACAGCACTCTATCAGTCGCCGCTGGTTTTCCAAGCGAAGCTCGATAATCTCCTCCCGCAAACGACGTACTACTACGACATCGATGGCGAATTCTCGGGTAACTTTACAACCTTGCCGGAGCCGGGTATCCAGGACCGTCCTATGACCATTGGACTCTGGGCCGATGTCGGGCAGACCAACATCAGCGTCATGAACATGGAGTACATGTTGAACAAGGTGAACCCCGATTTCGTGATGCTGCACGGCGATCTCTCGTATGCAGACGCATACTGGCCACTGTGGGATACCTGGCAGCGGCTCATGGAGCCGCTGTTCTCTACGAAGATGCACCTGTGGTGCAACGGGAACCATGAATTCAACTCCGGCAACGAGAACAATGTCGCGTACATGTTCCGTTTCGCGACGCCCTTCGAAGAGTCCGAGTCCCCGACCTTCGAATACCACGCCTTTGAGGCTGGTTTGGTGCATGTGATCACGCTGGCCTCCTTTGCTCGTTTCGATAAGCAGAGCGTTCAGTACCGTTGGCTAATGCGTGCGCTCGAGCGTGTCAACCGAACACGCACGCCTTGGCTGGTGGTGCAGTTCCACGTACCCTGGTACTGCTCCGTACTCGGGACTGGTTCGCGCCTGCTGATGCGTGAGGCCATGGAGGACCTCATCTATAAGTATGGTGTGGATTTGATACTTGTGGGGCACGTCCACGTCTACGAGCGCACCTATCCGGTGTACAACAATCAGACCAACCCGTGCGGCGCAGTGCAGCTGGTACTCGGTGATGCCGGCAACCGCGAAGGTCCATCGCTGCCGTTCATCGACCCGCAACCATCTTGGTCGGCCTTCCGCGAGGGCTCATTCGGTGTCGGAAAACTGGTTGTCTACAACCATACCCATGCGTACTTCGAATGGAACCGCGTCGCGTGCGAGTACTCGAACTCGAGCACCTGTGCAACGCCCGGCGATAACTCCGCTCAGTCGCATATCGCTTCCGACAGCACCTGGCTCGTTCGGAATACGACGCAGTGCCCGAACCGTCTCATGCCAACAGAGCGTCTGTAGACGCTGATGCCCCGCACAACGGGGTTGTGGTCAGCAGCATGGGGAGCTGCGGCAGCACCGGAATCGCTGCTGTTCTCGAGGGTTCGGTGCCTTCCTCTACACAAGCGGATTTCTCGGGGGCATCTCTGGCGGATCAAGCGCACGGTTCACTGTCGGGGAGGCGGTCAGCGAGCGTGGACGCAAGCGTTTGCAGCGACTCACGAGTCAGGCGTCGTTGTTGCTCGCGTGGTGCGCTCCAGCCTTATGCGAGCGTGCAACCGTTCACTCGAGATGTATAGTATTTCAGGAAGCCAGAGCATGGCCCTCGATCGCGCTCGAAGATGCGCTCCATCGCGGAAAGCAGGCCTCGCATGCACTGGACGATTTTGGTGACGAACCCGAGACCCTTGGAAACGCAAAGCAGGCTGGGACGGCGTTTTGAAAGCAAGACAAGCAGTGTAGCGCTCGTCCAGGGAAAGTCCGAGGTAAGCGAAAGCTGTAAAAGGGCACGACATGGACACCGAAGGCGCGTTCTCGCGCACGTGCATCAGCGCCTATTTCTCATTTCTGATGCCCTACAGGGTGTACCTGCCGGGGATACCCGCGCTGGCAGCGGATACCACCCGCATGACCTGAGCCGCACGTTCCTGGTCCCGCTTCCGAATGCGTATGTCCGGGAGTTTCCATGCTGACGTGCGTACCGTTGCCACTTGGAGCTACTGCGGTGCGCACAGAGATATGTGAATCGTCACAGACGCTACATCGATCCCAGTACAAAACAGAATGCGTCTTCTGATTCCGAGGTACACGCTAAAGCCTGCGTATGCTCCCGTTGTCATTTAGACCAGCTTTGAGCGGACGAATTTTGTGATAGCTTCATTTTCTCTCTTTTATCCCAGGTTTCAAGTTCGCCGGTCCCTCCTTTCTTTCCAACTCTATTGTCGGCTGTTGAAGGGATTCGACGGAACTGTTTCAATCCCGATTTCACCGTGTCTGGCAGTTGTCAACGCATTTCATGAACAGGCGGCAGTTGCGATGGATGCCTCGATCGCAATTTTCCCCTTCTTTGCATACTGCATCGGTGCACGCCTCGCAGCGGTGACAGCTAACCGGGGTCAGGCGGTACCCTGAGTCCACCATATGCCGGCCTCGGGGCATGGCCGCACGGCGCATGAAGGCTTGCTTCATCGCTCTGTCGATGCGCAGGTCTGGTACAGAGGATTCACCTCGATGCTTTGCTCCGTTTCCGTGCTCGGTTCCGTATCCTATGATCTCGGGCGACTTGGAGGCGATCTCCGCAGGCAAGTCCTCTGTCTGCTGAGCGTGTACGCGCGAACCCTCTTATGTAATAGAGGTTTTGTGGAACGCAATGTCTCCCATGATGAAAGAGCACCTTGAAAACAAATCGAGAAGTGTCGATCCGTCTACGCGCCTGTCGTGCAAAGTGGTAATGCGTTCCCCACTGGAAACGATCGCTGCGATGACTCAAGTCCGAGTTCGACACCCGATCCCACGCAAACGAAAGAGAGGGGAACCTCTCGAAGCATATATCATGCGAGGTATCATGGTGCTGGTGTCGAATGTCGTTTCGTCGATGGCCACAAAGACATGATGGGTCGTCCTTCGAGCGGCTTGGATTCTTTGACGTAACAGGTTCGGTGAAGCTGCGGCATGAGCTTTTGAAGAAGCTGTCCATGGACGAAGTCGAGTGTTTCATTTGCAATCCATCAAGCGGTGCGGGTAGCTGCGCTCGTCCGTTGCCATGGAACAGAGAGATCTACGACACAACAAATCCGTGATTTGAACACGTTCCACGAAAACAAAGGAGAAGACTAGAGCTTGTGCATATGTATTGAAATCATCGTTTCGGTTGTTTTACGTACCCGTTTTCGAGGGCGTCGTGAGTCCCCGTCATGCCGGTGCGATAACGATTCCCAGCGGGAAAGCGCTGAAGGAGCCACTGAAATCAAAGACGACCGAGAATCCTGATTTCACGCACGAATTCGTACGCCCTTCTTGCTGCATCTCGAATGCAGAGGCTGTACATCTACCAGCAAGCTGGTAAAGCACGGAAAGTCAGGTACAGCGCAAACGGTTCAGTGTTCCATGTACGGTTTGACGCGAATGGAGACCATCTTGCTCGTAAGCGCTTGCCTATACGTATCCGCTCGTACAATTCGCTTCGATGCTGACTTTTTTGCATGTGCCTGGCGGCAACGAACGAATACAACCAGAAAAAGAACATGCTATGACGTTTACGGATCGACGCTGCGCGAGCTGACAAGCTCCGCAAAAGAAACCGAACGGAAATCAAAAGCCAGACCAGCAACCGATGCCGACGCTGGTCATGGAACGAGGCGAGCTCCCTGGACGCTCGCCCTACCACATCGCAGTGAATGCCTAACGACAATCAAGCTGAGGACGAAGCGAATCGGAATGGGGCAGTGCGTCCCTCTCCGGCATAGGGTGAAGGTGATGCAGTAACCCTTCGGCAGCGTTCATCGTGATCGAGCGTACGGTCCCGCAGGTCGGAACGCTGCTTGCGTCACGATGTATGCCAGCCTCAGTTGCAAAGCCTCCTAGCGACAGATTCCCAAAGCAACAGGTGTGATGTGCGCGTGTCGAAGGCGTCGATTCTGGAGGCGTGTAGCCACTAGCACTCTCCAGACGACGCTTGCTGAGTTCGAGCAGCGGTCTCTCGTGCCGCCAGATACCGCCGTAAACGTCCAGGCCGGTGTACCGCTTGACGTTTCACGTGTTTCGGTATCTTGTTCTGTCGCCGAATGCGATTCTGCTCTTTCACTTGTTTCTTCCAAGCTTTTCGAGCACAGCGCAGATGCACACGTTCGACCGACGCTGCCTCTGGAGCTTCCGCGGACTTGCTCGTCGACCGCACGATGGTATCGCTATCCTCCGTGGCACTGTGGTTGTGCGGCGCGGCGACGGGTACCACGCGCTGCTCGCTGCCTGCAGGCGCAGCACTGTATGGAACTTTGCAGGGGTGTTGTGGCGTCGAAGGCGTCCCAGGCTCATGCCCAGAAGCGGACCGGGCGCTCGACACCGCATCGAGGTGCTCCGGATAACGCAGCGGAGACCTTGTGTCTGATGCCATGGCTTGCGCTGAAACTTGTCTGATCGAGGCGGCTTCCGTGGAAGCACTCGAATTCCCGCTCTGTCGAGAGGTAGAACGCCGGCACTGTCTGTCGAAAACGGCAGGCGCAGCATCTCCCTCGATCGACCCGTCATTCGTGGAGACATCACCGTCTCCATCAAGGACTGTTATTGCGTGGCGCAAGGAGGCTGTCGACGATACCTCATGGTCGGACTTGTCATCCGAACGAGCGACCGCTGCACTCAAAGCCGATGAGGCACCTGTGTAGCTGTCGCTCGCCGAACTCGAGTAGCTACTCGATGATGAAGAAGACGCCAGTCGCAACAGCCGATCGTAGTAGATCCTGTCCAGTTGCTCTTCATCGACTTCATCGAGTCGACGAGGAATTCGAACGGACTGGAATACCAGGGCGTCCGTGGAGTCATCTGAGAGGAGCTCGTCGTCCGCATGCTGCGCTCTGCGGCTGACGCGTCGCCTCCTCTGTTCCTCTTGCCTC
>Ga0123519_10013974_pt1 | contig 11473 bp, 5 predicted proteins | sample YelNatPaOPRAMG02_FD_87396 | JGI IMG/M metagenome (GOLD analysis project Ga0123519, IMG submission 87396) | Hot spring microbial communities from Yellowstone National Park - Yellowstone National Park OP-RAMG-02 (version 2) | ecosystem: Environmental > Aquatic > Thermal springs > Hot (42-90C) ... | reverse complement strand
TCCACCATTTGCAACAGGTCTTCCACATTATGGCCACCTTTTACAGGGTTATATAAAAGATACTATCCCTAGATATTGGACAATGCGAGGTTACAGAGTCGAAAGGAGGTTTGGATGGGATTGTCATGGTCTTCCCATAGAGAATATCGTAGAAAAAGAATTGAATATTACTACAAAAAGTGAGATAGAACGACTTGGAGTCTCTTCCTTCTGTGATTACTGCAGAAACAAAGTAATGACTTATGCAAAAGACTGGGAGAAGTATGTAGAAAGATCAGGTAGATGGGTTGATATGAAGAATGATTATAAAACTATGGACAAATATTACATGGAGTCTGTCTGGTGGGCATTTAAGGAAATATGGAAGAAAAAACTAATATTCCAGGGAAAGAAAAATATCTGGATATGCCCAAGATGTGCCACGCCACTTTCACAAATAGAAGTTAATGATCCTGCAGAAACAAAGGAAATAGAAGACCCAAGCATAATAGTAAAGTTTAGAGTACAAAAGTTATCTGAAAAAAAAGATACCTTCTTAATTGCCTGGACAACAACACCATGGACAATACCGGCTAATGTTTTACTAGCAATATCACCAAAAGAAAAATATGTAAAAGTAGAATACAGGAATGAAGTTTATATTCTTGCAGAAAAAAGGGTTGGAGATATATTCAAACTTCTTAATGCAAACAAAAAAGAAGTTAAGAAGCTAGAAGAATTCTTTGGAAAAAAGTTGATCGGATTAAGCTATGAACCTGTATTCAAAGGGATGGAAGTTAGTGAAAAAGGAAAAATGTATCAAATAGTTGGAGCTGACTTTGTATCAATGGAAGAAGGAACAGGAGTTGTTCATATCGCGCCAGCCTACGGCGAAGAAGATTTTGAGTTAGGGAAAAAAGAAAAAGCTGGTATGATTCAACACTTAAGTCTTGATGGAATATTTAATGCGCCTGCACAGGCAAAAGGAATGTGGATTTGGAACGAAAAAAGTAATGATCTTTTTACAAATCTAATAAAAAAAATGGGGCTGTTATTTTATGAGGGAAAGTATAAACACTACTATCCACATTGTTGGCGATGTCACACTAAACTCTTACCATACGCAATGGTTGCATGGTTTGTAAAAACAACAAAGATTAAAAAAGAGCTCTTTAGGTCATTAAAAGAAACAAGATGGGTACCGGAGTATGCTAAAACTGGAAGATTGGGAGAATGGATGAAAAATATGAAGGACTGGTGCATAAGTAGAAACAGGTATTGGGGAACCCCACTTCCTGTGTGGAAATGTAATAGATGCTTAAAAGTAGAAGTAATTGGATCTATAAAAGAATTGGAAGAAAAAAGCCAAAAAGAGATAAAAGACTTACACCGCAACACTATAGATAATTTATGGTGGAAATGTACAAAGTGCGGTGGAAAAATGGAAAGAATTCCGGAGGTTCTAGACTGTTGGTTTGAATCAGGATCTATGCCTTACGCTTTGTTCCACTATCCCTTCGAAAACAAGTTACAGTTTAATAGGAATTTTCCTGCTGATTTTGTTGGTGAAGCAATAGAACAAGCGACTAAATGGTTTTATTCTCTACTAGTTATTGGAACAATTCTTTTCAACAAAGCTCCTTACAAAAACGTTGTATGTACTGGAATAATTCTTGCAGAAGATGGAAGAAAAATGAGCAAACACCTAAAAAACTATCCGGATCCATTAAATATCTATGAGCAATATGGTTCAGACGCACTACGCTTCTTTTTACTTAGTTCTCCTGTCGTAAAAGGGGAAACAATAAGATTTTCAGAAAGTAGTGTAAGAGAGATTGTTAATAAACTCTTCATACTTTACCTAAACTGCTATAGGTTTTTGGTCACTTATGGAACCCTTCATTGCTGGAAGCCTTCTAAATATCAACCGCTTATTGAAGAGAAAATCAAAGAAATGGTTATTTCACCATTAAAAACCAACATTTTAGATGTATGGATTGTCCTAAGGACAGCTGATATTATAAAGGAAATAAATGGAGGTTTCGAACAATATGATCTCTTCAAAGCTACAAAACCAATACAGCAATATATAGATGATCTATCTACGTGGTATGTAAGAAGAATAAGAAGAAGATGCTTTGATGGAGATATCACTGCTCTAGAAACTCTGTATTATGTTCTTTATCAATTTACGCTCATAGCTGCACCATTTATGCCATTTTTAACAGAGTATGTATGGCAAGGACTTGTAACTCAATGGGATAAATCTTCGGAATCGGTTCATCTTTCACTTATTCCAACGTTAGACTTAAAAACTCTTGAAAAATCAAAAACATTAATGAAGACATGGCAAGAAGTAGAAGAAACTATGGCAGTTGCAAGAGAGTTATGTTCCCTCGCTCATAGGCTAAGGGATGAAAACAATGTGAAAGTAAGACAACCACTTCCTCGGGTAATGATTTTCCATCCAAAGCTAATAAAAGATAAAGAGTTAGAAAAAGCAATTAAGGATGAACTCAATGTTATAGAATTGTTATATGGATTGGAGCCTCCAAAAGATGGAAAATGGAAATCTATTAGAAAAAATGAAATGTTTGTGTCACTAGATTTTGAAATCACGCCAGAACTTAGGGAGGAAGGCATCAAAAGAGAAATTGTAAGAGTAATACAAGCTGCGCGAAAGAAAGCTGGTTTACAGGTAGGGGAAAAAGCTTCTGTTGAGATTTCAGTGCCGGCAGATATCATAAAAGAAGTAAAAAAAATAAAAGAACCACTAGAAAAAACTACCAACTCTGACATAAAAATATCTGAAGGGGAGAAAGTTGAAGCTTTTGTAGTTTAAAAGACTTTTCATAATATATTTTGACCTTATGAACTGACTAAAGTATAATTCCCATAGGAAAATAAAATATTTTTAACAAATGCAAACAAAAGCTACTAATTATCAAGAAAAAAAAGAGTACCTTGAGAAACTAAGGCACTCATATGCCCATGTGTTAGCACATGCTGTAATGAATCTTTTCCCTGAAGCAAAGCTTGGCATAGGACCTGCTATTGAAAACGGATTTTATTATGACTTTGAGTTACCACGGTCACTCACACCAGAAGACCTCCCAATAATAGAAGAGGAAATGAGGAAAATAATTAAACAAGGTAATGTTTTTGAACAGCAGTATATGAAAAAAGAGGAAGCAATAGACTTTCTTCACCAGCTTAATCAACCTTACAAAGCAGAACTAGCAGCAGAAATAGAAGACGAAAAAGTAAGCTTTTTTAGAGAAGGCGGATTTATAGACCTGTGCAGAGGGCCTCATGTACATGATACGACAATTCTTAATCCAAAAAGCTTTAAACTTACCTCTATTGCCGGCGCATATTGGAAAGGCGATGAAAGAAGACCTATGCTTCAGAGGATTTACGGCGTTGCTTTTGAGACAGAAGAGCAGTTAAATGACTATCTACAAAAACAGGAAGAACTTAAAAAGAGAGACCATAGGAAGTTAGGAGTACAACTTGAAATTTATACATTTAGTGAAGACATTGGAAGTGGACTTCCACTTTGGTTGCCGAAGGGAGCGTTCATTTTCAAAAAGATCGAAGACCTAATGTATAAATTAGAAACAGAAGATGGATATCAATATGTAAAAACTATGCATATTGCAAAATTGGACATATTTAAAAAATCTGGACATTGGGCTCATTATAAAGATAGCATGTATCCACCAATAGAAATAGACAAAGACCAGTATATATTAAAGCCTATGAATTGCCCAGGACATATAGAAATATTTAAAAGCAAGGTAAGAAGTTATAAAGATCTCCCACTAAAAATAGCAGAAGCTGGGACTGTTTACAGATATGAAAAATCTGGAGAATTGTCTGGGCTCATCAGGGTTAGAGGCTTCACACAAAATGACGCCCATATATTTTGTCAACTTTCTCAGGTAAAGGAAGAATTTATTGGCGTTATGAATCTTATGAAAAAAGTTTATAAAATTTTTGGTATCCAAGATTATTACTTCCGCCATTCCCTAAGAGATCCAAATGACAAGAAGAAATATGCAGGAGATAATGAAACCTGGGAAAAAGCAGAAGAGATGATAAGAAGCGCGCTGAAGGAAACAAACTCACAATTTATTGAAATTGAAGGAGAAGCAGCATTTTATGGGCCTAAACTTGATGTACAAATAAAAGATGTATTTGGACGAGAAGATACTATCTCAACAATTCAAGTAGACTTTTTCTTCCCCCATAAACTCGACATTAGCTATATTACAAAAGAAGGGAAAAAAGAAAGGCCTGTTATAATACATAGAGCCATAGTTGGATCTTTTGAAAGATTTATCGGATTTTTAATTGAGCAGACAGGAGGAAATTTCCCTCTTTGGCTCTCTCCTATTCAAGTACAAATTATTCCAATTACAGATAGACATTTGGGGTATTCGGAAAGCGTAAGTAAGAAGTTAAAATCTTTAGGTTTAAGGGTAACTATAAACAGTGAGAAAGAAACATTGGATAATAAGATTCGAAAAGGACAAGAAGAAAAAATCCCATATTTACTAATTGTAGGTGATAAAGAGGTAAAGCTTGAAACTGTATCTGTAAGACCAAGGGGCGGTGCAGACCTTGGAATGATGAAAATAGAGGAATTTCTTGAAAGAGTAGAAAAAGAAGGAATAAATTGGCCACCAGATCTCCAGTTGACGTAAATTAAAAAAGTGTTATATTCAAAAAAGTAAATTTAAAGTGTTCAATAAGAAATTTAAAAAAATAGAATCTCTGCTGCTCATAGCAATAATTTTTATTATTTCAGCTTTTTCCTTCGGGCTGGTTTATGGAAGGGCAGGCGGAGGAGAAGATTATGGCAGTGGCGGATATGACTACAATAGCAGTAATATAGATCACGATGATATTGATACATCTAAAGCTTTTAGCGGGACCACTTCTTCATTAGGTACAGCATCACCGATGGCTGGATGCTGTGCATGCATAATTATAATTTTGATTGTAGTATTCATTGTTATTGCGAAGAAGAAGGGATGGATTAAATCAACAGGGGGAAGTACAGTAATCCAACCTGTTTTAGAGGAAAAACAAAAGGATATTGAAGAAAGGAAGGCCAATCTGAAGAAATCTGATCCAGGCTGGAACGAAGAGCGGTTTTTAGACATGGCAGAAACAATATTTTTTAAAGTACAAGAGGCCTGGACAAAGAAGAAACTAGAAATAGCACGACCGTTTATAACAGACGCTGTGTATAACAGGTTTAAACAACAAATAGATGATTTGACAAGAAGAGGTTTGGTCAATGTTTTGGAAAACATTGTTATAGGGTCCAGCGAGATTGTCAAAATAGAACAGGACAATGAATATGACTCTATAACAGTGAAATTTAGAGCTTCGATGAAGGATTACAAAATAGAAGAAAAGACAGGCAATATTGTGTCTGGTTCGAAGGATCAATCTCCTCCATTTACTGAATATTGGACCTTTATAAGGAGAGCCGGGGTTAAGACAAGAGATACACACGCTGTAAAAGAGAAGAAATGTCCAAATTGCGGTGCACCTCTGGATATCAATGAGTCAGGCGTCTGTAAATATTGCAAGGCAAACGTAGTATCCGGTGATTTTGACTGGGTTTTGTCCAAGATTACCCAAAAAGAAGAGTGGCATGTATAACTGTTTTAAGCTTTTCTTTTTACCCCTTTGACAACATCCTGTTTTCATGGGTATATTGTAACCAGAGGTGAAAATATTTTTTTTACCTAAGAAGGAAAACAGTTTTTATCCATACGCTCTAAGGGTAGAAGCCCTCATAATTTACTCTATATTATTAGCAATTTTCAATCTAATCGTTGTACCACTATTTGGGCTTAGTAATAAAGCATACAGCTCGGAAATTTCTGAAAATGCCTTGGTAGAATTGGCAAACAGATCAAGAGAGGCTGTTGGACTTTCACCACTTCGAGTAAATGAGAAATTAAAAATAGCAGCAGAAAATAAAGGAAAACATATGTTCAAGGAGCAGTACTGGGCTCACTATGCTCCAGATGGAACCTCACCTTGGTTTTTCATTATCCAAGCAGGATATGACTACACATATGCAGGTGAAAACCTGGCAAAAGATTTCGTCACGGCAGAAGCTGTTCATGAAGCATGGATGAACAGTCCAACACATAGAGATAACATATTGAATCCATATTATGAAGATATAGGAATCGCTGTTGTAGAGGGAACACTCTTTGGAGAACAAACAACAATAGTTGTTCAAATGTTTGGTTCTTTAAACGAAAAAGCAGAGTATACACAAAATGTAACCCAAGAAATACCAAGCACTAAAATTCCAGTTCCACAGATTACTTCACCAAAAGACGGGGAGGTTTTAAATAAATCCCAAATAACAGTTACAGGTAAAGGGGCCAATGGATTGACGATAAGTATATACGACAACAATAAAAATGTAGTTGAAGCAACCGCCAATGAAGGAATCTTCTCGGTAGTATTAACAAACCTAAAGGACGGTGAACATATATTTTCGGCAAGAGCAAAAGATTCATCTGGAAGAATAAGCGAAGAATCTAATAAAGTCAAGGTTACCATAGATACTATTCCCCCAGCTTTAAAAAGTAAAGAAACAAAATTGTTTCTGAAAGGCATGAATATAACAGTTACTCTACAACCGACTGAAAAATTAAAAATGGTAACAATACTTTTCAGTGGAAAATCAATACCTTTAAATGAAGATCAAAATGGAACTTTTGTAGGTAGCTTTGCATTACAGGGTGACTACTCTAATTACGAAGGTCAAAATATCACAGTAACGCTTACAGATATGGCAGACAACACAACAACAGAAAACATAAGGCTCCCATCTTTTGAAATAATCTCGCAAGGAAATATAACTCCTGTTGTATCTGGTGTAAGTTCAACCGTGGTAACATCTGCTATGTCATATATAAATTCTTTAACTCCTCAACAAAAATTAAATATAGCGGTAGGCCTATTTTTAACACTCCTTTTTGTAATAGATGCTGTAGTACTCTGGAAAATGGGGTTATTTAGACAACAGGCTAAAACAGTGCTTCACATTCCAATATTGATCATCGGTATAATAATAACTATTTTTGGAATTAACGGAACTATTATATAAAAACAATATGGGAAAAAATAAAATCAAGAATACATTTATACAAAAAAGACCAATATTTTATACTTTATCGGCCACAACAGGATTTTTCTTCCTTCTAACAATAAAAGAAATAAATCCGCATTTCACAATTTTTGCAATATGCGCACTTGTAATATACGGCCTTGTTTTAACAGAAGTTATTTCAACCTATAAGTATGCCTCGGACAAACTTAAAAGGCTGGAAATTATTCACACAACTAGTGAAGTTATTAGGACATATTTCTATTACTATCTATTGATTACATCTATCTTATATGTTTCAACAGCTCTTTTCCTTTATTTCCAGATAAATACAGTAATTTCAGTACTAACAATTTGTGTTTTCACCGCTACTTACTATTATATTCTTAAACACATAAGAGCGGTATTCGATAGAAATATTGAAGCAGAACTTCTAAGCGACACTATTCTAGATGCAAGTATTATTGCAATTTTCTTTATCTCAATGTCTGCCACATTGGAGCTGTCCTTAAGGCTCTCTAATAACTCGCAGCTTACAGCAGTAGCTGGAATCTTTTTTTCAATGTTGTTCCTTTTACTTAATACTATAAAAAAGCAAAAAGTTTCGGTTCCCTCCATCTTGTATATATTAATAATATCTTTAGCGTTGGGGGGTATAATGTACATGACAATGAATCTCCAGAAGGACGCTGCTCCAATAACAAACTCATTTTTATGGACAATGTTTTTTTATCTGTTGTCAGCGATTTATTATCATGCTATTGAGGGGACGCTCAGATTCACAATAATAATAGAATACTTGGTAATAGCGGGTGTTGTTTTCTTTTTGTACTTAAATGTAGTACAAAGGTAATTATATTTTAAATCTTCTTTTTTCAAGTGGGGTTAGCTCCGTTGTTGTTTGTACTTCTACTCCGCCCTTCCCCTTACTTTGCCCAATTGTCAATATCTGATGATCTTTACTTCCATCCCTATAGACAGTAATTCCTTTACAACCCAACTTCCAAGCAAGCATAAAAACATCAGCAACAGCATCAATTGATGCATCTCTAGGCAAGTTTATTGTTTTCGCAACAGCATTATCTACATATTTTTGAAAAGATGCCTGCATCTTAACATGGTACTCAGGGGATATCTCTAAAGCGGTTCCAAAAACACGCTGTGCCCAAACTGGAACCTCAGAAAACCCCCTAACATGACCTTTTTCCATAACATAATCCAGCATTTTCTCGGAGTAAAAGTGCTCTTCTATTGCAATCTTTTCAAAAACACGATTCAAGTAAAAAACACCTTCTTTTTCCACAACATGCTTAGTCAAGGCAAGTGAAAAAACAGGTTCGATTCCTCCTGTAACTTCAGGGATCATACTTATAGTTCCTGTAGGCGCGATTGCCGTAATCGCACAGTTCCTTATCTTTACACCCATCTTTCTATAAATGCTTTTATCCCATAGTGGAAAAACTCCTTTCTCTTTTGAAAGCTCTATCGATACTTCGTGTGATCTATCTCTTATAAACTTCATAAGTTTTTCTGCAAACTTTATACCTTTCTCACTATCATAAGGAATTTTCAACAAGAAAAGCATTTCCGCAAAACCCATTATTCCAAGACCTAATCTTCTATGATTTTTTACAGATTCTTTAATTTGTGGCAAAGGGAATCGGCTTACATCTATTACATCGTCCAAAAATCTAGTAGCTATTTCTACACTCTTCCCTAAAAGATTCCAATCCACCTCCCTTTCAACCTTACCTCCAACTCTTTTCTCTTTTACAAATTTCTCCAGATTTAAGGATCCAAGATTACAGGCATCAAAAGGCGGAAGCGGAATTTCACCACAAACATTAACCGCATCTATAGTTTCGTACCCCTTTAGCGGATTTGCCTTTTCAATAGTATCCAGAAAAACCATTCCTGGATCTCCTGTCCTCCATGCTGTAGAACATATGAAATCAAAAAGTTTTTTCGCAGAAACCTTATGAACAATCTCACCAGTCCTACTATTTATAAGTGGAAAAAGCGCATCATCTTCAACAGCTCTCATAAAATCATCTGTAACACCTACTGAGATATTAAAATTAGTAAGGCCACCATTTTGCTTAGAGGAAATAAACTCAATGATATCTGGGTGGTTAATATTCAATATACCCATCATAGCACCACGTTGCTTTCCACCCTTACTTACTACTCTGCACATCGTATCAAACAATTCCATAAAATTAACAGGACCTGAAGCATATCCCCTTACACTTCTTACATAATCTCCCATCGGTCTCAATTTAGAAAAGTTATAACCTGTTCCGCCTCCTGTTTTGTGAATTAAAGCCCCCCATTTTACCGCGTTAAATATACCTTCAATACTATCTTCAACTGGAACAACAAAACAATTAAAAAGTTGGTTTAACTCTGTTCCTGCATTACTTAATATTCGACCGCCTGGAATAAACCTCAAAGAAACCATCTCTTCAAAAAAGAGCTTTTCCCAATAACTCCTTTTGTTTTTTTCAGCTTTAGCTACAGCTCTTGCAACACGTGTGAAAAGTTGCTTTGGCGTTTCTAAAACCCTTCCCTCCTTGTCTCGTAAAAAGTACCGTTTCTTCATAACCTTCAACGCGTTTAATGAAAGATGCATGTCATCTTTTATACCAAGAGATTTTTTTGCTTCTCTGAGTTTTCTGTGTTCTTCGCGATAGATGATGAAAGCTTTGGCAGTTTTGTACCTGTCTTCACGGACTAATACATACTCAACCGTATCTTGTACGTCTTCAACATGCGGAATTTTTCTACCCTTAAAACGCTCTTTTAGTATTTTAATCACTTCATTTGCCAATCTAAGCACTTCTTCCTCACCAAACTCTCCCGTAGCTTCTGCAGCTTTCCTTATGACATTAACAATTTTGCTTTTCCTGAATTTTTCTATTCTTCCATCTCTTTTTATAATTCTATCGAGAGCCATAGTTGTAAAATCCTATAATTTAAAAAATTGTAGAGCATAAACAAAAATATTTAAATACAAACGGCTATGAATAGAATCCATTACCGACAACAAAACCTTTTTGAACAGGTTGTTCCTTTTCATCCTTATTTTCTCTAAAAACGGTAACACCTTTACATCCAAGCTTCCATGCCAATATGTATATATCAGCAACAGTTTCCTTTTTGGCATCTGCTGGTATATTAACAGTTTTTGATATTGAATTATCAACATATTTTTGAAAAACAGATTGAATTTTAACGTGAAAGTATGGAGAGATTTCGTGAGATGTTACAAAAATATTTCTCCACTTTGAAGGAATTTCTGCAATCTCAGATGGAGACTTTCCCGACTTAAGCTGATTTATCACTTTTTCCGTAAGAAAATGTTCTCTCTTTGCTACAACTTGAAAAGCTTTATTTAAACGGGTCAAAACAAACTTACTTTCTTTTATTGGATCATATCCAACAGTAGTAGAAATATAAGAATAAACGGGCTCTATACCTCCTGTAGTATCAGCTAGTATACTAATATGTCCTGTCGGCGCTATCGTAGTTACTGTCGCATTCCTCATCAAGAGACCCCTTTTTTCCCACATACTACCCCGGTAGTTAGGAAAAGGCCCTCTTCTTTTAGCAAGCAGTGACGACGTTGCATGTGCTTCTTTTTGTATGAAGCTCATTACTTTTTTTGCATATTTCAGAGATTCTTCACTGTCATATCTTATCCCCTTTGCTACCAAAACATCAGCCCACCCCATAATTCCCAATCCAATTTTTCGGTTCCCAAAACGGGTAATACTTTCAATCTCGGGTAAGGGGTACACATTTGCATCTACAACATTATCTAAAAAATGAACAGCTAATCTAACAGTTTTTCTCAGCAGATCCCAATCAAGATCGTTGTCCTGCCAATCAAAATGTCCCATTAGGTTTATACTTCCCAAATTGCAAGATTCATTTGGAAGAAGCGGCTGTTCTCCACATGGGTTTGTAGCTGTTATTTTGCCAATATGGGGAGTCGGATTGTCTCTGTTAATAGTATCTAGAAAAAGCATCCCTGGCTCACCACACACCCAGGCATTACTAACTATTTTGTCAAATATCTTCCTTGCATAAACCTTTTTCGTAATTTCACCATTCCTTGGGTTTACAAGATTAAACTTTTCATTATTTAAAACAGCTCGCATGAAATCGTCAGTAACAGCCACAGAACAGTTAAAATTACTTAATATGCCATTATTTTTACTTTTTATATCTATAAATTCCTCAATGTCAGGATGGTCTACTCGTAAAACTGCCATATTACCACCACCCCTTATGCCACCCTGCTTAATCCTTTCAAGAGCCACAGAAAATGTTCTAATATAG
>Ga0123519_10013972_pt1 | contig 11474 bp, 13 predicted proteins | sample YelNatPaOPRAMG02_FD_87396 | JGI IMG/M metagenome (GOLD analysis project Ga0123519, IMG submission 87396) | Hot spring microbial communities from Yellowstone National Park - Yellowstone National Park OP-RAMG-02 (version 2) | ecosystem: Environmental > Aquatic > Thermal springs > Hot (42-90C) ... | reverse complement strand
AATAAGATCAATTCCCTGATTGATTTTAAAATTTATACAATTAAAAAATTTAGCTTTTCAAAAATTTATTAAGGTTGGATAGAGAATTTGCTTTTAGTGGAAAAATATGAATAATAAGAAAGAGGAGGGTTTAATGAGGGTGATTTTTGCTATTTTCATTATTTTTTCTTTTGTTTTTTCCTCCTTTCCCCAGGAAATTGGGAGGATGGAGGAGAGGGCTGAGGTTTATCTTGTTGTTGTTCCAGTGATAGTTTTGCAAAAAATGTCTAAATGAACACTTCTCAGCAATTACTCATTTAAAGGAAAGGTTGGAAAATATAGCAATATTGACTTTCTTTGGGTATACTGATAAAAAAGAGGTGAAAAGGAAGTAATAGAAATGCAAAGGTTAGGAAAGCTGATATCGCCAATTTCATTGATAGAAGAGAAGACAATTGAAAAATTGTTTGATTGCGAAAGTGATATAATTTATTTTTTTATAGACAAAAATTTAATAATTAAAGATGTTTTAATTCCTGTTAAAAAGGAGGAGTTGAAGAAATGGATAAGAGAAATGGCAAAAATAAGTTTAAAGCATTGATTATTCTTTCTCTTCTTTTAATTGGCATCGCATGTAAGGACAAAAATCAGACAGAGATTGTATATCTTAAAGACAGGGAAGGGATGTTTAAAAAATGGGATGAGCTATTTCCTTCCTATGAGATAATTAATTCAGAATTCCCTCCCTCCCACTTTTTTCTTGCTCTTAGCTCGAAAGGGAATTTCTTTCTATACAACAGGAAAGAAGAAAAGATTGTGCTTTTTGATTTCAGATGGAACTATGTTAAAGAGATTGCGAAGAAGGGAGAAGGTCCAGGAGAATTTCAAATTCCATTTCCTGTATGGCTTGATAGGAAAGACAATCTTTATGTTAATGATATAGGGAAAAGGGTTATCAGTCTTTATTCCTCCCCGGATTACAAATTTTCAGGACAGTTCAGGGTAAAATCTCATATTTCAAAAGCATTTATTGATCCAGATGGTCACTTCATAACATTTTCTCTCTACAATACCCCATTTCTCATAAAGAAATACGATAGGAATGGTAAAATCTTAAAAGAAACATTTAAATGTAAGGACGAGATATTGCGTATATTTATGGCAAGATTCAATCCAGGTGGGATGGCAAATTTGGAAGATAAAGGATTTCTATTTGTTTATCCAGATAGATATGAGATTTACTTTTACGATTACGCTCTAAATCTTCAAAAAATTTATAAGGTCAAAAGTTTCTCAAAGTTTTATCCTGTTTCACCTGATTTTCCACAAGAGCTCTCTCCATATGAGATTTCATCGGAACATTCAAAATGGTGGGATCAATTTCTTCATCCGTGCGATATTTACATTCTAAAAGGGAAATTTTTTATGGTTTCATTATTAAAGAGTGAAGGGATAGGAGGGACTTACTACATAAACTTTCATGATTTAAAAGGTAAAACATACGCAAGAGGGCTGGAAGTTCCTTTTAAGGGAAAAATCTTATGGGTGATGGATGATTTTATCTATGTATTAGAGGAAGAGAGATTCGGAGAAGGTGATAATATTGTTCCAGCTAAGTTGCATAGATATCAACTAAAAAAGGATTTGTAGAGTAGAGATAATTAAAAATACCCCATTTTGTGGCAGTGCATGTTGCAGCTATTGTATAGAATGGGCTAAAGAATGCGGAAGAGCTTGCGGAGGTGGCTGTGGAACTTATTGCATGGATGGTTTGATTAATTGTATAATGGAGTATTGCGGAGGGCATTGTGAGGAGCAACCTTGAAATGGGAGAATGTTTTTAAAATAACACTTTTTCTGTTTGCAGGTCTTTTATTTATCTCCTGTGCAATTTGTGTTGAAGTAAAATTCCTTAAGATACTTGAGATAATGAAGCTTTAACGAAATATTCTTTTTTATGCAATAAGATTGGCAATGATTTGTGGGGTGAGATTTTATCTATTTTTATGGGAGATATTTTAGTATAATAGAAGGAGGGAATGAGGAATATACGACATATGGGATGATGATGAAGGGAAAGGAGGCACAAGGTGATATTTGTTCCATTTAAGGATAGAATAAATAAAGAAGCAAAAGTAAGGAAGTTTTAATGAAATATAAACTAATTTTTATTTTTGCTTTGACTTTATTATTGTTTCATTGCAATTCTTCAAGAGATACCGTGAATCTAAAAGGGGTTGAAATAGTTGAAAATAAAGAAATTCCATCAAATCCAAATTTAACTTTAAAATTTGAAAAAGACTTAGAGATAACCAATGACTCATGGTTTGATGTTTACTTCACTGTTGATGGAGAAGGGAACATCTACTTTGTGGATATTCAAAAGAAAGAGATTATTTTTTACAAATACAGTAAAGAAGGGAAATTATTGCTGAAAAAAAGTTTTCCAAGAGGACAGGGACCAGATGAGATATTTAATCCTACTCCTCCTGTATGTTCTAAGGACGGCAGAATTAGGACTTTTGACAAATTGAATAAAAGGATAGTTTTTCTTAACAAGAATTTTGAGATTGAAAAGTTAGCAAAAACAAATAATCAGCATTTTATGCAGATTTATCTTGATTCCCAAAATAACATTTATGCCTATGAATTAAAACCAACTTTCAAAGGAATATTGATGACATTTGAGAGACTCTCTTCTGATCTTAAGAAAGATGAAATAAAATATTTTGAATATACTATTAACTCCAAGAGGAAAGATGAAAAGGGGGTCTCAATCATCAGACCTTACGATTCCTTTCCAATAGTAAGAATAGACAATTCAGACAATATCTGGTATGCAAAGTCAGACAAATACGAAATATATAAAGTCTCACCAAAGGGAAAAATTTTAAAGAAAATATTAAAAGATGAACCATCTCAACCTTTTAAGATAAGTGAAGAGAGAATAAAAAAGTTGGAATTACTTTTATTCCCTGTAAAAGTTCCTTTCAAATACAAATTTGAATTTCCCAAGGATCAACTTAAGATATGTAATTTTTTCATCTTAGAAAATAATTTTCTACTTGTTTTAACATATAAGTATGACGATGGAAACCATAATACAATCTTAGCTGATCTGTTTGATGAGAAAGGCATTTTTGTCTCAACGGTTGAGGTTCCCCCTTACTTCAGCCCTTACATCTCAGACCCTGGATTTTTCAAAAGCAATGCTCAGGCTCTATATAAAAGAAATTATTTCTACACAATTACAATGGATGAAGATTCAGAAAAATTCACCCTTACAAGTTACAGAATCAGCTTTTCAAATATGTAATAATTTGAAATATTATTTTACAGTTCTTTCAGGAGGAGATGGTATCCCCTCTCTTATCTTTTTCTCCTTTGGAGGAGAATAGAGCTTTGCACCCTCTCTTTCTTTCTTGATTCCTAACATTCTAAAAATAATTTCCCTTTTAAGAAGCTGGATGGCAAGGGCTGGGTCAACTCCCTTTGGACAGGCTTGGGTGCAGGCAGATGCATAGTGGCATCTCCAGCATCCATGGGGAGAATCAACAACATTCAATCTCTCATTAAATCCTTCATCCCTTACATCAGCCATATATCTATAAGCTTGAGCCAATGCCTGGGGTCCAAGAAATTCAGAATCAGTGGCATAGGTTGGACAAGCAGATAGACAGCTTCCACACTTTATACAATAGGTGAACTGGGAAATTTCCTCAAGCTCCTCAGGAGTCATTCGATATTCATTTGTAGGATTTTCCAGCTCCTTTTCATCTTTTCTTATTATAAATGGTTTTATCTCTTTGTGTTTGCAGAAGAATGTTTCAAGATCAGGAACAACATCCCTTATTATCTCATAGTTTGGTAGGGGTTTTATCTCAACAGTGTCAGAATTTAGATGAAGAACCTGAGTTTGACAGGCAAGGGCAGGAAGACCATTTATAAACATTCCGCATGAGCCACATACTCCCATTCTACATGAATATCTAAAAGATAACGTGGGATCGAAGTTTTCCTTTATGAATATTAAAGCATCAAGGACTGTTGTCCCTTTTTTAATTTCAACTTTATATTCCTTTATCTCAGGTTTTCCATTATCAGGATTGTATCTAAGAATCTTAAAATTTATCAATTTGGATTCAATTTCAACCTTTTTCATCTTCGCCTCCTAAAATTTTTTGACATAAATACCTATCGTAGCGTAGGAGCCATAGAGGAAAAGAATAATTCCAAAAATAGTTATTACCAAGCCCAGTATCTTCCCAAATTTTTTTGAAGGGATAGCCTCTATGAGAATGTTTCTTAATCCATAGAGTCCATGGAATAGAGCAGACCCAAGGAAAATTATGTTTACAACGAGAAAGGCAACTTGCTTACTTCTGTGGAGAACTGCTTTCCAGTCAAGGGGTTCAGCTCCTGAAACCCTGCTTATAAATCCAAAAATGTCTTCAAGATGCATTATTCCCATGTGCATTGTGAGGAGAAAGAGGAGAATTGCACCTGTCAGAAATTGTAAGAACCATAATCTTGACTCTTTCATTTTCAACCTCCAATTTTAAAATACTCGATTGTTGCAATTACAATAAAAATAGCCCCAAGAATCATAAGGATGAAAACAAAGGGTCTCTGCCTGTGGATGGATGTGATGTAGGGATATTTTGGCTGGGCAGGTTTTCCAAGGAAAACACCAAATTCGAGGAAAATCAATCTAAATCCATTAATTGCATGGTAGATGAAGGCAAGGAGCAGGAGATATTCGAGGAAATGAAAAACAGGAGTTTTCAAAAAACCCATTATTGATTCCCAGGCTTCGCTTCCCTTTGCCCTTTCCCCTGTCACAAAAACATGAAGGGAAAGATAGAAAATAAGGGCGAAGCCACTGATTCTATGAAGGATATAAGCATATCTTTCGATCCAGTATTTCCCTCCATAGAACCAACCCAAAATACCAAGACGATTTTTATATGTTTTCTGATTCATTATTTCCTCCTTTCCCATTAATATTTTCTTTCAACAGGTTTCCACATTGTTATTCTGACAGGAATGTATTCAAACTTAGGTCCATCCTTTGTGTAATAGGCAAGGGTATGCTTTAGCCATTTTTCATCATCCCTTTTTGGAAAGTCCCTTCTTGCATGACCGCCTCTTGATTCCTCTCTCAAATATGCACCCTTAGCAAGAACTTCACTTACATCCAGCATAAATCCAAGTTCAAGGACAGTGGTAAGGTCAGTATTATAAACAGAGCTTTTATCCACAACATTCACATTCTTAAATCTCTCCTTTAACTCTTCGATTTTTTCAATCCCCTTTTTCATGGATTCTCCAGTTCTGAATACTCCAAAATTTTTATCCATTGTTTCTCTTAGCTCATATCTGATTTTGTAGGGACTTTCCTTCCCATCCTTTCTCTTTAACTCCTCAATCCTTTTCTCTTCGTCAGAAATTAAAGACTGACTCGGCTCGTGGATATTTGAATTCATTGCATAAATTGCTGATTCCCTTCCTGTTATACCACCATAAACAAGACATTCAGCAGTTGAGTTTGAACCAAGTCTGTTGGCACCATGGATTGAAACACAGGCAGCCTCTCCTGCAGTCCATATACCCTTTACAGGAGTTGCTCCTTTGGAGTCACAATGGATACCACCCATAGAGTAGTGAGCAACAGGTCTAACAGGAATTGGCTCATAGATTGGATCAATTCCGACCATCTTAATGCAAAGTTCCCTTATAAGGGGTAGTCTCCTGTTTATCTTCTCGGCACCGAGATGCCTTAGATCAAGATGAACATAGTCCAGCCCATCAGGACCTTTAAATCCTCTCCCTTCCTCAATTTCGGTCATTGATGACCTTGAGATTATATCCCTTGGAGCAAGTTCCATCATTTTGGGAGCATATTTTTCCATGTATCTTTCGCCTTTGTTATTCAAAAGATAACCACCTTCACCCCTTGTTGCCTCTGTTATGAGAATTCCAGAGGGGACAAGTCCTGTGGGATGGAATTGAAGGAATTCCATATCTTTGAGGGGTATACCTGCTCTGTATGCCATTGAAAGACCATCGCCTGTGACTGAATGAGCGTATGTTGTGAAGCCAAAAATTCTTCCTGCTCCACCAGAGGCAATTATTAGGGCTTTTCCTTTGAAAACCATGAAATTGCCTGTCTTCATGTCAATTCCTGTTATAGCCCTGAAAATTCCATCCTCAACTATAATTGAAGTTATAAAGACCTCATTGAAAATTGATATATTTGGATATTTCAGGACTGTGTCATATAATGTCTGCATCTCGAAGAACCCGGTCTTATCAGCAGCAAAAACAGCTCTTGGGAAGGAATGGCCACCAAAGGGTCTTTGAGCAATTCTTCCATCTTTCTCCCTTGACCATGGCAGACCCCAGTGCTCAAGTTGAAGAATTTCTGAAGGACAGATCCTCACGAACTCCTCCACAGAATCCTGGTCACAAAGGAAGTCAGAGCCTTTAACTGTGTCCCAGGCATGGAGTTCAAAGGAATCGCCCTCATCTTCCCTCAGGACTGCTGCGGTTCCACCTTCAGCTCCAACGGAATGGGATCTCATAACCTGAATCTTAGATATTAATGCAACTTTCAATTTTCCGTTGGAGACCTTCTCTGCTTCAATTGCAGCCCTGAGTCCAGCAATTCCTGTTCCCAATACAAGAATGTCTTGAACAATCTCTTCCTTCATATTACCTCCAAGAAATGAATATTAAATCTCAAAAAAGGTTATGTCAAGAAGTTTTGACTCTATAAGAGAAAAATATGGAAAAGATATGGGTGATATAAAAAACTTGTTTTGTTTTCCTTCTTGTTATTATAATAATTAATGGAAACAATTAAGCCATCTCTGATTAATTTATTCCTTTCCTTTCTTAAATTGGGGTTAACTGCCTTTGGTGGTCCTGCAATTGTGGCTCATATCAAGAAAATGGCTGTTGAAAATAGGAAATGGATGGATGAGGAAACTTTTAGTGATGGGGTTGCTCTATGCCAAACAATACCTGGAGCAACTTCAATGCAGGCATCCGCTTATGTTGGTTTGAGGACAAGAGGCTTGGAAGGAGCTATTGTGAGCTTTGTAGGCTTTGGATTTCCCTCCTTTCTTCTTATGCTCCTCCTTTCAGCTTTATACAAGAAAACTTATACCCTGCCTTTCATAGTTTCAATATTTAAAGGTCTCCAGGTAATAGTTGTGGCGATTGTTGCAAATGCCACCCTCTTTTTTGCAAGGAGTTCTTTAAAAAGATGGAAAGACTTAATCATTATAATTTTATCCTCAGGAATGTTCTGGTTCAGGGTAAATCCAATCATAGTAATCATTTTATCTTCCCTTTTTGGAATCTTGCTTTACAAAAACCAAAAGATTGAAAAAATTCAGGTTATTGAAAAGAGGAAGCTTTATTCGAAAAAATCCTTTCTTTTACTTCTTATTTCAGCTCTTTTTGGTTTTTTAGCCCTATTCTTTATTGACAAAAGGCTTTTTGAGCTTGCCTTTCTTATGCTTAGAATAGACTTGTTTGCCTTTGGAGGAGGATTTGCTTCTGTCCCTTTTATGTTCCATGAGGTCGTGGATGTTCGTCATTGGATTGATAGCCGAGATTTTCTGAATGGTATCGCTTTAGGGCAGATTACTCCGGGTCCTGTCGTTATAACCGCTACCTTTGTCGGCTATTTACTATTTGGTCCTATTGGTGGAGTTATTGCAACAATATGTGTTTTTCTTCCTTCTTTTTTTATTTTAATTATAACTGTGCCTTATTTTGACAGGATAAGGAGGTCTCCATATTTTATAAAAGCCATATCTGGAATATTTTCAAGTTTTGTGGGACTCCTTCTTTCTGTTACATTTAAATTTGGTTTGAATGTTCATTGGGGAATCCATAGTTTCTCAATTGCACTTTTAGCTTTTATATCCTTATTTTTTGGAGTTGATATTTTATGGGTCGTTCTTGGAGGTGCTTTACTTTCTGCCTTTATTTTATAATAGGGAATTTCTAATTAAAAACTCCTATTGAAAATTTAAATTACGCAATAATTTGACATTATAGAATAATTAAACTAACATTATGAATGCTAAGTTTTTTGAAAGAATTGATATAGTCTCAGGCATAGTTTTAGAGAAGGGAATTGATTTGATATACATACAACAAAGAAAGGGGTTTTAAATAACAAAAATTTTTAAAAGAAGGATTTTTTTGGCGGTTCAGTTAGAATCGGAATATCTCAAGTTTTTCGGATATCACCCCAAAATTAGAGGTTTAGTCGAAACTGGTTCGGATAAAGACGGATTTAAATTTTTAAAGATAAATGAAAGGAGAAAAAAATGAGAAAGATTATTTTCACGCTTTTCCTGACAATTGTCATGTCCGCTTTGGCATCTGCTCAGGAGGATGCGGAAGGATGCAAAGACCATCCCTTGTTCAACCGTATGCCAAACTATTACTTAGAAAGTTGTGAACAGCTTGAATATGGTTCTATCGAATTTCCAGTAGGTAAACCCGATCCAAAAAATGATAACAAAATCAAAACGGAAACAGTAGAAGGCAAAATAATGGCTTATTATTATTACTTGAAAGAAGGTGCAACACCGGCTTCCGGCTTGCAGATTATGCGAAATTTTCAAAATGCTGCTAAACAAAAAGGCGGGATTATTTTAGCTGAATACCCTGGGTGGTGCATAGGAGAGTTTGAAAGCCACAACAGTGAGATTAGTAATTTTGGTGGCTGTACCAATTGGAGTACTACTATCAAACTGACAAAAGACAATAAAGAAGTGTGGATATATGTTCAGAAAACTGATGAAGGATACAACATGGTCATTGCCGAAAAAGAAGCTATGAAGCAGGATATTCAGGCAAATGAAATGTTTGATGCTTTGAATAAAGAAGGTTTCATCGCCCTTTACATTAATTTCGAGACAGGCAAAGCTGATATTAAACCTGAATCCCAGAAAATCATTAATCAGATAGTTCAGATGATGAAAGACAACCCAGATTTAAAAATCAGCATTGAGGGCCATACTGATAATGTTGGAACTCCTCAGTCTAACCAAACACTTTCGGAAAACAGAGCCAGAACAGTTATGAATGCAATTATAGCAAAAGGCATAGATAAAAGTCGTCTCTCATCAAAAGGTTGGGGGCAAACTAAACCTATTGCTGACAATAACAAAGAGGATGGTAGAGCAAAGAATCGAAGGGTTGAGCTTGTAAAAAAGTGAATTGAATAATGGAACTCAAGAAATCAAGGGAGAAAAAAATGTAAATTATCCTCATTCAGAATCTTAAAGTTTCTTTTGAGCTAATTCCTTTAGACCCTTTCTATGTAGGTGTTCTCTTCTGTGTCTATTCTGACAATATCCCCTTCTTCAATAAAAAATGGGACTGTTATTACAAGCCCTGTCTCAAGGGTTGCAGGCTTGTTGTTGGAAGCCTGGGTTGCTCCCTTTAAATAAGGCTCGGTGGATATTACTCTCAGATCCACTGTTCTTGGAGGTTCAATTCCCACTGGTTTTCCATCAAGCATTTCTACAGAAAATTTTACATTAGGAACAAGATAATAAATGGAATCTCCGAGAACCTCCCTATCAATGTAAAGTTCTTCCCATGTTTCTGTATTGACAAAAACAAACATTCCATCCTTTTCGTAAAGATATTCCATTTCAACCTTTTCAAGATACGGTCTCTCTATTCTGTCCTTTGAGCGGAATTTATATTCCATCTGAGTTCCATCTTTAAGATTTCTCAGTTTTGTTATAATCATTCCATGTTTGTTTCCAGGGGTTAGGTGTTGAACCTCCAGAACCCTGTAAAGATTATCTTCAAGTTTTATTGTCATTCCTTTTCTGAGCTGAGTTGCGTTAATCACTCTTTCCTCTCCTTTAAAATTTTCTCAATTAATATTTTATCATTTGACTTGAAAAATTCAACCCCTTCCCTTGAAAAGGAAATCAAAGCCCTCTCATCAGGTTTTGAGAAAAGAGCATAGTATTTCCCTTCTTCCTTTTCCTCAAAACCAATTTTTTGAAGATAGCTTTTAACAGCAATTAAAAATTCCATTGCATCCTTTGAACTGTCCCATTTTGTAGCCCAGTGGATAAATTTCCCATCCCCTTTTTCCCAGAAATTTAATACATCGTTACCCCATCCCTCTGAGGCAGTTTTTCTTTCATTAATATTAAAATTTTCTAAAAGTGTTGATACAAAAAATTCTCCTCCTACAAAGGAAAGGGATAGTTTCCAACCGCTCCCTGGTGAATAGAAACTTTTTAAATCAGATGGTTCATCTCTAATTTCGAGGAATTTTTCAGGGTGAATTATCTGCTCTGTTGATGATGGGAGGGAGCCAAGAACTCTGTTGATTTCTTCCCATCCTCCCCTTTTAAAAATTTCATACACAAATTTCATTCCTGAAAAATATGGGAAAATAAAGGAATTTTTTAAGATCAAGGGGATATTTTGAGAATCAGGAGTTAAATTGAGGTTTGCCAAAGGCATCTTTTCTGAAAAGGATATAAATAGGGAAGGCTCAATCCCTGCAAACTGGAGCATCAAAAGATTTGCATCCCCTTCAATTACTGATAGAACAGCCAATCCCCTATCGTCAAAATCACTAAGTCCGTAAAAGTATTTGCCAATATTAAAGTGCTGATCCTGAATAGCATGTCTCAACTCATGGGCAAGAACCATTGAGTTTAAATCGGAAAAAGGAGCTTTTTTAAAAGAAATGTAATAAATAGACTTTGAATCTTTTTCATCATAGAAGGCAACGACCTGGTTGAAAAGGACTTCTTTTCTCAAGGAATTGAGTTTCCTGTCAATGTTCCAGAGCCCCAGAAACCTCAGTAATCTTTCCTCCCTCTCAGCCTTATCCTCTGGATACTCCTTTCTAAAATAGGATTCAAGGAAATTCTCAAGATAATTCTTATCTATTTCCTTTAATGGAACATCTTTTATAAAAGGAAGTTTACCGATTTCTGATACTTTCCTTTTCAGCTCATCAATATCAATATTTTGGGGATGGAGAATCTGAAAAAATATTAATAGTGCTAAAATCAGAAAGAAAAAAGAAAACTTTCTCATCCCAATAAACCTAACTTTCTCAAGGCATTTTTTGCTGCTTTCTGTTCTGCCTCCTTTTTGGAGGTTCCTGTTGCAGAGCTTAATCTTTCCCCTTCAATCCATAATTCAATCTTGAATCTTCTATTGTGGGGAGGGCCAAATTCCTTCACAACTTTATACTCTGGAAGAACTCTCCTCTCTTTCTGTATAATTTCCTGAAGTTTGCTCTTCCAGTCCTTTGTTATCTGTCCACTCTTTCTGATGTTTCTTAAAAAAGGCTTTATCCAACGAATAATAACCCTTTTTACCTCTTCAAATCCCTTATCAATGTAAATGCTTGCAATAATTGCTTCAACTGCACTACCTATAAGTCTTTTTTTCTCCCTTCCAGCAGTTTTTTCCTCCCCCTT
>Ga0123519_10013970_pt1 | contig 11476 bp, 5 predicted proteins | sample YelNatPaOPRAMG02_FD_87396 | JGI IMG/M metagenome (GOLD analysis project Ga0123519, IMG submission 87396) | Hot spring microbial communities from Yellowstone National Park - Yellowstone National Park OP-RAMG-02 (version 2) | ecosystem: Environmental > Aquatic > Thermal springs > Hot (42-90C) ... | reverse complement strand
GGCCACCCTTTCCGAACCCGGGCGTTCCGGGTCGGGGATCCCTATGGCGACCACCAGGTCCACGTCGGGGTGCTCTCCGACGCCGTCGTCCAGTTCCCGGGTGAACACCTTGAAGCCGGAGACGTTGACCATGTCCTTGACCCGGTCCACGATGTAGAAATATCCGTCCTCGTCCATGTAGGCCACGTCCCCCGTGTACATCCAGCCGTCGCGGACGGCATTGGCCGTCTCCTCGGGCTTTCCGAAGTATCCCTTCATGAGCTGGGGGCCGCGCACGGCGATCTCGCCCGGCTGTCCCTGGGGTACCAGCTCCCCGCTCTCGGGGTCCACGAGCTTGAACTCGGTGTCCGAGAGCGGCATCCCTATGGAGCCCGGCTTCTTCCTCCCGTAACGCGGGTTGCAGCAGGTCACCGGGGAGGTCTCGGTCATCCCGTAGAGCTCCACGAAGCGGCTTTCCCCGATAACGCTCTCCAGCTCTCCGATGCTCTCCGGGGGGAAGGGGGCCGCGGCGCTGAGACAGAACTTTATGCCGCTGAAATCCAGCTGTTTGAACTCCGGCAGTTTCATCAGCTCGTAGAAGACGGTAGGCACGTTGACGATCACCGTGGGCCTGTATTTCCTGGCGCACTGCACCAGGAAGTGCGCGTCGCGCGGGTCGGGAACGCATATCTGGGTGGCCCCGTTGGTCATGGAAAACCCTCCCAGGGCGAGCCCGGCGATGTGGAAGAGTGGGAAGGCGGAAAGGGCTACCTCCTCTGGTTTCAGGTCCAGCCATACCAGGGTCTGCAGGCGGTTGTTCATGTAGCTGCGCTGGGTGAGCATGGCGCCCTTGGAGGGACCCGTGGTTCCACCCGTGTACATGAGGAAGATGAGGTCGTCCATGTCCCGCTCCACCAGCACGGGGTCGGAGGGCATGTCTTTTATGGCCTCCAGGAAGGGGAGGACTTTCTTGCCGGAAAGGGGGCCGACCTCCGCCGTGGGTATCTTCTTGAGCATCTTCCCCAACACTCTCTTGGCTCCGGGCAGGAAATCGGCAATGCCGGTGACCAGGACGGTGGAGAACTCCGCCTTGTCCGCCACCTCGGCGATGCGGGCGAAGAGGATGTCCGTGGTGATGATGATCTTGGTGCGGGAGTCCCTCAACTGGTGTTCCATCTCGTGGGCGGTGAGTAGGGGGCTGAGGCCGGTGGAGACCCCGCCCGCTTTCTGGACCGCCACCACGCTGATGTAGTGGGCGGGGATGTTGGGCATGTGCAATCCCACCACCTCTCCGGGCTGCAGCCCTTCCCGGAGGAGAAAGGCCGCTAGGCGGTTGGAAAGCTCATCCATCTGGCGGTAGCTTATCTTGCGGCCCATGTATATGATGGCGGTCTTGTCCGGGTATTTCCCCACCATCTCCAGGAACTTCTCGGCGAAGGTCTTCTCCTCGTATTCCAGGGTGGGCGGGACATGCGGGTCGTAGTTCTTGAGCCAGGGTTTCTGGGAATAGACGTCGCTCATATTACCCCCTCCTTAAGGTCCCGACGCCGGAGTCGGTTCCGCCATCCGCGGCAAGGCCCGCGGGAGAGCGGATTACGCCTCCCTTCCTCTTCCGCGAAGCAAGTGCGGCTTTCACTCGGCCGGTGGTAGCCGGTGTGGTCCGATGCGCCGAATGCCAAGCCGAGCCGCCATCTACCTTCACCATAATATATTACATGTGGCGGCGGGGTTGAAACTCGCCGGGGGAGGGAAGGCCGGTGGCCGGATGACCGGTGTGGCCAGGGGCCTCACGGCAGGGTGAAGCGGAAGATGGAGCCCCCGCCCGGGCGGGGCTCGTGCCAGATCCTTCCACCGTGGTATTCGACGATCTGCCGGGCGATATAGAGTCCCATGCCCATGCCGGACTTGGAGTGATGGAGCACGTCCTCTACCTGGTAGAAGCGGTCGAAGATGCGCTCGCGCTCGCCTTCCGGCACACCGGGACCGCGGTCCAGCACGGATATCAGGGCATTCCCGTCCGCCTCGTCCACCTCGATTTCCACCAGGGAGGAATCCGGCGAGAAGGTCACCGCGTTGTCCAGGAGTATCACCAGCACCCGGAGTATCTTCTCCTGGTCGATCCTGCGGCGGGAAAGGCCCTTGGAAAGGGATACCATGAAACGTCCCCGGTATCCCTTGGCCTCCATCTCCTTGAGCGCCCGCTCGACGACCTGCCTGAGGTCGGCCTCCGTGCGGTTCAGCCCCAGGCGCCCCCGCTCGATGCGGGAGATGTCCAGCAGCTCCCGGATGAGCAGGTCCAGCCGGTCGGCGGCCTGGTTGATGACGTCCAGGAGCTCCCGGCGCGCCCTTTCGTCCATCCGGTCCCCGTAGTCCCTGAGGGTGATGGCGTAGCCCTTCATCACCGTCACCGGGTGCCGCAGCTCGTGGGAGGCGATGTCGATGAAGTCCTTCAGGTCCTGTTCGTGGGCCAGGCGCTCCTCCTCCACGGCTAGGGCGTTGGCCAGGGTGGCGAGGATCTCCGTGTCCTCCGGGGAGAGAGCGCGCCTGTCCCGGTCGAAGATGGAGAGGAAACCGATGGTCTCCTGCTTGCATGCCACAGGGAAACTGGCCGAAAAACGGAAGGCCTTCAGCACCGAATGGGGGCAGCGTCCGCAATGGTACTCGAAGGCCGCATCCTCGAGGATCACCGGGCTCTTGGTCCCCTTCTCTATGAGCTCGCGGATGAAGCAGCCCTGGGTACGGCTGAAGACCAGGAAACCCTCCTCGCCGGGAGCGGTGGAGAAGACGACCAGCTTTCCCTCCACGGCCCGGGTATAGGAAGCGTAGGGAACGCCCAGCAGGTCGCGAGAGGTGAACACGATACGGTCGATGTTCTCCATGATGTCCGCTCCCAGCTGGGTGAAGATGCTGTTCAGTCTCTCCAGGCGCTCCCTCGCCTCGAGCTCCTCGGTGACGTCACGGGCGTTGATGACCATGCCTCCCACCGCGGCATCGTGGACCAGGTTGTAACCCACCACCTCCATGCGGCACCAGGAGCCGTCCCTCTTCCTAACCCGCACGTGGTGCCGCCCCAGCGAGTCAGGGACGGTTATGGAACGGGAGAAGACGTAGCGCATCCTCTCCCGATCTTGGGGATGGATGAAGGAGAAGACGTCCTTTCCCAGGAAATCCCCCGGCTCGTAACCCAGCACCCTCTGCGTGGAGGGGCTCTGGTAGGTGATGGTTCCGTTGGTGTCCACCACTATGACCATGTCCATGGCATGCTCTATGAGGGACCGGAAGCGCCGCTCCTCGACCGCCAGGTGTTCCAGCATGTTGTTCACCGAGGCGGCAAGGTCGGAGATCTCGTCCTTTCCCTCGACGGGAACCCGCAGGGAGTGGTCCATGGCCGCGCCGACGTGCAAGACCTCCTTCTTCAGGCGGGTAAGCCGGCGCAAGAAGGTCTTCTCCACCATGAAGACGGTGAAGAGGAAGAAGACGAGGGAGGAGAAGGTCAGGAAAAGGATGAAGTAGGTCACGGTCTGGAGCCCCCTGCGGTATGTCGCCCTGTCCATGTTCACCCTCAGCATGAGGGCTGGTCGGTCGTAGACGTCCTCGAGGAGGGCGTAACCGCGGACGATGCTCGAGCCCTGCGCCTGGAGGAAGATGTCCGCGCCTCCCAGCAGGGCGCGCTCCGCCTCCGGCCAGCCGGAAGCCTCGTCACTTGATCCCAAGAGGCTGGATTCGATGTCCAGGCGGAAAAGGGTGGTGATCTCGGACAATCTCTCCTGACTCAGCAGGCGCCCCATGACCAGCGCGCCGTTGGCGGGCCCCTCGCCGTTGCTGGTGAGGATGGGCTGGGAGGATACCATGAGCACGCCCTCGGCGAGGACGAGGAGCCCGGACACCCCCTCACCGGTGCTTATGGGCAGCAGGAGAGGGGAATCACCGTCCAGATGGCGGGAGAGTCCCGCTGGGGGCGAGGTCTCCCTCCCCGTTTCCAGGTCCACGGCCTTGGCGAAGACCGTCTCGCCCCTCGCGTTCAGGTACACGATCAGTTGGACGCCCAGGCCAGCCAGGGTTTTGTCAGTGAGGTTGGACTGTATGTATTCCGGGTATGGGTCGTTTACGAAGGCGTAGGTATCGTCCCAGAAAGCCCAGTCCCGGACGGTGAGGCTCAGGATGGAGATGTCGTTGCGCACGGCCTGGGTGGCGCGGTTGACGTTGGTGCTTACCTCCCTCCTTTCCAGGTCCTGGTAACCACCCAGGATGGAGACCCAGGCCAGCGTGTGGAGGAGACCGGCCAGGAGCAGGAAGATGAGCGCGTAGAGGATGACGAGTTTCTTGCGCAAAGACACTCTCTGTCTCCCTCCCGGGCCACGACTCTAGTCCTTGACCGGGGACGTCCGTAAGGCCGCGATGCCTTCTCGTCCGCCCGGCATCCTCCCCTTTACGGGAGTTGGGACCCTTCCAAGTCCTCACACCATAGTTCTCGACAAGCGGGGGGGAAATTTGAAGTTTCCGAGGAAGCGGGCTTCCGGAGTGGCTCCCGCGCGGTACGAGAAGCCACGGGAGGGGTGAGGCACGGGTCGCGTCGCTTGGTGGGTCAGCCCGCAGGGATGGGCAGAACATCCACGGGCCCTTTCCCCGCCAGGGCATGCTCCGCGGCGTGCAGGCCGCTTAACAGGGCGGAGGGGACACCGCCCAGGAGGAGCATGGAGAATGCCTGGTGGCCGGCCATGTACAAGCCGCTGACGGGAGTGCACACCAGCTCCCTGGCCACGGCGGTCCCTCCCGGCGGTCTCTCCCAGGACCACCCGGCGACCGCGCCGCGGCTGCGGCCTCCCCTTTCCTCGAAGGTGAGCGGAGAGGCGACATCCGCCGTCACCACCCCCCGCTCCAGGCCGGGGACAAGGGAGGAGGCCTCCTTCACCAGGGCCGCGGCCAGGCTTTCCTTATACGCCGCGTAGTCGGCCGTCCTTTTCCCCGACGAGGGACGGAAAGGCGCGAAGTGGGCGTGCTCAGCCGACGTTCGGATGACCAGGACGTGGCGGCCGGGCGGGGCCAGGTCGGGGTCATCTGCGCTCAAAAGGGTGATCTCCATCTCCGCGGCCGAAAGCTCCGCGGGATGGATCGAGGAAGCGGACCAGTCAGGGTCTCCGGGCGTCGGACAGCCGGGACCGCTCTCCCGGCGGTGGATTATCCGGCTCCCTTCCCGGAAGGCGGATAGGTCCACGCCTCGAGTGTCGATCCCCAGGCATACCTGCAGGTTGGAGGCGCTGAGCGTCGCCTCCCTGAGGGCTTTCCGCAGGTCGGCGGGCAGGTTCTCCGGGGGAAGAAGACGGAGGAAGGTCTGCTGGAAATCGGCGTTGCTCACCACCACCGGGGCCTCCAGGAATGTCCCGTCCGCCAGTACCACACCGCGCACCTCACCCCCTTTGACCTCGATACCCGCCGCGGGTCGGCGCAACAGCAGTCTGCCGGGAGACTCCCCGGCGGTGGGCAAGGGCACTCTCCCCCACGCCCTTTCCGCGGCCTCGCGCCACGCTCTTTCCGCTTCCTCCTCGCTCATGCCAGCCCGGCGGGAGGAGGGGAGAGGGCGCCAACCCAGGGGGGCGGCCAGGAGGTCACACAGACCATGCATCCCCCCTGCCGGGTAATGGATCCCCACCCGGCAGAGCAGGTTCCACATGGCGGAGAGGAGGGCCGGGTCGGAGTAAGGCTCCCTGGTACCCATGCTCCCCAGGATACGGTGCAATCTCCAGTCCTCCCTTATCCCCTCGGGAAAGGCGTAGGGCTTACCGAGGCCGTTGGGCGGCGGGGCCTCGTCCCGCCGTCCCTCCCGGAACGGAAGGGGATCGAGGGAGGAGGGACCGGGTAAGGGAAGAAGCGAATCGTATATATGTTCCATGTCCTCGAAGAAGCGGCGGATGGCCCCTTCGCGTCGGGGAAAGGCGGCGGAGAACCGGCTCACCATCTCCGGAAAGGGGAGGGACAGGGGTAAGTGGAGACCGAAGGCGCGCAGTGAATAATGAACCCTCCTGAAGGTGGGCGGCTCCTGCATACCCAGCAGGCGGAGGATGTCCGTGACCAGGCGGGGGTAACCGCATCCCAGGGGGCCCATGGGGAAGAGGAAATCCCCGCGTCGGAAGACGTATGCCGTTCCCCCGGGATGGGGTGCTCCGTCCAGGACCAGGACGCGCCATCCCTCCCGCAGAAGGCGGTTAGCGGCGGCAAGACCTCCCAGACCCGCCCCCACCACGATGGCGTCCCAGCTTTTCGCGACTTCCATGGGCTCTCGCTCCTCGAAGCATGGCGGTGGAAACCGCCGCCTCGCTCGCTGCGGGATTATTCCGCCCCCCTGGTCCATCTCATCCCGGGTCTTTATCCAGATTGGCACACCGGCGGGTTTCCGCCAATACCCGGCACGCCTTGTGGCGATGGACTGGCGAAAGGCGATGGACAGGACGGCGTTCATGGGTGTTAATTGGAGGAAGGAAAAAGGGGGCCAACATTATCTCTCCTTCCCATGGTCCGGGAAGATGGCTCAACCGGCGGGGCCTGGGACCCCCGCCCGGGAGGGAGACTTTTCCCGAAGGGGAGGAGGGACATGACTCGCTGCGTCGCGTGGTTAAAGGGAGGTGTGGAAGATGAGGAAGGTCTTGAAGGGGCTGGGCAAGGCAGCCGTCGCCTGCTCCTGGTGCGCCTTCGCCTCGTCCCTCTGCTGCGAGCGCCGCTTCCGTTCGGAAAGGCGCGAACCGCTGGTATGGTCGCCTGGGAAGGGGGAGTCGCTTCTTCTGAAGAACGCCGAGATCGTGGACGTGGTGGGAGGGACCATGCTCCACAGGCGGGCCATCCTAATCAGGGACGGGCGCATCGAGGAGATCTTCACGGAAAAGAAGGCGGAGACGGCGGCTCCCGACAGGGTGATGGACGTCTCGGGTGCCTACGTCATACCCGGCTTGATAAACGCCCACTGCCACACCCTGCTGACCTCCACGCTCTCCTTCACGCCGGATGTCATCGCCGCGCTGAGGCGCCAGATGGAAAGGGGCTTCGAGGAGTGCATAACCCACGGGGTGACCACGGTGAGGGATGCCGGTTCCCTCCCGCTCCTCCTGAAGGGTTTCTCCGAGAGGATCGAGAGAGGAGAGCTCCTGGGTCCGCGCGTATATCACGCCGGCTCCTTCATCAACGCACCCGGCGGTTACCCGGACTTCCTTCCTCCCCTGCCCAAGCCCCTGGCGGAAAGATGGGGACAGTTCGGGTACCAGGTGAAGACGCCGGGCGAGGTGGAAGAAGCGGTGGAAAGGAATGCCCAATGGGGTGCCTGCTTCATCAAGACCGCCTTCGACGACCGTTCTCTCTTCGTGGGCCAGAAGCCCCTCTCCGTCCTGGACGACGGGTTGCTCGAGACGATGGTCAAGGCGGCGCACGACAGGGGCCTCAAGATCTCCGCCCACCACCGCTTCCGGCGCGGGTTCCTGAGGGGAGTGGATTTCGGCCTGGACGGGATGGAGCATTTGCCCGCCGACGAGGTGCTGGATGACAAGGAGGTGGAGAGGTTCGTCTCCGCGGGGATGTACGTGGTCCCCACGGTATCCGTGGGCTGGGCGCTGAGCGGCATGAGCCGCGGGGACCCCTTCCTCGAGGACCCGCTGGTGAGGCGGAGCCTGGCCAACCGCAGGGAGGTACTGCGCACCGTCTACCCCTCGCTTTTCGAACCTCCCGTTTTCCGCGCCGTCATGCGCGCCGAGAGGAACGCCTGCGACCCCTCCTTTTCGGAGAGGCGCCACTTCATGTACGTCGTGGACCCCAAGATATTCACCCAGGCCCTGGTGGTGGGGCGGGAGAACCTGAACAAGCTCTACCATGCCGGAGCGCTGATCGGTTGCGGGAACGACGGGGGAGTCCCCCAGCTGACGCCTGCTTTGGTGGGCCTGGAGATGGTGCTCCTGTCCCAGAGCACGGACATGACCCCCATGGACATCCTGCGCTCCGCGACCCTGAACAACGCGCGCATCCTGGGGGTGGAGGGGGACCTGGGGAGCGTGGAGAAGGGGAAGCTGGCCGACCTGGTCCTGCTTCCCGGCGATCCCCTGCAGAACATGGAGCACGTTTTGAGGCCCAACGCCGTGTTCAAGGAGGGGAAGCTGGTCTATACCGACCATCGTTTCTCCGTTCCGTGACCGTCGCGGGAACGGGAAAGATGGGGGGAGGCGGAAGCGGTTGCCCGAGCCCCGTGCCCGGGAGGCAGCACCACACAGCGGTATAGGCTGAGAGTTGGGGAGGCGAAGAAGAGGAGAGCCGGGGAAGATGTGGCTGCGTTACGTGATATTCAGGATACCCTTCGCGCTGGTGGCGAGGTCCCGGAAGTATAATCTCAAGGTTTCCGGTACCGAGAACATCCCCCGCTACGGGCCCTTCATCGTGGTTGCCAACCACCAGAGCAGCCAGGACATCGTGGCCATCGCGCTGGCGCTCAAGTCGGCGCTGGTGCGACGCCACATGTGGCCCTGGGCCAAGAAGGAGATCGAGACCGGGGCGGAGGGTTTCCTGGGGAAGATGCTCTGGAAGGTCTTCGGGGTCATACCCATAGACCGCTCGGGAGGGGACAACTCGGAGGCCATCCGCCTGAGCCTCAAGTACCTGCGCCGGGGGGAAATAGTTTTCGTCTTCCCTGAGGGCACGCGGAGCAGGCCGGGCGAGGTGAAACCCTTCCAGTTCGGGGTGGCCAACCTGGCCCGCGCCGCGCCGGCCCCCATCCTTCCCGTGGCCGTGTACCGGAGGGAGGAGGACGGCGGCATACAGGTCAACGTGGGGCGGCTCTTCACCCTCCCTCCCAAGCGAAGGATGTACGAGGTGCTGGAGGAGCTGGGGGAGAAGGCAGAAGGAAGGTTCATCCAGCAGGTGGAGACCCTCCGCCAGTGGGTGGACACCGTTCCCCTCGACAAGAAGGGGATGAAGCTCATAGCGAGGATGATACGGGTGGTGACCGATTTCGTCTCCCGCAAGGACATCCCCTTCGATGTCTTCTTCCGCCTGGCGGAGGAGGAGGACAACGAGTTCATCCGCGACCGGGTGATGGAACTGCTTCCCCCGGGGTGGAAGAAAATCAAGGGCTGAGCACCCTGGTACGTCCGACAACGACAGGATCGACCCTTTAGATAGTGGAGACAAACCGTGGCGAGAACCTGTCCCCGGAAAAGAATGACAGGACGCCTATACCCCCACCGGCATCTTTCCATAAGCCCCGGGGCCTTTTACCTAGCGTAACGAGACCTATACCGCTGGACAAAATGACGCTACGCCGCTGATTGACAGGAAGGGAAGAGGAAGTCATTTGACAAATTTAACATTATTTATTATAAATACGATAGTATTAATAATAAATAAGTTAATAGGAGTGAAGATGGCCAGGTTATACGCGGATATAACCCAAACCATCGGGAACACACCCCTGGTCAGGTTGAACCGGGTGACGGAGGGCGTCGAGGCGGAGGTGTACGCCAAACTGGAGTCCTTCAACCCCCTTTCCAGCGTCAAGGACCGCATCGGGGTGAGCATGATCGAGGACGCCGAGCAAAGGGGCCTTTTGGGAAAGGACAGCGTCATCGTGGAGCCCACCAGCGGGAATACCGGAATAGCCCTGGCGTTTGTATGCGCCGCACGGGGTTACCGGCTGATACTCACCATGCCCGAGACCATGAGCCTGGAAAGGAGGAAACTGTTGGCGTTCCTGGGGGCGGAGCTGGTGCTGACCCCGGGGGAGGAAGGCATGCGGGGAGCGGTCAGAAAGGCCGAGGAACTGACGCGGACCATCCCGCATGCGGTCATGCTCCAGCAGTTCGAGAACCCGGCCAACCCGGCCATACACCGTAAGACCACGGCCAGGGAAATATGGGAGGACACCGACGGCAAAGTGGACATCCTGGTGAGTGGAGTAGGTACCGGCGGCACCTTGACCGGGGTGGCGGAGGTGATAAAGGGGCGCAAGCCGGGATTTCACGTGGTGGCCGTGGAGCCGGAAGCCTCTCCGGTGCTCTCCGGCGGTCGGCCGGGGGCGCATAAGATCCAGGGCATCGGGGCGGGATTCGTGCCCGGCGTGTTGAAGATGGAGCTCGTCGACGAAATCGTGCGGGTGAAGGACGAAGACGCCGGAGCCATGGCTCGCCGCCTGGCCAGGGAGGAAGGCATCCTGGTGGGCATCTCATCCGGGGCCGCGGCCTGGGCTGCGTTGGAGGTGGCCCGCCGGCCTGAGAACCGGGGCAAACTGATAGTGGTGATATTCCCGGATACCGGCGAACGCTATCTCTCCACGTGGCTTTTTGAGCCCACTGTTTCACCTTGAAGAAGGATTACGGGATGAAAAACACGGAAGTTGTATGGACTGATGGCGGTTGAGAGCAGCTGTCGTGGAGCGGCTCACTCGCTTCCCTGTCGATAACCGAGGAGTGTCTCATGAGAAGACTTGTCTATATGGACAACGCGGCCACCACCCACCTGCGCGAGGAGGCGTTGCAGGCGATGGTCTATGCCTACCGACACGCTTTCGGTAACTCCTCCAGCGTGCATATCTTCGGCCAGGAAGCGCGCAGGGCGCTGGAGGAGGCCAGGGAGGAGTTCGCCTCCTGCGTGGGAGCCCGACCCGAAGAGATCATCTTCACGGGAGGAGGCACGGAAAGCGACAACCTGGCCATAAGAGGCGTAGCGATGGCACTGAGAGAATTGGGAAACCACATCATCACCTGCGCCACGGAACACCATGCCGTCCTGCATTGTTGTCAGGAATTGGAAAGAGAGGGGTTCCAGGTCACCTATCTCCCCGTTGACTCCCGTGGTCTTGTGGACCTGGAGTGCCTGAGGGATTCCATACGTGAGGAGACCATTCTCATCACCGTCATGACCGCCAACAACGAGACGGGCGTTCTGCAGCCTATAGGCGAGATAGCGCGCATGGCAAGGGAGAAAGGTGTTCTCCTGCATACCGACGCCGTGCAGGCGGCGGGCAAGATGTCCCTGGATGTGGACCAACTGGGCGCCGACTTGGTCTCCTTCTCCGGCCACAAGTTCTACGGTCCCAAGGGGGTGGGGGCGCTTTTCGTCCGCCAGGGGACTCCCATTCGCCCCATCATGCAAGGAGGGCATCACGAGGGCGGTTTGCGTCCCGGGACGGTGAACGTACCGGGCATCGTGGGCATGGCCAGGGCCCTCTCGGCTACCCTGGCCGAGCTGGAGGAAACCGCCGCGCGCCTTCGGGAGCTGAAGGAGGCGCTGGCCGCGGGGATAATGGAGACCATCCCGGGCGTGTATCGTAACGGCGACATCGAGAGATCTCTCCCCAACGTGCTCAACATGAGTTTCGAGGGCGCCGAGGGGGAATCCCTTCTGCTAGGGCTGGACGTGGAAGGGATTGCTGTATCCACGGGATCCGCCTGCACTTCCGGATCGGTGGAACCCTCGCACGTGCTGCTGGCCATGGGCGTTCCTCCCCAACTGGCGCAGTGCAGCCTGCGCT
>Ga0123519_10013968_pt1 | contig 11476 bp, 10 predicted proteins | sample YelNatPaOPRAMG02_FD_87396 | JGI IMG/M metagenome (GOLD analysis project Ga0123519, IMG submission 87396) | Hot spring microbial communities from Yellowstone National Park - Yellowstone National Park OP-RAMG-02 (version 2) | ecosystem: Environmental > Aquatic > Thermal springs > Hot (42-90C) ... | reverse complement strand
GAATACTGGCTGACATCACTATTCTTTCTAATTCCTTTTTCGTTGTTAAATGTGTACTCGTAGTCGTTTCTGGCTGATTTGTGAGAAAGATTAAACTTGTAGTAAGTATCGAAGATCGAACCACTTGAGTTAAAATTTATATTTTTAAAACTTAAACTCCCTCCTTGAATTTTGAGTGAGTATTTTGTTGTATCAGATTTCTCGAAAGGAATTAATTCGATTACTCCACCAAAGGAATTGTTATTCAACGGATCAAAATCATTTCCTTTTTTAATAACAATTTCTGAAACTTCATCAGATGAAAATCTACTAAAGTCGAAAACTCCATTCAGGGAATTGTTGTAGTTAATTCCATTGATAAAAACAGAAGTGTATTCAGAACCCGCGCCCCTAATTGAAATTGTTTGTAGACTTCCTTCTGCCCCATAAGTTCTTGTAAAAATTCCAGACTTGGATGAGATTAAATTTCCAATCGAAAGCGAACTTAGTTTTTCGTTTAGAGCGATCTTTTTCGAAAAAGCACTGGAAATCTTTTCATCAAATAATTCTGATTTGTCCGAAATAATTATCTGGTCTGTCACATAAGTCTTAAGACTATCACGAACTGAAGTTGTGTCAGCACTTTCAACATCTTTCTCAGAGAATGCAATTGCATTTTGGAGTAGAAGAAGAAGAATCGAATATGTTAGGAATAACTTTTTCATTTCCATATAAAATTTTTAAAACAAAAAACCTCTTCGAGTGAAGAGGTTTAAAAAACTCAATTTGAGCTTTAGAAACCTTCCTTCCCCTCGAAGGAAAAAGTTTCGAACTTTGCTGGCAGGTCTCCTGACTTGTGCAACGCCATTAACGCCTTCCCATCCCAATTTTAATTGAGACAGTGGCTTTGTGTTAACGGCTATACGCACTCACAGTTGCGGGGCAGTACCGGATTTTCACCGGTTTCCCTTTTAACCAACTGGACCAGCAAAGCTATCAATGAACTCGTGCAAACTTAACGAATTACTTTTTTAAAATACAAATCAAGTTAGCTCACCAAAGAGAAATGTTTTCAATTTAGACTTGATTGCAGGATAAATTTTATTGTTGTAATAAGTCAATCCTTCTGAAAATAAAATCATAAGTATCCACATTGTGATCACACCGAGAATTGTCTCACCGACATTGCACTTGTAACCAAGAAAATTTTTGACTCCTTGATTCCAGGAACTTCCATAAAGCATCATTACATGAACAACATAAATCCAGAGTGAATTTTTACTTGCGTTGTATAAAAATTTTGGAATTCTTTTGATATAAAGTGATAAGACAGAAAATAGACTCCCCAGAATTAATACTGTTCCAAACCGGGCATAAAAAAGGGCAGGACTGGTTGTCCAGAAAGTTGATGAGTGAAAAAACAGTAATTCGAGAAAATTAATTACAAAAGCAGAGAAAATAAAAATTACGCCAAGTTTCAATTGTACTTTAGTGAGAAGAACCATATCGGAAAGAAAACCTTTACGCTGAAAATAAATTCCAACGGCACCTCCAAGAAACAAATACGCGCCCCATGGAAAAAGTGGAAACAAAGAACCAGTGCTTTGAGAAAACCACGATGCAATTTGAATTGGAAAAACCTCTTCCCAATCAAGTAGAGTTGCAAGTTGTTTACCAAGAATAAATATGATTGAAATAAAGATTAAATATCTGGCTGGATCGTACTTAAATTTTCTTGCCAGCATTTCCATGCCAAGGAAAATCAGAAGACTTGCACCAATTAGTTGAAGTATATCCACTGCGTAGAAAAGTTGAAGCATTTGATAAGTTACAAATTCCCAATCAATTAATGTGGGAGTAGGTGACTTCATTAAATAACCAATGAAAATTAAAAGTAGAGCGCGACGAATTGTTTTAATTTTTATTTGTCTGAATTTCTCAACTGAATCGGTTCTTCTAAATCTAATACCATAAACAAATCCAGAAGAAAAAAGAAAGAGCGGAGCTGTAAGTCCTCTAAAAAATAACCATGTATTAAATCCAAGTGAGTCCGGCCTCCTGAATTCCTGACTTAATAATACATCAACTGTGTGACCATGAACCATCAAAAAGATTGCACAGAAACGAAGTAGATCAATGAATATGACTCTTTGAGAACTTAAATCTCTACTCACAGGTTTTTCCTTTAATCTCAATCAAAATTAAAAAACAAAAATTAAGTATGAAAATTCAGAGAGGCACTTGTTCATTTTACTTAAAGTTAGTTGACCTTGAATTAAATTTTTTGTTGATCTTAAATAATGATTGTGAGAAAGATTTTTACATAAAAATGAGTTGCAAAGATTGAATTTGAATCTTTGCAACTCAAGATTTTGATTTGACATCTTGATTAAAAAATCAGAATGATTATCCGTTTGATTTGTTTTCTTTCTTCTCTAATTTTTCTCTCATTGTATTCATTGCTTTTACAACTATGAAAAGTGCAAAAGCGATTATCAAGAAATTTACTAATGTAGTAATGAAACTACCATAAGCCCAGACAACAGCACCGACTTGTTTAGCTTCCTCGAGAGTGCTAGCAGGTCCACCTTTTATTATGATAAATAAATCTTTGAAATCAACTCCACCGAGTAAAACTCCGATGGGCGGCATAATAATATCATTAACAAGTGAATTTACGACCGACCCAAAGGCAGCTCCCAAAATAATACCGACTGCCATATCGATCATATTGCCTTTTAATGCAAATTTTTTGAATTCTTCTAACATATTAACCTCCAGTTTTTTGTTGATAATTTTTTAATTTGTTCTAAAATACAAAAGGATAAAAAATGGACAAAATAAAATTACTCATCTTAATATTAGTTGTATTTTTCTTTGTTGGATGTTTTCCAACACAATCAACCGAAAGCGAAAGAGTTGCTGGATTCTTTATGGGCATATGGCATGGATGGATTGCTCCAATTTCACTTGTAGGCGGTATTTTTGACCCCAACATTAGAATTTATGAGGCAAACAACACTGGCTGGTGGTATGACTTTGGATTTTATATGGCTGTGATTTCTGGATTTGGTGGCCTTGCTTTGAGGAGAAGAAAGAAAGATAATTTTTGAGCAATAATATCAACCCAAAGTCAGCTTTAGTTAGTTTACCCTGAAGGTTCGAAGACTTATGAGAAAAATTCAGAATTTTCTAAGTGTTTAATAGTCACATTTCGACTATCGTTCAGTGTGACAGAGGTAAATTGTCTCACTTCGACAATCGCTCATGATAACAGAGAGAATAAAACCTAATGTCAGTCTGAGCCCCGTCGAAGACTGACGAGATATGCAACAGAAATTTACAAAAGATTAATGTCATCCTTCGACTGATGCTCAGGATGACATTAGGATTTAATTCTTCGTGTCAGTCTAACTAAATTTACCCTAAGTCTGAAGAAAGCTTGTTCTGAGCTTGCGAAGGGAAGACTGACGAGAAACAATTTTCAGAATTCTAAATTGTGTAATGTTGCACATCAATTTAGCTCAGTGTAAAAACAGCAATTTTTATTTTTCATTTATCAATCAAAATGTTTTATCACCTCGTTATTTAATTTTAATTTTGAAAAAAATGGAGTTGAAATGAAAGTAAAAAGAATTGGAATATTAACTGGTGGCGGAGATTGTCCAGGACTTAACGCAGTCATAAGGGGAGTAACTAAACCAGCCATTGAGATGGGTATGACGGTTATCGGTATTGAAGATGGATTTGAAGGTTTAGTTGAAGGTAAAATGCATGAATTAACAAATCGAGATGTATCGGGAATTATAAATGTTGGCGGAACAATCTTAGGTTCATCAAACAAAGGTGATCCGTTTCACTGGCCTGTAGATGACGGTGAAAAAATCGTAATTGAAAACAAATCAAAATTAGCTGTAAAAAATTACAAAGGTTGGGGACTTGATTGCTTGATTGTTATTGGCGGCGATGGTTCGATGCACATTTCTAATCAATTAATGAAACTTGGTCTTAACATTGTTGGCGTACCTAAAACGATTGATAACGATTTGAATGGGACTGATTTAACATTCGGTTATGATTCAGCTGTGTTTGTTGCGACAGAAGCAATTGATAGACTTCACACAACTGCATCATCGCATCATCGTGTAATGGTAATTGAAGTGATGGGAAGATATGGTGGATGGATTGCACTCGGTGCAGGAATTGCTGGTGGTGCTGATGTGATTTTAATTCCAGAAATCCCATTTAAATGGGAAGATGTCGCTGAAAAAGTTATTGAGCGAAGTACAAAAGGCAAACGATTTAGTATTGTCTGCGTTGCTGAAGGTGCTAAACCACTTGGAGGTCAAATTGTAATTCAAGAGAAAGATAAAAAGAGAACAGACCCGATCAGACTCGGTGGAATTGGTCACATTGTCGGTAGAAAAATCGAAGAGATGACAGGACTTGAAACTCGAGTTACAATTTTAGGTCATTTGCAAAGAGGTGGAAGTCCAACTCCATTTGATCGAATTCTCGCAACTCGTTTTGGAACTTACGCAATCGAACTTGCAGCAAAGAAAAAATTCGGACAAATGGTTGCCTTGAAAGGGGATAAGATTACTTCAATTCCGATTAAAGATGCAATCAAAACCAAAAAGTTAGTTCCGGTAAATTGTCAGATGATAAAAACAGCGGTTAGAGTTGGGACATCTTTTGGCAATAACGAAATGACAAAGTGGTGAGTCTGATTTTTTCAGAATTATAATTCAATTGATTTGAAAAATTTTGTTTGCAATTTGTCTTTTAGCCTGTTCAGAAAAATAAAAACTTTCAAAGATTGGACAGGCTTTTTGATTTTTATCTGAAGTTTTATGGAAATCTTTTTGATTAATCTTCGTCTTTGAAAATTTCTTTCTCAATTCGTGAGTATTCTTCGGAGAGTTGAGACCACTCTTCAATGTAATGATCAATCTTTTCTGAAATTTCTTTGTACTCGTTAAAGATGTTTCGATCTGGTGAGACTTTATCTGGCTGTGAGAATAATTGCTCAAGTTCTTTCTTTTTTTCTTCTAATTCTGAAATTTCCTGTTCCAGAAAATTTATTTTCTTTTTCAGGTTTTTGGTTAATGAATAAAACCTTTGTCTTTTCTCTGCTTCAAGTCTTTTCTGTAATTTCCTTTGATTGATACTTTGTTCAGTTGTTTTAGAAGATTTCTGTTTATCACTGACTGAAATTTCTTCATCGGCTTTCTTCAATCGGACAAAATCATCAAGATTTCCGTAATAAAGTTTTATTCCTTTGTTTTTTACTTCAATCACTTTATTTACAATTGGATTTACAAAATCCACATCGTGAGAAACGATAACGAGAGTTCCTTCATAATCGATTAAAGCATCCTGTAGAACTTTTTTTGATTGATGATCGAGATGATTTGTTGGCTCATCTAAAATTAGAAAGTTAGATTTCTTGAGTAAAATTTTCAGTAAGACAAGTCGACTTTTTTCTCCACCAGATAATACTCTTACTTTTTTGAAAACATCTTCACCTTCAAAGAGAAAACATCCAAGCAACTTTCTGATTTGTGCTTGAGTTTTTTCAGGATCGATATACTCAACAGTTTCGAGGACAGTTTGATTTAAGTCGAGTTCTTCAATTAGATTTTGTGAATAATAACCAATTATTACATTGTGTCCATAACTTTTTTTACCTGAATTAATCGTTTCGACATCAGCCATAATTTTCGCAAGTGTACTTTTGCCAGTTCCGTTCACTCCAACTACTGCAATTTTATCACCACGATCAATTTGAAGATTTAAGTTTTTGAAAACTTGAATTTCACCATAAGATTTAGAAACATTTTCAAGAGTAAGAACTATTTTTCCACTTTTGGGAATATCTTCAAAATTAAAACTGATTGCTTCTTCTTCATCAGGAATTTCAATCGCTTCAATTTTTTCAAGCATTTTGATACGACTCTGCACTTGACGAGCTTTAGTTGCTTTGTATCGGAATCTTTCTATGAAACGCTCGATGTGCTTAATTCTTTTTTGCTGACTTTTATATTCCAGCAGTAATTGATTTCTTTGTGTCTCCTGATACCTGTAAAATTCATCTGCATTACCATTAAACATTATTACTTTACCGAATGAAAAGCCGAGAGTCTTTGTTGTAACGGAATTCAGAAAATGAGTATCGTGAGAAATGATTAATAAAGCACCACGGAATTTTTTGAGGTATGAAATTAAAAATTCGAGCGAATCAAAATCTAAATGATTTGTCGGTTCATCGAGAAGAAGAATATCTGCATTTGAAAGAAGTAGCTTTGCAATTGCAACTCGTACTCGCCATCCTCCACTGAACTCCGATAACTTTCGATTAAAATCTTTTTCACTAAAGCCGAGTCCGAGTAAAACTTTAACTATTTCAGATTTATAAATTTCAGGATTTAACTGATGAAGTCTTAATTGAACTGATCCTAATTTCTCGATTAAATTTTTGTCCTGGCTTGTTTCAAGTTTTTTGAGAATTTCTTTTTCAAGATTTTCAAGTTCATAAATTTCTTGATTTGCTTTGTAGACTTCATCAAATAAATATTCATCTATAACTTCGCTAATGTAATCTTGGGGGAGATAGCCAATCTTAATCCCTTTTTGAAAATTAATTGAACCACTTTCAGGTTCGATTTCACCTGCAAGAATTCTTAAAAGAGTGGTTTTGCCACATCCATTCGGTCCAACGATGCCAATTTTATCAGATGGATTTATCTTGAAAGAAACGGAATGAAATAGATATTCACCGGAGAATTGAATCGAAATGTCTTCAACAGAAATCATTCACCAGACTGACTTTGCTTTGAATTATTCTTCTTCGCAAACTCGATTGACTCTTTGAGAGCTTCTAAAAATTTTTCAAAATCTTCTTTGTAAAGGAAGAGTTTATATTTCTCCAATGTATCCTCATTCCGTTTCTTTTCTGTAATTGTGATATAATATTCGCCATTGTTTTTTGTTGTCCGAACATCAAAAAAGTAAGTTCTCTTTCCAGCTTTAATGATTTTTGTAAATACTTCAGGATTGTATTTATCCAACTTATTACCCTCTCACTTTTTATTTTTTGATAATAGCTACCTTTCCAGTTGTTATTTGTTCTCCGTCTTCACTGTAAGCAACGATAAAATAAATTCCAGTAGGAACAAGTTTAAAGTTTGTATCTCTTCCATTCCAGACGGCAACTCGTCCACCTAAAGTTGAAAATTCATTTACAAGATCGCCAGATGCAGTCAAAATTTTGATAGTAGAATTTTTCACCAGACCATCGATTACCAGATTAATGTTTTTCGATTCATCTAAAATGAACGGGTTTGGATAAATTTTGAGTTTGTCGAATTCTTCTTTTGGTTTAACAGAGAATGAATTAAAGCTCGCCATACCGTAATCAGTACCAATGTAAACAGTTCCAGTGTTGTTATCAATGGCAATGCTTTTAATGTTGTCGTCTGGTAATGGAGAATTTTTTGTGTTGTATTGAGCGATTAAAGTCGATCCATCTGGATTAAGAACCCAAACACCAGTGGTTGTTCCAACCCATTTATTATTCAATTGATCAACAGCAATGCAATTGATGTATTGAGTTCTTAAAATATAAATGCTCGAAATTCTATCAGTTGGTTTTGTAACATTTGAGATTACATACATTCCTTGACTTGTTCCAACCCATAGTTCATTTCGTAAATCAATTGCAATGCTTGTTGGAGTTGTGTTCCCAAATTTATCTTTTGTGATTAAGCCCCATTGTGACGGCATTCTCCCATATTCATTAAAGTAAACCAGACCTTCAACAATTTGATATTGACCAGCTTTTTCAAGTAAGATCCATTTTGTATCGTTTTGATCAATTACAATATCTTCAGTCACTACAAGCGATGGATTTATTTCATTGACAAAAAATTCCCAGGTTGAATCTTTGCTGAGTTTTATCAGAGATCGATTATCACTTGCTCTATAATTAAGCATCCAGATATTTCCTTTTGAATCCTCTGCAAGTGAACGAATGACGACGAAATTTGGATTCTCAGAGACACCATTCAAACCAGAAACATTTGAACGACTGAATCTGACCATTTGAGTATCATTGGTAAGTCTGATAACTCCGTTTCCCCAACCGAGAGCCCAGATTGTATTGTTTGATGTAACCTTCACTCGATGAATTGCATTTGTGCCCATTACAGGATAATCAACCGTCGTATAATTTTTCCAGCCATCTTTAGATAAACGATAAAATCCTTTTAAGACAACATCTTTACCAGATGCTGCCCAGACATTTCCATTTTCATCTACTGCAATTGATGGGAAAAAATTTGAATTTGGTCCTGATGGATAAATCGTTCTTTGTTGATTTCCATTAATTTCAATTACACCATTATCCGAGGCGATGTAAATTTTATTACTTTCAACCACAACATTTCTAAGTTTCAATGAATAATTTTCATAGACGATTGAAAGATTTCCATTGAAATAAGATCCTAAGATGTTATCAGAAAGAATTAGAAGTGAGTCGCCTTTAGTCTTCAGGTCATTGATTTTTTTGTTTGGAAAAAGTGATGTGAATGTAACTTGAAAAGAATTGTTTACAAATCTTGCAATTCCATTTACAGTTCCAGCATAAATTGTGTCTTTGAATTTAATTATCGATCTCACATCATTTGATGGCAGACCATTTACGATTGTAAAATTCCACCAAGCATTTGGATCAAGGTAATTTGCATACGATGATTTTTGAACGGCAATTCCTTTTTCAGTTGCAACCCAGAGTGTATCGAGTGGAAGAACATTATAAACTTTAGAATCAATTCCGAATGAACCGAGTTTTGTGTAAGTATCTCCAAAAGAAAGAGTATTTGCATCGATGATGCTTACTCCAAAATCTGTACAGACATAAATATTACTGCCGCTTGAAATTAATCTATTGATTTGCTTTTGAGTTTTATTTGTTAAAGCAATTGTCACAATTGTTTTGAACAAGTCTTTATCTGGGAAATAAACTGAAATATATCCTGATTTTCCACCAATCCAGATTTTACCTTCAGAATCTTTTTCAATTGTGTTAATGATAAGTTCCTTTAATCCATTTAAAAGATTGAACTGCTTGAAATAATTCTGCTTTGAGTAGAAAAACACTCCACCAGTTGTGCCAGCCCAGATTCCATCTTTTGATAAAGTAACGGAGATGACATCAGATTGATTGGTGTAATTTTCCCATTTGCCAATCTGAGCAAAAGAGAGATTAAAAACGAATAAAGTTAGTGTTAGAACTAAATTAAGTTTACGCATTTTATGTCTCCTTAAAAATGGAGTAGAGGCTGGCTCGCTAATTTCCTCGCTTTAGATTTGTTCTCTCAAATATTTTTTCCATTTGATTTAAATATAAACCAAATTTTCCAAAATTAGAATAATCATTTCTCAGTCCACCGTGAAAGTCAGAACCTCCAGATTCGAGTAACGAATATTGAAGTGCAATTTTATAAAGAAATTCCTGTCGACTCTTTTTTATTGTTGGATGATAGATTTCGATTCCGTCGATACCATACTTGATGATGTCCATCAATTTTCCATCAGAAAGATTGTAAGGATGAGCAAGGAAAGAAAGTCCACCGCAAGATTTAATAAGTTCAATTACGACTTCAGGTGATGAGTGTTGTTTTTTCTCGTAAGCATCAGAAAAATCACCGAGATATTTCTGAAAAGCTTCGTAATAACTTTTTACGATTTTCTTTTTGATCAATGCAAAGGCAATGTGAGGTCTTGTTATTGGTTTGCTCTCAGAAAATTGTAAAACTTCTTCAATGGTAAGATTAACACCAAGTTTTTTAAGCTTTGATAAAATTCTTTCTGCTCTTTTTAGTCTTTCTTCTTTGAATTTTTGGAGATAGACTTTCAGGTCTGAATTGTTGATATCAATGAAATATGCAAGAATGTGGATTTCCTGTCCTTCAATTTCACTGCTGACCTCTACTCCTGGAATATTTTGAATTCCTTTTGCTTCTGCCAAAAAAGAAGCTTCTTGAACTCCATCAATTGTATCGTGGTCAGTGATTGAAATAACTTTCAAACCTTTATCGATTGCAAGTTCAATTACTTCAGGAATTGAATATTTCCCATCTGAATAGTTTGAGTGTAAATGTAAATCAACTTCGATTTTCAATTTATGTCCAGTAATTAAATTGTAACTTTATCTTGCATCAACATTTTGTGAATGTTGGATGTTCAATATTAGCAAAATCTTCATTTTAATTTCCATAAAATTTTAGTGGAGAAATTTTTGTATTTCAATTTCGGAGGAATAAAATTAATTTCGTCTGTTAAAATAAGAGAGTAGAAAATTGATAAAGCAATCCGATAAACATTTTATGCCCTGTTTGAATGAAAATTGTAATCACTACCATCTGGTAAGCTCAGAAGAACTCGAAATATTTCAAAAAGATAACAATTATGTTGATGTTTTGCTTTGTGATGAGTGTAAATCAAGAAAAGAAACTTTTCACATTTTACAATGTCTGAGTTGCAAAACAATAATTGATTTTCTCCCGATTTTAGATGATGAAATTCCTCAAGTGATTTATGTCGAAAAGTGTATGAGTTGTGGTGGATCAATTGAAGATGAAATAAAAATAATAGGCGAACTTCACCGACATCTTTTCACTTGACAAATTCTTTTCTTTTGATCTCGTAAAGAATTATTGAAGTTGAAATTGCAAGATTTAATGATTCAGCTTTTCCAAGAGATGGGATTGAAATAATTTCATCACATTCTGATAAAATTTCTTGAGCGATGCCTTGTGATTCATTTCCAAAAATTAAAACCGATTTTTCTGGTAATGAAAATTTCATGATGTTTTTTCCTCGAGTGGTCGTTCCAATGATTTTGAAGTTCAATTCGCGCATTAGATCTAAAAACTCAGGTAGATCAATTTCATCATAAATGTTCAGATGAAAGATTGATCCCATCGAAGAACGAATAACCTTTGGATTTGTCACTTCAACACTTTCTTTACTTAATACAATTGATTTAATTCCAAACCAATCAGCTGTTCTTAGAATTGTTCCAAGATTTCCCGGATCAGAAATCCTATCGAAAGCAAGAATTAATTTCTCCTGAGATTTAAGAAGTGATTGAACATTTGAGATTTTCTTTTCAACTAATCCTGCAACACCAGATGGAGTAACTTCACTTGAAATTTTTTTGAATTCATTTTCTGAAAGTTCAAAGAATTTAATCTTTCCAGCATTAGATAGATTATCATACTTTTTTGCGATGTCTAGATTTTCTTTTGTGAGATAAATTTCTCTGACATTCCAGTCAGACTTAAGAGCTTCATCCAGAACCTTTTCGGTTTCAATTAAAAATGTTTGTGTCTCGTCTCGGTATTTTTTCTGTTTTAGTTTTGCAATTTCTTTTAAGTGAGACGATGAAATCTTTTGGATTTTCATTTCAAAATTTCTGTGTTTTGCGACTTAG
>Ga0123519_10013961_pt1 | contig 11481 bp, 7 predicted proteins | sample YelNatPaOPRAMG02_FD_87396 | JGI IMG/M metagenome (GOLD analysis project Ga0123519, IMG submission 87396) | Hot spring microbial communities from Yellowstone National Park - Yellowstone National Park OP-RAMG-02 (version 2) | ecosystem: Environmental > Aquatic > Thermal springs > Hot (42-90C) ... | reverse complement strand
GGTGGACGATACAGAGAAGAGGTTGAGGATCTATAGAGCTATTACCAGTAACCCTGAGTGGGTGGACATCCTCCAGGATGCTCTGGCTCTCCAGGAAAAGAAAGAGGCAGAATATGTAACAAGCGAGTACCCCTGGCTTGGCTTCGAGTGGTTTGAAGTCCATGCCGATCCTCAGACGCTCAAAAAGATGGTGACCTCGAGGATACTTAATATTACATTTTCCAGCCGCACTTCTACGCACTATAAGGTTGCTGACCCTGACCTCGTCAGAGAAGCCATTCAAGCTCTGTGTGAGCCTGCTGCCCAGCCGGAATCCGAAGTGCCGGGCGACCTGTTCGATTCTATTGTCGGCTATACCGATGTAAAGAGATTAATCCGCTATGCCCTAGAAGCAGAGAGACCGACCCATCTTCTTCTGAGTGGTCCTCCAGCGTCGGCCAAGACCATGTTTCTTCTGGAGCTGCGCCGGTTGCCTTATTCCTACTATGCTCTGGCAGCGACCCTCACCGCCTCCGGACTTGCTGATATATTGTTTGTTTACAAGCCCAAGTTTATCCTTATTGACGAAATAGAGCGGCTGAGCTCAGAACATATAGGCGTCCTGAACAGCCTCATGGCCACGGGGATCGTTTCAGAAACAAAGTACGGAAAGACAAGGCAAGTTGAGCTTGACACCAGAGCATTTGCTGCTGGCATCAAAGTCGAGAAACTCCCCCAAGACCTCCTGTCACGCTTCACCAAACTCCACTTTCCCCCATATACGGAGCAGGAGTTCATTGAAGTATCACTAAAGGTGCTGACGCTTAGGGAGAACACCAGCGCCGAAGATGCCGCATATATCGCTAAGTCGCTATGGCGGCTCCATGGGCAGGATTCCGATATCAGGCAGTGCGTTCAAATCGCTCGCTTGAGTCAAGGGGACAGGCGAAAAATTGACGAGGTACTGGCAGTACTAAAGAAATATGGCTTCGGCAATATAATAAAACCCGACCCATTTCAGAGGTAATGACAGAAACGCTCCACGCTTCGGCGTTGCTTGTCGTTCAACAACATGACGATTTGTGCAGAGTCTTGTACCTACTGCCAGTGCACGTATCGTCTCGTTGACAACCGCTGGCGTTAGGTCTACAATCATAGCAAGGACGACATAACGTGTTTTTCGGGGAGTTTACTATTGCCGGACGACAGAAGAAAGCAAGGCGGGGAATTATTCATCGTAGATAACAGTGATGCTGACTGGAAGGTGAAGCGTTATCTTAAAGAGTGGGCTGATATCGCCCACTCTTTTGATATTGCCACAGGTTTCTTTGAGATTGGTGCTCTTCTGGAACTAAACGGCCATTGGCAGAAGTTGCAAAAGCTAAGAATATTGATGGGTAACGAGGTATCGATGCGTACCAAAAAAGCACTTGTGGCTGGCATCGAAACTGCAAAGAGCACTCTAGACAAGAGCATAGAGGATGAGAAAGAAGAAAACGACTTTCTGGAAGGCGTTCCGTCCATCGTTGATGCCATTCGTAAAGGGCAAATCGAATGTAAAATTTACACGAAAGAAAAGTTCCATGCTAAAGCATATATTACTCACGCAAAACAGGCGGTTGTGGGGTCAACAGCACTGGTGGGTTCAAGTAATTTGACAGTGCCAGGGCTTACCACCAATGTAGAGCTAAACATTCAACTACGACGGGAGGTTGACCAGCTTCAGGAATGGTATGAGCGTCACTGGAAAGAAGCTGAAGACATCTCTGAAGAGATACTTAAAGTTATAGAGAGACATACAAAGGAATACTCGCCTTTCGAGGTTTACGCCAAAGCCTTGCAGGAGTTTTTCCGGGGGCATGAAATAACAGCCGGTGAATGGGAACTCGCTGGCCCTGAAAATGGTGGTTCTCACGTTTATCCTGTCCTTGACCAGTATCAAAAAGAAGGTTATCAGGCTCTCATGAAAATTGCCGGTCAACATGGTGGCGCTTTTCTCTGTGACGGCGTGGGACTTGGCAAGACTCTGATTGGGTTGATGGTTATTGAGCGACTTGTCATTCACGAAAGGAAGCGTGTGGCCCTTTTTGTTCCAAAAGGAGCGCGCAAGCCAGTCTGGGAGAAGCATTTACAGCAGTACTTGCCTCATGTAGGTGGCGATTTCAGTAATCTTGTCATTCTCAATCACACTGACCTACGTAGAGGAGGAGAGTTTCCGTCCCGTCTTAAACGGATTAAGGAGATGGCGGACGTTATCATAATTGATGAGGGGCACCACTTCCGTAATCCGGGGGTCAGAGGTAAATCCCGCTATTGGCAGTTGTACGAAATCTGTCAGGGCAAAACCGTTTTCTTTTTGACAGCTACCCCTATAAACAATAGCCTGCGTGACTTCCAGCACATGATAGAGCTATTTACACAACGCCAGTCGGACTATTTTAAAGCTGCGCCCTTGGGTATCCACTCTTTGCCTGGTCATTTCAGCAGACTGGAGAAAGAGCTTGATAGAATTATTAAAAAGGCAGAAGAGGGCGTTGAGGTTTCTACTGCCGAAATCAACCAAGTGGAAGCCGAAAACGTCTTATCTAATGACCCTCTATTCAGAGCTCTAGTAGTACAGCGCAGCCGGGCATACGTCAAGAAAAGCCAGGAACAGCACGATGGAGCTAAGGCAATTTTCCCTAAAAGGGAAGACCCTAAAGTTGCCCCTTATTCTTTGAAGCTGACCTATGGGAATCTCCTCAATATGGTCGAAGCAGCTTTCGCCAGAGAAAAACCGCTCTTCTCACTCGCCATGTATTATCCACTGTATTACTCAAAGAAACCGCTTGATGTTGGTAAAGAGGAAGTGGCCTTCAGGGTCAACCGACAGAAACAGTTGGTCCGGCTCATCCGTATTTTGTTCTTGAAGCGCTTTGAGAGTTCCGCTCGTGCGTTTGAGATGTCCTGTCAGGACTTAATGTTGAAGCTACTTGCTTTTGCCACCAAATATAGCCAGTCACCATCTGAGATTAGCAGGCTGGAAAGGTGGAAAGCCCAACATGCTGGGCTAATGGAGTATATCAAGCAATGCCAGCACGAATTTTCTGAAGAATATGAAGAGAGCGAAGAAAATGAGGATATCATTACCTCCGAAATGCTGGATGAAATAGAGGAGCTTAATCCCTATGACTACAAACTGGATGAAATATTGGCTGAGACCTTTCTTGATTTGGACCAGATTGTTATGTTTTTAGAAGAGCTTAGAAGATTCAAGCCTGAGCATGATGACAAGCTAAAGACACTAATCAAGTTACTGCGATCTGACCCAATCCTGAAGAAGCATAAGGTGCTTATTTTTACCGAGTTCATGGCGACGGCGCGTTATCTTAAGAAGCAATTGGAGAGAGCCGGTATCTTGGGACTGGACGAGGTAGATAGCGCTGTGAAGCGCGACCGGGGCCAAATCATTGAACAGTTCTCCCCATACTATAATGGGCTATCCAGTTCTGAGCTCGCCAGGAAAGGACTGAAGGAGACCCGGGTTCTGATATCCACCGATGTGCTTTCGGAAGGTCTTAACCTTCAAGATGCTACTCGCCTCATTAACTATGACTTGCACTGGAACCCGGTGCGGTTAATGCAGCGCATCGGCCGTGTGGACAGGCGTCTTAATCCAGACATTGAGGAGAAGATAATTGCCGACCACCCGGAGCAAAAAGAGATACGTAAGACCGTGGCATACTGGAACTTTTTGCCCCCGGATGAACTGGAAAACCTTCTCCTATTATACAAAAGGGTGTCAAGCAAGACCCTAAAAATCTCTAAAATCTTCGGCATTGAAGGGAAAAAGCTACTAAAGCCTGAAGATGATTACGATGCTCTTAAGGATTTCATCCATGCGTATGAGGGTACTACCACTACAATTGAGGAGATGCACCTGGAGTACCAGAAGCTATTGCATGACCATCCCGCTTTAGAAGAGCGCCTGAATATGCTGCCCGGTCGTGTATTCAGTGGTAAACAGCACCCTTCCCCTGGCGCCAAGGCGGTGTTTTTCTGCTATTCGCTGCCGGCACCTAGCCTTGAGCCAAGCAGAGACGAGGAAGAAGAGGCCGAGAAGTGGACTGAGGCGACCGGCTACACCCAGTGGTATCTCTATGATCTTACCACCGAAAAGGTGGTGGAAGAGCCAGCAGAGCTTGTGGCTTTAATCCGTAGTACGCCTGAAACTCCCAGATACCGCTCCCTCAGTAATGAGACTCTCACCGACATCCGTAAGAAAATAGAAAAACACATCAAGAACACATATTTTAAGAAGGTGCAGGCGCCGCTTGGCATTAAAGCCAGGCTTAAGGCGTGGATGGAACTATCCTGAGTGGGGGTTCTTGTGCCATGATACCAGAGGAGAAGGTTCACGCTATCAGTGATACCCAATCGCTGTTAGCTTTCATGTCGGAGGAACTGGGCTGGGAACTACCGTCCCCTGCTACTGTTGATGAACTCACCTTCGAATGGACAGGCACTGAGCTTAACTTGAGCGAAAATGTCGCCTGCAAGCTAAAAAGTGGTTCAATCAAACAGATACAACCGTTCCGAAAGGGTCAGCCCTGGGGGATATTTCTCGTTGACTTTGCCACGACGCACCTTTATACCACCGCCTTAAGACAGGTCTTACGCCGCCTGGTGCCCTCGCGCCGAACGCAGAAACCGAATATACCGGCTTGGCAAAGCGAAAACCTGCTGTTCATCTGCACTACCAGTAATCAGGAGTTTACCTTCGCCCACTTCAGCGGTGAAAAGCCGGAGCGTGCCAGAATCACCACCTTCGGCTGGACACCACAGGAACCGGTGCGTACCCTCTGCGAGTTCAACCTGCCTGCCCTCCGCTACGATTACACCTGGGACGACGACAAATGGCTCAAGGAATGGCAGCGCGCCTTTGATGTTGAGAGGGTAACCAGGAAATTCTTCGAAGACTATACCAAGGTCTTCGTTGAACTCCAGAGAATACTTCATAAACAGGCAAAGGGTGAAGCTGGCGATGAGGCTGCTAAGGTCTGGGCGCATGATTATGCCCTCCAGTTTTTAAATCGCCTGATGTTCATCTATTTCATTCAGAAAAAAGAAATGGCTGGGCGATAATCCGAGATTCACCCGTCACTTTTGGCAGGCTTACCGCGACAGCGGCCAACCGGCGGACACATTCTTTAAGAACTGGCTCTCGGTGTTGTTCTTCGAGGCATTCAATAACCAGTATCAGAATCGTGCCGACTATATCAAGCGTTTCCCGGAAGACGTACACCAGGCATTGAGCCGGGCACCATACCTTAATGGTGGCTTGTTTTCTCGAAACCGGCTCGATACCCAGCACACGGTCAATATACCGGATGATTTCTTCAAACTGCTATTTGAAAGTTATGAGGGAGGCCCGGGATTCTTTGAGCGGTACAACTTCACCATCAGTGAGACCACGCCTCTTGACCAGGAAGTGGCTGTAGATCCGGAGATGATAGGTAAGGTCTATGAAAGCCTGGTCAACATTACCTTTGAGGGAGTTTCGGAAGAAGACCTGCGCGGCGGCGCCGGTATCTTCTATACCCCCAGGGTGGAAATAGACCTGATGTGCCGTCTTTCGCTGGTTGACTGGCTCACCAACCATCTGGGAGAGAAATACAAGCCCCTCCTTTACCAGGCGGTTTTTGCCTACGACCCCAAAGAGAAGGAGGAGGCAGACAGGCGCATAGCTGAGGAGAATCTGTGGTCAAGGCTGGATGAGCCGCTGCGCAGCATCACGGTGCTTGACCCCGCCTGCGGTTCCGGCTCTTTCCTCATCGGTATGCTTCTCGTCCTTGATGACCTGCTGGCGCGGGCTGAATCGCAACTGGGGCGGAAACAGACCCAGTTCGTCCGGCGCAAAGAGATTATTGCCAATAGCCTCTATGGTGTGGACGTTATGCCCTGGGCGGTGCACGTTGCTGAACTCAGGCTCTGGCTGCAGCTCGTTATTGAGACCGAGCACCAGTGGTATGAACTAAAAGCCGAGCCAATGTTGCCCAACCTCTCCTTCAAGCTCAGGCCCGGCGATAGCCTGGTGCAAGAGGTCGGCGGCGTTAATTTCGGCCTTCATCATAAACATCAGGACCTGCCAGCGTCCCTGAAAGGCAAGATCACTCACTTAAAAGCGGAAAAACTCAAGTTCTACCGCAATGACCCCCAGGCTAAATTCAAGAACGAGGGGGCGCTGAAACAGGAAGAGCTCAATATCTTCCGGGAAATAATGGACTACCGCGTGCAGAAGCTGGAGGAGGACATTAAGTCCCTCACCCGGCGCATTGAGACGCCGCAGGCGCAGGCGGTAATGCCCGGCATGGGACCGAAGGCTATCCAGGCTCCCCTGGCTGTCCAGCAGTGGAAAGAGGAGCGAAGCAAACTAGAAGAGGAACTAAAGGAAGTCCGTGCCGCCAGGGAAGCCCTCCGCACCACTCACGATATCCCCTTTGTCTGGGATATAGCTTTTGTGGAAATCTTCCAAGGTGATAAAAAAGGTTTTGATATCGTCATCGGAAATCCGCCGTATGTCAATTATAAGCAAATTACCAACCCAGTCGTAGCAGGTAGCTTGATTACGGGTGAGAGCTTAAAAAAATACAAGGACAACTTAAAGAAGGCCATCTATCAGGCGTTTCCGCGATTTTTTAACTATAACTCGGCCAAAGGAAATGCAGGGCGCAAATTTGATGCTAAGAGCGACTTATACATTTATTTCTACTTTCGAGGCCTAGACCTGCTAAATGAAAACGGCTCATTTTGTTTCATTACTTCGAATTTCTGGCTTGACGTTGATTATGGCAAAGAACTGCAAGAGTTTCTTTTAAAACATTGTCACATTAAGATGGTCATAGATAACCAGCGTAGGCGTACGTTTGCCAGTGCCGACATTAATACTATCATAGTCCTGTTGTCAGCACCCGACGATGGACGTGAGTGGGGATTAGGTAAGACGGCTCGGTTTATTATGTTTCGTGTACCTTTCGAAGAGATATTGTCTCCGATAATATTTCATGAGATTGAAGAAGCGAAAAAACAAAGAGCTACAAAAGAGTATCGGGTTTTTTCTATTGAGCAACAATGTCTTCTTGCAGAAGGGCTTGAAATATCTGCTGGAGATGAATCAGAATCAATAGCATCAGGCACTCTGATTAAATCCGCTCGTTACATAGGCAATAAGTGGGGCGGAAAGTATTTGCGAGCTCCGGATATATATTGGACCCTAAACGAATGCTCAAATCTTTGTCGTCTCGGCGAAATTGCGAGAATTCAAACAGGCCTCAAAGAATCGGGGTACGGAGAATACATTGCCAAAGCTCCTCTGTCTGGCTCATCATATGCTCCCATACTTAAAAATCCGACGGCTCATCGGAATATTGACATAAATGCTGCAGACGGCGCGATAAATGTTAGAAAATACCCTGAATTGGCAAGAAAGATGAAAACGAAGGTCGCCCCAATCTTATGGTTGGCTATGAGAGGAGACAGGCATATCTGTTATGATAACACCCGTTTTATGTTTCCGTTTACAGGAAATTATTTCGGCATCATACCAAATAAGCCAGAAGATACTGAATTGATTTTGGCAATATGTAATTCAACATTTGCCGTATTTATCGCCGAGATATATGGCAGAAAGGGATTCGGTGGAGGGGCAAGTATCTTAGTAAAAACAGACTTGATGAAAATGCCATTTCCTAATCCAGGGGCAATAGACAAGATTTCTCGGAATCAAATTTCTAATTTTTTGAAATCACTTAAGCAACGAGAAATAAGCAGCATTTTCGAAGAGCTCGGGCTACCTGAACCCGACGAGAGTTATTCTAACATTGACGCTGCCTATGTATCTCTTGACGCAGTCTTATCAGACAGGAGAGCACTAGACAAAATTGTTTTTGAGGCTCTTGGGCTGACGGAGGCCGAACAGCTTGAGGTGTACCGGGCTGTTGTGGAACTGGTGAAGAACCGGCTGGTAAAGGCGGGGAGCATTTAGAAATACTACGTGACTAAAAGATAGACTAACTCAGGAGGTAATTCTATGGTGAGTAAGTTGGTATGTCCAGTATGTGGCAAGTCCGTTTCCACAGACCCGTTTAAGTCATGGAAGTTCGGGCGCTATGGTGTAAAACGTTATGAGTGCCAAAGCTGCAAATCAAAATTCAATCTCTACCAGAGCCCTAAACGCAGCTACACAATACCCAAAGCAAAATAGACAGCGGCTTAGCTAAAGCAGGGTGCGTTTAGGTAAAGGGGGTTCGCCATGGACCGCAATGAAGTATCTGCCGCATTTGAGATTGTGCTGGAAGAGATTGAGACAGTGGTTGACAGCCTCAACCAGGATGGCGCCGGCGCCTTCCAGAAGGGGGACTATGACACTGCCAGAGGGCTGATTGAGATTGCCACCAGGCTTGCCGAGTTCCGCGGTAAGGTGCGCGGCCTGCAGAAGGAGTGGGACAACATCTTCAGCACCAGAATTCCCAGAAAGCCGAGCAAGAGACGGCGCTTCCAGCGCCTTGAGCGCGGTCTCCGCACCTCAGAAGACACCTTCCGCCGTCCCATTCTGGAAACACTGGCAGAAATAGGCGGCTCGGCACCGGTCAACGAGGTCCTGGATAAGATAGAGGCAAAGATGAAAAACATACTCAATAACTATGACCGCCAGCCTTTGCCCTCTTATCCTAATACCGTCCGCTGGCGCAACACGGCACAATGGTGTCGCAACGCCCTGGTGCAAGAGGGATTACTCAAGGCAGACTCGCCACGCGGCGTCTGGGAGATTTCGGATAGAGGAAGGGAAGCATTAAGGCGGGGGGAGGCGTAGTTGCGGTATGGGGCGAAAAACAAGAAGGGGAGGAAACATACGTGAGCATAAAGACGTTGGGGTTTGATGAAATCAACAATCGTGCCATTAAACTACGCCAGATAGCCACAGGATATCCAGCTCAACAATCTTTCGCAGTTCAATCTGCGGCGGATGAGTTTCTCGAATCCAATCCCTTAGCTCCGATAATTGCTGTGATTTGTGACCAGCAGATTACTGCGGAAGACGCTTGGGAATTTCCATTCTGGTTATATAACCAACTTGGTGGTGGTTCATTTACCGCTGCGAACATCTATAAGCTGGGGCAGACTGCTTTGAAGAATCACCTTGAGACTTATCTGACCGACAAGTGGCCTTCAGGCATGTCCGCAGACGACCAGGAGAGGTATTTGAACAATGTCTCTGGGTACATTATAAATGCTTGCCGGCTTATCAAAAACCACTTTGCTGATGACCCTGACAACATGTTCAAGCTTGGAAACTATAACGTCCCCCAAGTATACTTTATTCTACGCAGCCTACCAGGGGTCGGTGCGAAGAAGGCTTCTATGATTGCCCGGGACTTTGCTATGTCAGCAGGTGCTTGGTTCTTAGGGCTAAGCAAAAGATTAAAGCAGAATTCACGAATCGACCTTAAAGTGAACGGAAAACACTTTTCGGAGGTCCCCGTTGATATTCATGTTGTTAAAGTATTCGGTCGAATGATGGGAGAATTCAGGAGAACGCCGCAGCGCTCGACCTTCCCAAACTATTCGCCGGATATTCAGAACTTTGCTAAGCTTGCTTTCCCAGCCTTTCCGAGCAAGCTGGATGAGCTATTATGGGCTGTGGGACGTACTTACTGTGACGACAGGAATCCTGTCTGTAATGAGTGTCCCCTCCAGAACTTGCCATGTGAATACAACCAGAGTTAACTATTGTGGGAGCGATTAATGAGGATACGGTTTCCTAGCCGTAAATGGAAGCTGAAGCCAGACTCCGCCGAAAAGGTCAGGGAGCTTCTTCTGGCTGGCGGTGGCATTGAGGACAAAGAAATTAAAAGCACTTTTGAGGCATGGCGAGTGAAATGCTCCGATGCTACAATAACTTACTATACCAGTGGTACTTTATTTTGCACAGAGACAATTGACCCGGCTGTTAAAGAAATCTGCGATTCGATTGCCGCTCTAGCTCAGACCGCATTTATCTTACCTACCAGAGATTTTTTAATCGGCTTCGACGAGACCGGGAAAGGTGAGGTGCTGGGGCATACTGTGCTTGCCGGAGTGATATTCCCCCGGGGAATCTTCAAAGATGTCGAGGACTTAATCGGGGTCGCCGATACGAAGAAAAAGCGAACCGTCGGCTATTGGGATGATGCCCTTAAGAGAATAGATACCCTGAAGGCAAAGGGACTCGATTTTCTGATAGATAAAATTCCTCCCTGGCATATCGACCGGTTCAACCTGAATAAGATTATGGATGTCGTTTATCAGCGGATACTCTCAAATTTTATGCGTAGAATCGAAGCGCCCAGGGTGAGAATTATTTTCGATGACTACGGAGTCGGTGATACGTTGAAACGGTATATTCGGTCACTTGAAAACGCCGGTGCTGAAATCATTGTAACCCATTCCGCAGACAGCTCCTATCTTGAGGCGAAGTTGGCTTCGGTGGTGGCTAAGAGAGAGCGTGAAAAGGTGATGGAGGCGATTAATAATTCCGCAGAGTTCAAGTTGGAGGGATGTAGCTTAGGAAGCGGTAATGCTGGTGACCCTGACACATTGAACTGGCTCAAGCGGTGGAAAGAAACGTCAAAACCCTGGCCCTGGTTCGTGAAGCGCTCCTTTAAGACGGTAAGAGAACTGGACAAACAAACCAGCGAAGCCCACAAAATTGCTCCGCCAATCCGGGAGGGAATTCTTTCCGAGGAATTCAGGAAAGAGTTCGAGGCAGGACGATTCTCGATAACCACAGTCTCTATTGTTTGTCCCAGTTGCGGTGAGCGGAGCAAGGCAGCATTGATAACTACTGATAGTAATAAAACGGTTGGCAGGTGCATATCCTGCAAGAAAGAGATACCCGACCTAGGACTGACTTTGCGGTATTACTGTGGATATCTTCTGCCGGATAGCAACATAATCAAGGGGACAATCCTGAGCAAGGATTTAGAAAAATCAAGATTTTTCGAGGGCTTTACAGTTGTCCTAAGTCCGGTGGTCAAATACGAGTGTGATAGCCCGGCTGGCAAAAAGGAACTCGAAAGGCTGGCCAGATTCGCTGCAATCGGTAGGATACGATTAGAAGATGTGAGGCAGTCTCCCGTCTTTGCTGTGTTTGGCAGGTTGTCCAGCTTAGAGCGAGACGAGGCTATTAAGCAAGATGCACTTTCAACAAATGCCATACTGGTTACCGGCGACAACTCACTCAAGGCATATGCCCAGTCTGCTGGCCTGTTTTCCCTGCATGTGTGAACTGTGGTTTTGGCCCATATGTGACAGAGGGAAGTAGCGCCTCGTACGACTGAGCCCAGTTATTATTGCACAAAACTGACTTTTGTTCAGGAACTGCCCCTATCGGCATCTCCGCATGGAACTCACTCCCAACAGCGCCTCACAAATCCATGGGTCATCTCCTTGAAATCCAAGGGTTATAACGGTATACTCGTCGGC
>Ga0123519_10013951_pt1 | contig 11490 bp, 10 predicted proteins | sample YelNatPaOPRAMG02_FD_87396 | JGI IMG/M metagenome (GOLD analysis project Ga0123519, IMG submission 87396) | Hot spring microbial communities from Yellowstone National Park - Yellowstone National Park OP-RAMG-02 (version 2) | ecosystem: Environmental > Aquatic > Thermal springs > Hot (42-90C) ... | reverse complement strand
TTCACCCCCGAATCGATGAATCCCACCTCCATTTGGGGCTTCCAAGGGTGAGCGGGTCGAATGCACCCCGTTCGGATAGGAAGGCGGGGATTAAGGATCCGTGCCACCGCAGAAATGCGCGAAGTCTCTTCAGGCTTGGGTATTTTGACCAGAGGGTTCCCACGGGGATCGAGCGGCTTGAAGACAACGAAGACCAGCGTTTCTACGCCGACACGGGTGACGATCTCGAGGGCCCGCCATTCGCCCCGGATCTCGCCGAAATGGTGGCCGATGATGATGTGGGGGGCCAGCCGCAGGCCCATCTCCTTTAGCATCCCGAGGGTCTCTTCGTAATCTTCAACCCGTTTACGAAGGTGATATACTTCACGAATCGTCTCATCATCTCCGATCACGTCAAGAAGCACCTGATCCACACCTGCTTGTTTGAGCCCTCGAGCAGTCTCTCTACGAATGAGACCTGTATGAACGACGATTTTGAGTTCGGGATGGCCTTCCTTCAAAGCCGCAATGGCAGGAAGGAATTGTTCCAAGGGGACTTCTCCCTCTGAGTTCGCTCCACCGCTGATCAGCATGCCGAGGGCGCCCTCGGAGATCAGTCGTTGGGCGATTTGAAGGAAGGCCTCTGGATTCTCGGCAGGGATCATCGATTCGAGAAGCTTTCCTTTGCAATGGCCACAGAGAAGGCTGCAGCGACGGCCGGTCACGCTGATCGCCGGGAACCGACCTGCGGAGCAGGATGAGTCGGGGCCTTGGTAGGAAACGGTCCCCGGAATCGAAAAAGTCAGTTCCTCACCAAAATATCTTTTCCGAATCCCGAAGGCCTCGGATTGGAGCTCTTTCAGAGGGATTTTGGACCAGTCGCAACTCATCTAAGCCTCATCTGAGTCTCGATTTCTGCGATGTCTTGGGGCTCGGGATGAAAAGGGAAGTTCCGAATGGGGCCCGACGGCCTCTCATTCCCATAGGGGCGGTTGCAAGCCACCTTCCCGTTTCTTCCTGGGCAACCGGAGGTCATAAAAGGCTCGCCTGAGCGAATGAATGGGCTGATGTCGAGGCCGAAGTCAATGATCCTTCCTGCTTCGTCAAAGGTCATCATTTGGCTTCTACCAAGGCCTTCGTTGATGAGCCATCGGGCCAGTTGGATTCGTCGGTACTGATCGATCGGAGGGGGCGCAAGGTTTTCCAGGGATGATCCCTCCTCAGGATAAAAAGAAAAGAGATGAGTGGGACAACCCCTATCGTGGGCTCTTTGGATCGTTTCGACCATCTCCCTTTCCGTTTCGCCTAAACCGACGATGAGATGAATACCAGTATGACCTCTTTCAAAAACTTCGGTGGATAGTTCGACCACCCTCCAGTAGTGATCCCACCGATGGGGGCCGTGAACACCCCTTCCACGGAGACGATCGAAGAGCTCTGGGGTCGCCGCATCAATGGCGATCCCGACTCGATCGGCACCCGCTTGTCGCATCGCTTTGAGATCGTCTCTTTGTCGTATTAATGTGGGTGCGATGAGAAGGCTCACGGGCAAACCGGTTTTTTCCCTAAAGGTTTTGGTGATCTCGATCGTGTCGATCAGCGCCCTTGGATGGGTGACCATGGAGATGCAGACCCGCTGAATCTGGCCACAGCGCTCGGTTCTTTCAACGATTTCACTCAATGGGTACAGAGGCCAGGCCACCCGGATGAAGGTCCTTCCACGGCGGGTTTCCCGTCTGGATGTCGAAAGGCCGCAAAAAGCGCATCGTCCCATGCACCCTTCTTCATAGTGAAGAAGGAGGTTCAGGCCTGTTAGCTTCGCATTTCGGTGGAACGAGCCCTGTTGAAGGCCTAGCGTCAAAGCAGCCGCAAGGCTCGTCTGGACGTAGTAAGGGCTTACTTTGCCGTTCATCTCGTCTGCCATGCTTCCTTTCCTCTTCTTTGCTCATGGTACGTTTTGAACCCAACCCAGGTTCTTCGAATGAGGCTTTCAAAATTGGGCTTAGGGTCTTTCCATTCTGTTTCAAGAATCACCCTTTTTTGGGCTCCATAAGCCAGGGTTTCGCCAAAAAACGTTCGCCACTCCGTTTCATAGCAGGCGAGATGGTCAAGGTTGCCCGCCTTCACGGCCTCTGCAGCAACTCTTCCGGCAATCTGGCCTGCAATTACGGCGTGGAGAATACCAGCGCCGGTGATCGGGTGGGCATGACCCGCCGCATCACCTACGAGGAGGATGTTTTCAAAGACGGTCTTGGGTCGACTTTCACAGGGGATGAAGCCACCCGTCTTCCCGACGAGGGCGATGTCGGTCAATTTCTGAGCCTGAAGGAGACGATTGAGAAAAGCCTGGAGCCTTTTCGTAAGAAGGATTGCCCCACCGTCTACGGTGCCCACCCCCACGTTGGCGGTCTTCCCCTTCGGGAAAAACCAACCGTAACCCCCTTCATATTCCGGATCGAAGAAGATGTCCACATGATCTTGAGGCTTTGAGAGAACGACCTCGTACTGGACTGCGAGAATCATCCTGGGCTGAGGAAGTCCAAGCCATCGGGCCACCGTAGAGCGGGCTCCATCTGCAGCGATAATCGCCTTTGCTCTTACCCGTTGGGATTGGCTCCCCTTCTTTATCACAAGTCCATCCGCGGTTGGAGTTAAGGCCCTTGTGCCGATGGATAAGGTGGCTCCTGAACGCGAAGCGAGGGCCGCGAGCTCTCGATCAAAAATGGAACGGTCGAGCATGAAGCCGGGGCCAACCATCTCGTAGGACGAGCCGTCTGGCAAATGGGTGACCATTCGATCGACCTTTTGCTGAATGCTATTGGCAGAGATGTCCACGTAGCGGGAAACCCATTGCGAGACCAGCTCACCACACTGAACAGGGGTGCCGATGCACCTCTTGGCATCGATCAAGAGCACTTGAGCTCCTTCATGCGCGGCAGCTTGGGCCGCGCTCAAACCTCCCGGACCTGCGCCCACGATAACCACGTCGTAGGCCTCTTCGATGGGAGGGTCGGTAAAGGTGTGATTGGAAATCGTGGAGCTATCCATGTGTATACTCCAAGACCTTTCGAAGGAGCGGGAGGTTGAGATGAGTCTGGTTCTCGAACCGCCCCTCAAAGGCCTCACGTTCTTTGCCCAGATCGTAACAGGTGCTTCGCTCCACATCGACGAGGATGCCCGGCAGCCCAATCCTTTCGAAATCGGGGCGATGCTTCCCGTAAAAGGGTTCGCAACACGAACCCACGAACGTCTCCACTCCGGAGCGTTTGAGCCCCTCGAGGGTCGATTCGAGCTCTTCGTAATTCTGGATCGTGAAGGAGTCCATCTTGAAGCTCTGAGCCAGTTGCACCGCGTCGCCAACCGTGCAACGGCCGCAGACGTCGCACCCCTCCTTCGTCCGATAGAAACAATCTATCTCTTTTGCACAATAGGGCAGCAAGAGGACCTGCGGTTTTCTCACCGCTTCGAACCGTTTCAATACGGGGAAAAGGTGATGGGTATCCTCCTCATCGAAGCCATGAGGAAGGAGGTCCATCTTTTGAAGGGCCTCTTCAAGGGCCTGTATAAGATGCCTTTCGTTAACGCCCGGAATCTTGGGCTTATTCTCCGTGAAGAAGGAGTGGACGATCGCTTCGAGATGGGTGGGGGTTGCCTTCGAGTTCTTCAGTCGGCTTTCGAGATCAAAGATGGTCCTTCTCGGATAGGCGAAAAAATCGCCGGTGATGAGGATTTGGCTCACCACACGGGTTCTTGTGTCAATAACGAGGGAGACTCGGATCATCCCTCCTGGCGCCTTCAGAATCGACGTCAGCGATTTTCTTCTTGGAAGAGGGTGACGCTCCCCGAAGACATAGTCCGGAGAGGAAAACCGAGGGAGCTTCCTCTGAAGCAATGCTTCTTCCTCCGGGGTCAACGGTTGATTCTTGAAGCACACCCCGAAGGCTTGGGCGAAGCCTCGTGTCAAAGCAGCCTTGATCGTTTGCGGCGAAGGGGTTCGCCCCAATTCCCAGCGAAGACAGGTGACCCTTTCCTTGACTGATTCGATCTCTTTGTCCTGGAGCTTCTCTGTTGGAATACGGAGGGCCCTCAGCATTTCATCGACATCGAAATCGACGAGAATGGTGCCCTGAAAGAGGATGGCCCCTGAAAGCTCCGTTCCTCCGGTGCCCGAAATCTTTCGTCCCTGGACCTCGATATCGTTTCTCGGTCTGAAATGGGCGTGAATACCCAGATGGCGAAGGCCCTGTGCCCCTGCTTCGCCCATGACTCGATAGAGGTCTTCGATCCTTCCCGGAACCCTCGGATCGCTCTTCGAAAGGTAAACCTCCCACCCCAGCTCCTGGGTGCCCCAATAGAGGGCACCTCCTCCTGTAAGCCTTCGGTTAATTTCAATACCCTTGGCCCGGCAGTAATCGACCCGTACCTCCTCTCGCGCGGATTGATGGTGTCCTACCAGAACGGAGGGCCTTGAAAATTGAAGGAAGCGAAGGGTAGCAGGGATTTTTCCTTCCGCCCTGAGCTCGAGCAAGGTTTCATCAAGGGCCATGTTTTCCGCTGCCGAGCGAGCTCCTGTATCGATCAAACGCCATGTTTCCATAGGATCTTACATATAACCAATTCGTTGACCTCCTTCAACCAAGCTCGGGATGTAGGCCAGCCCCATTCCTTGACATGAGCTCGTCGGCGCAAACGGGGAGATAGTTTAAAGAGTGAAGCGAAAGGGAGGAGGCCTCCGGGAGGTACAACGTTCTCGGATAAGATCAAGCGACCGGGACAGGCCTGCTCTTGGAGGGGTTCTGTTCAGGGATGGCCTTGAAGAAGGCTCGCATATCGGTCTCCCCTATCCGGGAAGATCGTCACGATCAGCCCTTCGTGGATCGATTCGGCGAGGCGGAGCGATGCCCAGAAGGCAGCTCCCGACGAAGGGCCGACCCACACGCCTTCTTCTCGAGCAAGACGCATGGCCGTTTCATAAGCGTCCTCGGTCCGAACGAAGATGGTGCCGTCGATGATCGAATCGTCATAAATGGACGGCCTGATGGCAGAGGCCATATGCTTGAGGCCTTCGATGCCATGGAAGCTGCTCTCTGGCTGGACACCGTAAATCTTGATCCGAGGATTGAAGAACTTCAGCCTCCGAGCTGTGCCCGTGAGTGTCCCGCCTGTACCGACCCCGGCTACAAGATGGGTTACCCTGCCGCCGGTTTGCTGAAGGATCTCGAGACCTGTAGTTTCGTAGTGGGCGCGCCAGTTCGACGGATTATTGTACTGGTCTGCCATGAAATATTTTTCCGGAGCCGCTTCATAGATCTTTCTGGCCTCAACGAGAGCCCCATCGGAACCGAGAAGGGGGTCCGTAAAGTATAGTCGTGCCCCGTAGGCATGGAGGGCCGCCTTTCTCTCCTCGCTCAAATTGGCAGGGACCGCGAGCTCGACCCGATATCCTTTAATGGCCCCAATCATGGCATAGGCAATTCCCGTATTGCCGGAGGTCGAATCGAGAATGATCTTTTGGCTCGTAAGCGCGCCGGACCGTTCCCCGTCCTCGATGATTCTGAGGGCTGCGCGATCCTTGACCGATCCACCGGGGTTTAGCCATTCCGCCTTGGCAAAGATCGAAACGCCCTTGCCGAGCCGGCTGGAAGAGCCGATGGGAAGCAAAGGCGTATTCCCTATAAAAGAAAGCAATGAAACGCTCTGTTGCCTCCTTCGTTCCCTTCGAGCATGGAGTTCATCTGCAAAGGTGGAAATCGCTTCCATCGATCCCTCGATCCGAGAAGGCCTCCTGAGGTTCACTCGATGATTCCTATTTCTTCTGGGTAGATGGCATCGGGGTTAATCCAGAAGGCCTTTACGTTTGGTGTATCGTCTTTGAGAGAGATGATGATCGACGCCACCTCAGGATAGAAGGCCATTTTCACGTCCGTTTCGGATGGAAAGGCAATGGTCTCGGGATGAGAATGATAAATAGCCAGAAGCTCCATCGACTCTTGTTCGATCTCTTCAAAAACTTTGAGTTGCTGAAGGGGGTGAATGGAATAGCGCAACGGGCTTCGTTCAGCATTTTCAAGCTCAAAGCTTCTCATCACCCTCTTTTCCCTTCCAGCCAGCATCCCGCAACACTCATGAGGGGCTTCCCTTCGGGCGTGTTCGATCATCCGCTCAACGATGGCTTTGGGAATGGTGAGCATAATCGATCTATCGGTTTCTCCGCTCTGTCTCGGGTGGCCCAACCTCAACGGGCTCGTTGCTTCGGCTCCACTCGATCCATGAGCCGTCATAGTTGTGGAGTTTGTCCAGGGGATGCCCAATCAGATAGAGGCTCACCAAACTGTGAGCCGATCGTACTCCGGACTGTCAGTACATGTAGACGTCTTTGTCCGGGGTGATCCCTCTGCTTGAAAATATTTTCCTGATCTCCTCGGCTGGTTTCCAATACCCCTTGTAGGGGCCATCCGGGATCAGCGTCTCCTTCCATTCGATCCAGACCACTCCGGGGATACGACCCGGCCTGACCGCTCCTTGAAGCGTCTCCTCGCCGAGATATTCTCGCTTGGATCGAACGTCGAGAACGACTTTCCTGGTATCGTGAAGGGCTTCCTTGACTTGGGGAAGATCACAAAGAAGATGTTCCCTGCCTTTCGATCTACCCGGCAGTCTGAAGCGGGTTTGAGAGACCTTCGGGGATAGAAGTTCCGTGGGATAACCCTTCTCCTTCCAGCCGTCGATCCCGCCGTCAAGAAGCTTCATCTGAGCGATGGGAAACCCATAATAGGCCAAGACCCACCAAAGCCTTGCATTATCTGGGCCGTCGGAGTAGATGACGAGGGTGTCCGTCTCTTGGATTCCGAGCCTTCCCATCAGAGCCTCTATCTGTGCCTGAGAAGCCATCATCCCAGGCATAGGATGGTCTTTATCGACGATATCAGGCCTCCAGACATGGAGGGCTCCTGGAATGTGGCCAGCGTGATACTTCAGCCTGTCTCGGATGTCGATCACCCGGATGGAAGGTTCTTTCCTGTCAAGGAGATCCTTCAACTCTTGTGGCTCGATGAGAAGCTCAGGTCGGGCATAGTCGCCCTTCGGTACTGCCATGGTCAGGCCTCCCGATGTGAGGATAGCCGATGTTGCCAAAAGGAAGAGCGGGAACCCCCACAGTCCTCCCTTGCGAATGGAGCGGAAAACCATTGTCGAACCCTCCTCCTATGCTGACCTCCCTTAAACGGTTGCGTGATGGGCCCCTTCGTCAAGGCTACACACCTGGTTGTAATCGACCAGCTCTTTGATCTTCGGTTCAGGGTTGCAGAGGTGGCAGGATGGGTTTTTCCTCACCGCGAAGACCCTGAAGTCGACCTCGAGCGAATTGTAGACCAAAAACTGACCGACCAAGGGTTTTCCTTTCCCCAAAATGAGCTTGATGACCTCTGTGGCCTGGATCAGGCCGATCTGCCCGGGCACAACTCCCAGGACCCCGGCTTCGTTTCAGGAGGGCACAAGCCCCGCCGGAGGGGGCTCGGGGAAAAGACAGCGGAGACAAGGGCCTCCGTCCCGAGGCGAAAAAACGCTTGCCTGCCCTTCAAATTGGAAGACCCCACCGTATACGAATGGCTTCCCGGCAAAAAAGGCAGCGTCGTTGACGAGATATTTGGTAGGGAAATTGTCAGATCCATCCACGATGATGTCATAGTCTTGAAATATCCCCAATGCGTTCTCGCTCGTGAGACGCTCCTGATAGGGAATGACCTTTACGTCGGGGTTGATCCTTGCAATCGCTTCTTTGGCCGACTCGGTCTTGGGTCTTCCCACATCCTCGGTGCGATGTAAAATCTGACGTTGGAGGTTGGTCAGGTCGACCACATCCGAGTCGATGATCCCAAGGGTTCCTACTCCTGCTGCTGCAAGATAGAGGGCCGCCGGGCACCCGAGGCCTCCTGCCCCCACGAGAAGGACCTTGGCCTTTAGCAGCCGGATCTGACCTTCTGCTCCGACCTCCTTCAGGAGGATATGTCGACTGTATCGAACCAGTTGCTGAGTGTTGAGACCGAAATCGCTTACTGTCTCATAGCCCTTTGCCTTCCACCCTTCGATCCCTTCCTTCATGGATGAAACGTTTGTGTAGCCCATGGATCTGAGGGTCTTTGCCGCGAGAAGGGACCGAACCCCTGCAGCGCAGTAAACGACGATCGGCGCATCTTTGTCGGGCAGAAGGGATTCCGCCTTTTCCGGTAGGCTTGCCCTGGGGATGAAGATCGAACCCTTCAAATACCCGAGAGCCAGTTCTTCTTTTTCCCTCACATCGAGGACAATCGGCGGATTCTTTTGTTTGAGAAGGTGGTACGCCTCATCGACGCCCACCTCCGGGATCTCCCGATTAGCCCCCTTGATCGCCCTTCTTAAAACAGGACCTGCGATTTTCCAAAAGAGATGCTTCAGCTTTGGTGCCATGACGTTTTCCTATCCCTTGCCGTTTTTCCTGGAGAGTGTCCCCTGACGATGACTCTCGTTCTGCCCTTTCTTGCCGGTCAGACTCATTCGATCACATCCCGTTCCACGGGTTGTACTGTCACTCCAATCTCTTTGAGATAGACCAGGGCCTTCTGATATTGCTCCTCCTCGCCCTCTATCTCGAGGGTGACCCAGCCCGCGGCCTCCGAGACATTGGCGCTTCGGATGTTGGTGACCAGGTTGAACTGATGACCGATGTTGTAGACCACGGGCTCCTTAATCAGTTCCGGCGGGAAGATGAGGGTCAATCTCCGCCGGGCTGGAGCACCTCCTGCAATGGCTGGGATGATCGATATCTGATCCCCTTCCTTGACCGGCGTCTCCAGATTTCCGGTGAATCGGATGTCTTCGTCGTTCAGATAGATATTGATGAAACGTCTCACCTCACCCTGTTCATCACGGAGCCTTTCGTTCAGGCCTGGATAGGCCTGAGTCAGCCATTGGAGAACCTCTCCCACGGTTCTTCCTCTGGCCACAATCACATCCTGTCCGTTGGCCAGCTTGCGCAAAGGTGTCGGTATTCTCACCTGGACCTCCATTTTCCTCCTCCGCTCATATGATCTTTTGAAATTCTGAAAGCTTTGCCTCGATGACCCTAGGCTCGCCCACCCGCTGCTGAATCGCTTCTTGGGTTTTGAGCCCATTGCCCGTAATCGAGATGAGAATCGATTCCTCTTTCGAGATGATTCCTTGGTCGAGAAGCTTCTTCGTGACCGCCACGGTAACGCCCCCCGCTGTCTCGGTGAAAATGCCCTCTGTGCGGGCGAGAAGTTTCATTCCCTCAACGATCTCTTCGTCCGAGACATCCTCGGCCCATCCTCCCGACTCCCGAATAGTCTTTAGGGCATAATACCCATCTGCAGGGTTTCCAATGGCGAGCGATTTGGCGATGGTCTTAGGCTTTTGGGGTTTGATCCATTCAGCGCCGGTTTTAAACGCCTCGACGATGGGGTTCGAACCGGAGGCTTGAGCACCATGAATCTTTGTCTTTACTCCTTGAAGGAACCCGAGGGTTTCGAGTTCTTTGAGCCCTTTCCAGATTTTAGTGATGAGCGATCCGCCAGCCATCGGGACGACGACGTGCTCAGGGGTTTTCCAACCCATCTGCTCCGCGATCTCAAACCCAAAGGTCTTCGACCCCTCGGCGTAAAAAGGGCGGATGTTGATGTTAACGAAGGCCCAGCGGTAGTTCTCTGCGATCTCGCTGCAGAGGCGGTTCACTTCGTCATAACTTCCCTTGATCGCGACCAGATTGGTACCGTAGACAAGGGTCCCCAGAACTTTTCCCTGTTCAAGATCGTGAGGAATGAAGATATAGCTTTTCAACCCTGCCGAGGCCGCCAGCGCAGCGACGGAATTGGCAAGGTTGCCCGTGGAAGCGCAACCGACGACCTCAAAGCCAAACTCTTTTGACTTCGATATGGCCACAGAGACAACCCTATCCTTAAAGGAGAGGGTAGGGCAGTTGACGGCGTCATTCTTTATATAGACCTCTCTGGCCCCAAGGGCCACTGCCAGTCCATCAGCTCTGATAAGAGGGGTAAATCCCACATGGAGGCCGACAGTGGGATCGCCGTCCAAAGGAAGAAGTTCTCTGTATCGCCACATCGACTTCGGACGGGACGAAATCTTCTCCTTGGTGAGGACGCCCCTTATCTTTTGATAATCGTAGACCACCTCGAGAGGTCCGAAGCAGAATTCACACACATGAACCGGTCCAACCGAAAATTCCCTTCCGCATTCTCTACATTTGAGTCCTTTCACGTATCCCATAATCTCCACCTATTTTTTAGACATTAATTTTAATGTTTATAACCAAAATAGTCAAGAATATTGTTAAGAAAAAAGCAACCCTTATTACCCAAAAGCTAACCCTTCCCTTCTGTTTCCAGGAGATTTGCAAATTCGCCCCGACGCTATCCATGGGCTAAAGATAACATACATCATAAAAATTGTCAACAAATACGCACGACTCTTTTTCCGACATATAGGACCCCGAACCCTCCAATGGCAAGGGCTTCCAAAGAAGGGCGGCCACCGCCTAAGAAACTTCATAGTTGCAAGAATTTGGCTCGAAGGACCCGACAGGGATACGGACGAACGTACGGAAGTGTTCCTTCCCGGGTCGAGAGGTTGCAACATGAGGAGAAGGATAGCTGGGGGTCTCTTCGAATTGCCATTTTCAAGTCGGAGTCTGGGAATGGACGAGTTTTCCTATGACAAGGTCCGATCTTAGCTTAACCCTGTTTTTTCAGGCTCTTCACCAGTTTTGGCATGAAGAGGGAGAAAACAAAAAGACCGACCGAAATGAAAACCTTGAAAGAAATCAGTTGCCCCCAATCCCCCCCTCTCCAGACCTCTTTCATCGTCCCGATGAAAAAGGTGAAGACGAATGTCCCTACAAGAATTCCAAGGGCGGTTCCAAAAAAGTAGTCCCAGAACCGAACCTTGGTTAGTCCCATGCCAAAGTTCATGGCTGTGAAGGGGAAGTAGATCAGCCTGAGGTAGAGGACCGTGGCGAATCCCTTTCGTTCAATCGCGTCATCATATTTTCTTAAGCGATCTCCGATGAGAGAGGCCGTAAATTCCCTTCCCAAAGTCCTCCCAATCCAAAAAGCAGCAGTGGCCCCCAACATGGCTCCCACCCACACGTAAACAAAGCCCCAGTAGGGGCCAAAGATAGCTCCACCGAGAGCGGTGAGCATCGTTCCAGGCACGAACAGACAGATCCCCGCGGCGTAGATCAAGATGAAAACCAAGGGCGCCACAAAACCCTGGGGCTCCAGAATAGTCCCCAGCCTTTCCTGATCAAGGAGCTCCTTTGCCGGGGTGAAGCGGACGGCCAAAAAGGCGACGACCAAAAAGACGGTCAATCCGATCGCCTTGATGATCGATTTTTTCCCGAGGCTTCGATGTCTTGGAATCCTCTCGGTCATCCTTTCATCCTTTTTTCTCTTCTTTGGGGGAAGGCCCTTTTCCGGTGTTGAACCTTTTTCGCCTGAAGTA
>Ga0123519_10013949_pt1 | contig 11491 bp, 7 predicted proteins | sample YelNatPaOPRAMG02_FD_87396 | JGI IMG/M metagenome (GOLD analysis project Ga0123519, IMG submission 87396) | Hot spring microbial communities from Yellowstone National Park - Yellowstone National Park OP-RAMG-02 (version 2) | ecosystem: Environmental > Aquatic > Thermal springs > Hot (42-90C) ... | reverse complement strand
TGCCTTTGTCGCATTCATAGCCGGGCAGGCATTTCCCTTCACTGTCGCATCTCCTGTTTTCCAATAGGGAGTAATCGATAGAGCAGGAGAAGAACAAAAGAACCAAAAAGGCAGACACGAATATGTAGTGTAAGTCTCTCTTCATAACCATTTATTATATCATTTATAGTGACTAAATCAAAGAAAAATATGCCTTCATTTTTCTGCTGTGAGGTGATATACTATATGTCGCTATTATGAAATACATATCCTTGACAGTCCTTCTACTATTTCTGTTATATTGTAGTGAAGAGGTGTCGGTAAACAGGGATATTTCGATAAATTTTCCACCCTTTGATATAAAGGCAAGAAGCAGTATAGAAGTAGAAGGTATTTTGGATATTGTGCAGTATGATGCAAACGATGTGGATTCCAACGACGAGATGGAAGAGGTTGGTAGGGATTTTTCTGATAATGAGATAGATGTGGGAGAGTCCGATCTCGTCGGCGATATAACTTTGAATGATGGATCTTCGGATGCCGATGAGATCGAGTGCCCCGAGGATATTGTTGCCTCGGCAAGATATATAAAAGACCTCCGTTTGCTCGAGACGGAGAGCTCGTCTTTGAAGGGGAGGTGTGATGCGGTCAGATATTCTGTTGTAATGTCCGCAAATCAGGAGTTTTCGTTTTATATCAGAGGAGATTACCTGAAACCAATGGTTATAATAAGTGGTCCGGGTAGGAATAGGGATGATAAGGTCTTTGTAAAGGACTCGTATGGATTACCACTGATATTCTCATTCAAGGCAGAGAGGAGCGGAGAATACTTTCTCACACTCACTCAGGTAGACAGAAAGAGGGCATCTCCTTACTCTATAATGATGTCCTGTGATTCGATGTGTGAGAGAGTTGCTACGAGATATCCGGTAGTTATGGTGCACGGTTTTTCGGGGTTCAAGAACATCGGACCCATAGAGTATTTCTACAAGGTGCCAGAGACTCTCTCTGCGATGGGATACGATATTCATATAGCAAAGCTGGATCCATATAATTCTACAGAGGTCAGGGGTCCTCAGCTGAAGAGTTTCATCGAGGAGGTCCTGACAGAGACCAGTGCCTATAAAGTAAACATCATTGCCCACAGTCAGGGCGGACTGGATTCGAGGTATGTGATATCCGGTCTTATGATGGGAGAGAGCGTGGGGGCGCTCATTACTGTGGCTACTCCTCACTATGGTACACCACTTGCAGATTTTATCCTTTCGGACCCGACAGGGGCGGGGAAGGCGGCGCTCGATGCCCTCCTCCTTGTTATGGGGGCGGCACTCGATTCTCAGTCGCGGGCAAATGCAATGGCTTCGCTGCACTCCCTCTCAGTCGCATATGTTACAGGGGAATTCAATGAAAGATACCCCGATGATAAAAGGGTGAGATATTTTAGTTATTCCGGTAGGACCTGCCGAGCCTGGGAGAATTGTGGTGATGTGGTCGATACCGAGATAGCGCTTACCTATGAAATATTGAGAAGTCAGGTCGGCGACAATGACGGTATCGTGCCTACCGCCAGTGGGAAGTGGGGTGAGTTCTTGGGTGTTCTTCCTGCAGATCACTTCGATGAGGTAGGACAGGTGGCGGGGGTTACCAACGAGAATTTCGACCATATCGAATTCTACAAGAGCCTTGTAAAACTCTTGAGGAGCGAGGGTTATTGAAGAGGTGCAACAAGAATCGGATTTTGTGTTGATATTTTTATCTCTTGTTTTAAGGGTAGAGTTTATGTATAGTGTGGTGCTATGAAGGTATGGTATTTTGTCATAGTCATATCTGTGATACTCGGGATATTCCTTCTTGTAAACTCTCTCTATCTCTCGCCAAACGGCTTGAAGAGGGTAAACGATCTGAAGAAGGAGTATGATTCACTATTGAGCGAAAACAGAAAGTTGAGAGAGGAGAATGAGCAGTTGAAGTTGCAGATAGAACTACTCAAGAGTGACGACAGATATATCGAAAAGGTGGCGCGAGAAAGGAATATGATCAAGGAAGGGGATATCGTCTTTAAGATCAAGTAAGATAATATGAATGGATATAGCAAACTATTCAAACTCCTGAAAAGGGCATTCTTATATTCGTACATCTTCATTGCCTCGGCTGTGTATATCTATCTGACGGCGATCGGTTTTTTTGGGAGACATAGGAGCGAATTTCTATTTGTGGCAGGGCTTGCTCTCCTGACGATTTTGTTTCTGATAGTCTTCTTTAGAAGACTGCTTCCTATATTCTACCCCTCCGTAAAGCCAGCCGGGACCAGAAATGACTTCGAATTCGTGCTGATACTCATAAATGTTCTATACTTTCTAATTGGTTCTATCGATGTATCTGTGCTCAACCTCGAACCTCTGTTATATCTGTTTGTGACTTTCGTCCTCTTCTTTATGTCCAGAAAGGTAGGGGTATTCGCAATATGCATAATCCTGTTACAGGAACTTTTGATATATGCACTCTCCGACAGTCACTCCATTACGAAGCTGATGGGGCATATAATATTTATAATGATGTTTGGGTTGTTATATTATCTCCTGAGTTTCTTCGAGCGGGTAAGAAACAGGGCAATATTGAAGAGCAAGATAAATCGCGAGGTGTACGAATACAGGGAAAAGATAAAGGATTATAGACTTATAGAGGCACAGAGCTCCGATACTATCGACAGGGACACATTTCTGCAGGCGACTGTGCTGTCCATAGAGGAGGCATTGAGGCTCGAATTCGAGATCGTGAAACAGATACTGAATCTACACACTATAGCCCTCTTCCTTTTCGATGAGTCAAAGAAGAGATTGAAGCTCGTATATGCCATTTCGGATACAATGGATAATCTGTGTGATGAGAAGATAGAACGCGATGCGGGGCTGTTCGGTGCGGTACTCAAGAGCAACGAGCCGATTATCGTGAACTCGGACGACAAGAGTATAAAGGGGCAGGTGTATTATAAAAGGGGTATGAAGATAAAGTCTTTCATCGGCTCATGCGTAAACGAACACATCAAGGATATTACACTTTTGAGGGGCATAATCGTAGCGGACAGGCTCGAGGGCTCGTTCGACGAGAATCTGAAGAATATGTTCAGGATGTTGTCGGAGTTCTTGGGTTCTTATGTCCAGACACAGAGGTTGTTGCACAACATATCCCTCGAGAGAGAACAGAAGGCAAAGTTCTTCGAGGCGAGCAGGAAATTCAATGACGCCCTCACTCTCGATCAGGTGATGGTTGCGGCGTTCAATGCCAGTCAGGTAGTCTCACCCTCTATCAGCGACATAATCATAACACTCTCGGACAATGAGAATGGAGGGAGACAGAGGTTTGCATATATTCATACCGAGAGCGAGAAAGTAAAGAGATATGAAGGTAGTCGTATCGAGGAGAATTCCCCGGTTGTGAAGCTCGTGTTGGAGCACAGACTGAAATTCCCTACTTCCAACTTCAAGGGGGATATAGCCACAATCTATGGTGATAGATTCAGGCTGGATGGCATCTCTTCCATAAAGGTGTTCCCTCTGGTTACGCGGGGAGAGACGATGATTGGAACATTTGCTGTATGTACGAGAGACGGCGGCTCCATTGGTGAGGAAGAGACTTATATGCTCGAGACGATCTCTGGAATATTGGCAATAAGCATCGAGAACGGGATCGTCGTGAAGAAGATCAACGACCTTGCCACCACCGATGGTCTGACGGGGCTCTTCAATCATAGGGTGTTTCAGGAGAAACTTGACGAGGTCATTGCAAGGGCAAACAGGAGTCAGGTCAGATTCTCGCTTGCGCTTACAGACATAGATTTCTTCAAGAAGATAAATGATACATATGGCCACCCAACGGGAGATAAGGTCCTGAAGGGCCTGTCTGCACTCTTGAAGAAGATGGCAAGGGAGACAGATATAGTTGCCCGATATGGTGGAGAGGAGTTCGCTATAATTATGGAGGGTACGGACGAGAAGGGGGCTTATGTGTTTGCTGAGCGCATAAGAAAAGAGGTGGAGAATCTCGTTTTCGATGGGCAGGAAAAGACATTTGGCATTACAATATCTATGGGTATATCTACCTTCTTTTTGGATAGCAAAGAAAAGAAGGAACTGATAGCCTGTGCAGATCAGGCATTGTATTATGCCAAGAAGAATGGCAGAAATCAGGTATGGAGTTATCAAAAGATAAAAGAGAAACAGGCATAGTAGTTTCTTTTCGGATACTATATATCTCTCTTGCCTGTCTTATTCTTCCCTTGTTCAAATATGTCAGTTTGAAACAGGTAATACTAATCTCTCTCTTGCTGCTCCTGTCGATCGTCTTCGATTCTGTTTCGAAGTTTGCAAAGAGGTACTCGGTATATATTTATATCCTCATATTCTTTCTGCCTGTCAGCATCTCGATGAATTACTCTCAAATCTCTGTAATCCACATCCTTATCCTCTGCATACTTGTTCTCCAGATACTGGTGGTGTTGATATTCAAGGGAGATATGGCTGTCTTGTCGAGGCAGATCGAAATATTTGCGGTCTCTCTGTTCCTCCTGATGAATGTGTTATTGCTCTTTGTATACTATGCCCCGATTAGGGCGGAATACCAGACACACATCGATTTGTTGCAGGTTTTACTCAAGTCCAACTATCTATTGCTTTTATTGTATCTGCTTTATTTCGACCTGAAACTGGTAGATGTATACAGGCATATCGAGCCGAGCGGTATCCTGAAATTCCTGTCCTTTCGCCCGATTGTTGTGCTCTTTGGCCTTCTCTTCGTTGTTCTGACACTCTTCGATATCATCTCCGTCAAGAATGCTGCAGAGAGGTGTATCAAAAACAAATCAGACCCCATCTGTCGTAGGGAGATTCTGAAGATATCGGGTAATATGAGAGTAAAGGGACTGCATAGACAGAATCTGGAGTTTCTCGGCGCATACATCGAGAAGATGATTGCCGAAAGGGATAAGTCTGTACTCGATCTGATCTCTTCTGCAGAGAGGATGTACCCCTATGAATGCGCATTTGCAAGGCAGAGAATCCAATACTATAGAACAATGAATGAGATGGATAACCTGAATAGATATTTGACTGACCTCCCCGCACCAATAAGAAAAGATTGTGATCTGAAGGCGGAGACTATGAATGACAGATGAAGAGTATATGAGACTCGCACTGCTCGAGGCAGAGAGTGCCTATGATTTGGATGAGATACCAATTGGTGCAGTAATTGTAGATGAAAATGGCAGGGTTATATCGAAGGGGCACAATTTGAAGGAGGGGAGGAAGACCCCTATTCTTCACGCAGAGATAGTGGCTCTGCTTAATTTACACACTCAGACAAGAAGGATGTATTTGGACGGGTGTACGATGTATGTTACCTTGGAGCCCTGCCCTATGTGTGCCGCTGCCCTCGTAATGGAGAGAATTTCGAGGATAGTCTTTGCGGCTGAGGATTTACGATATGGTGCCTGTGGCTCTGTCTATAACTTAGTAGAGGACAGGAGGCTCAACCACAAGATAGAGGTCACAAGAGGGGTATCGAGAGATGAGGCAGAGGGTCTAATGAAGAGATTCTTTTCAAAGTTGAGAGAGGATTGATGAAGAGGATATCTGTCTTTCTGGTGATAATCTTTCTCTCTGCATCTGCATATTCGGAGAGGGTAATTCCAGAAGGGCAGGAGGGGTATCTCAAGTCTGTAATTCGACCATTCGACAGGGAATTCAAGGGGTACAAATTAGAGAATATAGAGATTGACCAAAAAAGAGTCACATATCGATACTGTGTTCAAAGGGACTGTTTCGGGCTGATTCTCGACAGCGAGACCTCATCGGGCAATCCGTTGGCAAAGAGCAAGAATTTCTACATATATCTCGACAAGGAGGATGCATCGTTTGGTAGAGAGCTTGTAGATGCAGTCGTCAATAACGATACAGGGGAAATATATATCAATACATCTGCCGGAGTACCGTTCTTTTCTCTCGATATCAACAAAATATATATCCTGTTGATGGTGATAATTGCCTTGATTGCGTTGTCCTACAACAATAGAGTTATAGGTCTCTTTGACAAACTCTATCTCGGAATATCCAATATGCCCGATTTTATATATTGGTCATTTTTCTCGCTCATAATAATCGGGGCAGTACAGGTGCGATTCAAGGGTATCTATCTCCCACTCGTAGAAGAGGGTAGTGCCCTCAGGTTGTTGTACTCTTATGACAGTGCGATTTACAATCTGTTCGTTTCAAACGACCCAAGACATCCGGGGTTGTACTTTACGATCTTAAAGCCATTTCTCCTGCTTTCGAGCGATCCCGCACATATTGCAAGAATCATAAGTGCTACACTTTCGGTCTTGTCTGTGGGAGTAATCGGTCTGATTTTCAAGAACCTGAATCGTATTCTCTCTCTGTTCTCTATGGCATTACTCTCGTTGCATCCTGAATATATCCACAGGAGCAGGGAGATTACGGATATAAGCCTCTTTGTCTTGATGTCTCTTCTGTCGATATGGTTCTTGCAAAAGTCATTGAAAGAGGGGCAAAGGAAGTATTATATTCTGTTTACGATATTCTCTATTCTCTCCTGCTATTCATCTTATGCAGCCTATGTCAATCTTGCAGGAATGATATTGTATCTATCAATATCCCGTCGTATAAGAGAATTCTTCCCGTATATTCTCTCGATTCTGATATTCGTTTTGCCTTATCTCTGGAAGATAATATCCTCCTTTGGCGGTGAGTTCCACTTGAAATCTATGTCGGGTATGTTTCCCAATATTATATGGGGAGGGGAGGGCATTCTCTCGTTCCTGACGAGTAGTTTTTCCTCACTATTTGCCGGTGAGTACACGATTATAATCCTATCCCTCATAATGGTATATCTTCTTCTCTCCATAGGTAATTTGAGCAGGGATAGTCTATTCTTCTCTCTCTTTGTCTCCAACCTCGCATTCCTTCTGCTCTTCAGGTATTTCAGGATGATGCCTTACTATGCGTTATTCCTACCGGTCTCCTTTATTCTCTTGATATCTCAGGAGTCCAGAAGCCAGAGTGAGAGATTCTTCGAAAAGTCATTTCGTCTGCTGGTGATGGTTTTTACCCTATTTGCCTTTTATGAGAATCTGCAAGAGAGGTACGAGCCAATATATATACAATCTTATCACCTGAGGACCAACCCGCAGATACCTGTGAGAGTTGTCAGAGAGAGCGGAGTAAAGGATATTGTCATAGATATCGAACACAATAAATATATCCTTGGATACTACTTCTTCGACAACCCATTCGAGTCGCTCATAAGACAGGGCTGCAGCATCCAACCAGATCAAACCCTCATCTGTTATGAGGGCAAAACAGGAAGAAGGATCACCGTACTCACAAGCACATTTTCGATTAAAAGAGGTTGGGAAGAGCGGTCAGTGGAGAGATTGAAGAGTATCGGTTATGATGACTATTTTTTTGTATATGATAGAAACTACTCGAATGAAAAACTATTGAAATATCTATCCGAAAGCTGTATAGCCGTACTACTTGGAGAAAAGAATTACCTATATAGATGCCCGGGAGAGACACCCAGTTCCCCGGTTCGTTGATTGATGGTTGAGATTTTGGAAATTTTGTTACGGATAATATTGTCCAAATCTCGCCTTCCAAATCACCTCTGTTGGATTTTGGGATAAGGATTGCGGTACAAACTTGTTTACATAGCAGAGCAAATGTAATATATTAGTTTATGAAGAGGTGAGTTATGAGTAAGGGAATAAAGGATATTCTTTTCCTCGTTTTACTTCTGTTTGCCTATGCCTGCGATGGCAAGCAGGAGGTATTTGTGTATTATATGAACGATGTTTCTAAAGTAGAAGTAGATGCTTCTATTCTGATCTCGGATAGTGTAGATATCCCAGATAATCGATATGAGGATGTGGTTGTTATCAATGGAGATTACGAAATCATAAAACCCTCTTTCCTCGAAGAAATTTGTGGGGAATACCTGATAGTAATCAAATCTCTAAGGCAGGATGCTGTTGTAACTAAAATTACTCTCTATGTCGATGAAAAGATTCAATCCACTACATACCATCAGTATAACAACTACTTTACTATCCCTTTATCGGCATCACCCCTTGAAGAAGGGATACACGATTTGAGACTGGATATATATTCGTCAGAAAACAACTATACAACAATGAGGACAAAAATCAGCAGTTTGCAAAATTCGAAATGTGATAATCCTCCTGATGTCTTTATAACAGAGCCGCTCGACAACTCTTATAAAAGTGGAAGTTTTATTGTAAGGGCAAAGGCTATGGATGACTCTGGTGTCGTCGGCGTGTCTTTTTACATCGACAATAATCTGCTCTACTATGATACGGCAACTCCGTATGAGGTAACTATTGATACCTCGAATTTCGGAGCGGGCTATCACAGAATAAAAGCCGTGGCTTTTGACTCAGTTGGCAAGAAGGGAGTAAACGAGATAAGCGTATTCTTTGACACAGGTACTCCACTAATAGATGTAATCTCCCCGGTGGACAACAGTCGCTTAGATGACACCCTGAATCTTGTAGTTGAGGTTTATGATGATGTAAAGGTTGGTTATTTAAAAGCGGCTTTAATAAACGATGTTACGGGTTATAAGTATGAACTGAATACAGATAAGAATGACAACCCAATCAGGCAGACTATCAATATAAAAAATATTCAGGAGGGTTTCTATATCCTCAGGGTGGAGCTGTTCGATGAGGCAGGAAATAAGGTCAGCAAGGATGTGAGAATAACAATCGCCCACGGAGCGATAATGGATATCCTCTCCTGTGATTCTGCTTATACCGTTTGTGAAGATATATCAAAAAATCCACACAGAGGTGTTATCTATATCAGGAGTCGATTGTCTACACCGTTTCAGAATGCCGATGCGGATATCTCACTATTTAAGACAGAGATTGGGAAGGCCGGAGACCTTGCTCTCGATATCAGAAGCTATTATGATGGCCTCTATGATATAGTCTCAAGGGTATCGTACAAGGGATTTTTGGTTTATGATTTAAGGCGGGTTACTATAATCTCCTGCGATCAGGATAGAGATGGATTCTTGGATGTGGCAGAGGAGTGTGGAGGGAATGACTGTGACGACAGGAGGCATTCCATAAATCCGGGGATGCCAGATTTTGCAGGCGATGGAATCGATAACAACTGTGATGGTGTAGATGGAACAGATATAGATGGAGACGGGCATATCTCCATCCTCTCGGGCGGAGATGATTGCGATGATAATAATAAGGATATTCATCCGGGGGCAGAGGATGTTTTTGGAGATGATATTGATTCTAACTGCGATGGGACGGATGGAATAGATAATGACGGAGATGGATATCCATCCAATACTGACATAAGGTTTTACAGGGATTGTGATGACAACAATCCGGATATCAACCCGGGCGTATATGATATCGTCGGAGATGGGATAGATAATAATTGTGATGGCGTAGATGGTGAGGACCATGACAGAGATGGGTTTGCAAGTATTAATAGTGGCGGAGCAGATTGTGATGATTTCGATAAAAGTATATATCCCGGAACATATGATTATTATGGGAACGGAATTGATGAGAATTGCGATGGGGCGGATGGGATTGATAAAGATGGAGATGGCTTTCCGTCTAACGCACCCTATTACAGTGTTTATTTAGATTGCGATGACAATGACCCTTCTATTCACCCCGGAGCGGTTGATATGTATGGGGATGGAATAGACCAAGACTGTGATACAAGGGATGGTGTGGACTATGACAGGGATGGCTTTGCGAGTGTCGAGAGCGGAGGAAAGGACTGCAACGATAGAAATAGTTCTATCAAACCGTCAGCATTCGATACAGTTGGGGATGGAATAGACAATAACTGTGATGGTATAGATGGAGTTGACAGCGATGGAGATGGCTATGCAAGTGTTGCGAGCGGAGGGAATGACTGTGATGACTTCAATAGGCTGATAAATCCTGGGATGCCCGATATTTATGGAGATAGAATAGACAGCAACTGTGATGGGGTAGATGGGGTTGACAGAGATGGAGATGGTTATGCAAGTATTGAGAGTGGTGGTAGGGACTGCGATGACAATGACCCATCTGCCTTCCCTGTCGATTGCTTTAACAAATGCGCAGGTTATACCTCGACCTGCGGGGATATCTGTCAGGATGGGTGTATATCTGGATACAGGTGCATAGAGAATACCTGCCTCAGCAATGTCTGTCCCGAGGTCTTAGCCTCTCAATCGGGTGCCATATACCCTATGATTGGATACTGCTCATCTGTATCAATGGTATCTCCATATATTGGTCCCGAGAGATTCAAACAGTTAAACGCAATCAAGTTCTCGGATAACACCCTGTCCCCAAGAAAGAATCTCGATATATCAGTTGTGATTGATGCGAATGCAAATATTTATGTACCGCTAAACTACGACACTATATACGGACTTGTTGTATATGATAGAAAATTCAAACAGAAGTACTTAAGCTTTGAATTCGGTCCAGTCTCGTCCGTTCCCGCAATTGCAAAGGACGGCACTGTCTACTTTGCCTCCTATAACGGATACCTCTACGCCCTCGGTAGAGATTATAAATTGAAGTGGATCTTCAGAACAAATAGCAACATCACGACATCTCCAGTAATTGGACCATCGGGAGATATCTATATCACCTCTTCTGACAGGAGTCTGTACAGGGTCTCGGGATCAGGTGCCTATGTCTGGGATTTTGTCACTGAACACTACTCATATGGTCAGCATCTCGTAGACAATGAGGAGAATATTTATCTCTATGGTAACGGGTACTACATCTACAAGGTCGATAAAGATGGCAGACAGATTTTCAAATACAAGACTCAGACGAATACAATGAAGGTGGCCCTCGATGAAAGTAAGAATCTGTACTTTATCGATAGCTCTTATGGTGATCTGGTTTGTGTGAGTAGTAGTGGTGAGGAGTTGTTCAGATACCCCAAACTTGTCAGTGGTTATTATAAAAATTATCTCATATATTTCGACAAGAGGATATTCGTAATGGCTAGAGATAAATATGCTCTATTTGATACAGAGAATAAGACTCCAGTCTACTCTAAACCTTATACCTTCAGCGGTTATGGTGATTATATGATGCCCGTAATAGATGCCTCTGGTTATGCATACCTCCCGAGAGGATGCAATATAGAAAAGATACACATACCTACAGGGGAGAGTGTGTTGATTTATATGGCAAAATATTATGAAGATTGCTCATCGAGTCTATACCCCCCTGTACTTACTCCCGACAGGACCCTGTTGGTCCTGAGCGACAGAGGTAAACTACTCATAGTAGGTGATAATAAATAAGAGAGGAGGAGTTTATGAGAAGGATAATCTTCAAATTTCTGATTGCGTCCCTATTTTTCCTTATGCCCATAAATAATGTCTTTCCAGATGAGAGTGGATCTCAAGATAAACCCGTAAGACTTGTACT
>Ga0123519_10013944_pt1 | contig 11493 bp, 10 predicted proteins | sample YelNatPaOPRAMG02_FD_87396 | JGI IMG/M metagenome (GOLD analysis project Ga0123519, IMG submission 87396) | Hot spring microbial communities from Yellowstone National Park - Yellowstone National Park OP-RAMG-02 (version 2) | ecosystem: Environmental > Aquatic > Thermal springs > Hot (42-90C) ... | reverse complement strand
TGCTGTCGAGAACCTTTATCGGCATTATCTTCGCATTCCAACCTACCCCTGCAATCCCAATTCCATTATCTGTTTCTGCAGCAGCTATTCCTGCTACATGGGTTCCGTGCCAGTGGTCATCTGAAGGATCAGAGTCGTTATTTACAAAGTCAAATCCTCCAATAATTTTCCCCTTTAAATCCTCGTGCTGGAGATAAACTCCTGTATCCACAATTGCAATTATTATGTTGGGAGAACCCTTCTCCCTATCCCATGCGTCTGTTACCTTTATATCAGCACCAGCTTTCCCAATTCGGTTTAGAGGAGGACAGTAATTCTGCCCTTCATTGAGAATATAGTACTGGTATGTAAAGTAATAGTCATTTGGTCTTGCACATGCGTAAGCAATATAGTCTGGTTCAGCGTATAAGACATCAGGGTGGGTATTGAGGACATTACATATCTCCTCAGGATGACTTCCCTCTGGAATAGACATTACATAGACATCCAATCTCTCAATTTTTCTAATCTCTCTTAACCCCATTGATCTCATCGAATCCATAAAACTCTGAATATTTACTTTTTCTTTGAACTTTACAAGGATATGGTCATCAGCATATTTTTTCTCCCCTGTCCTTAAAGGTTCTCCATTATTGACAACAGGGAAGCTATAAAAAATCTCCTGTTGATGTTTAAAAGTCTCAAAACTCCTTTCAGTTTCTTTTTTCCCGTCAAAGGCAATGAAAAAGAAGAAAATTGAAACGATTGAAATTATTGTTAAGATTTTTTTCATGTTTCCTCCTTAAAAATTCATCTTATTATATACTTTAAGTTAAGACTAATGGAAAACTCACCTCCAAATCTAACTTCACCATTGAGGTAAAGATCTTCAATTATCTCATAATCATCTCCTATTGAAATAATAAAGGGTATTTTTTCAACAAACTTTCTCTCCTGCTTTGCAATTATTTCTTCAATTTCTTCCTTCATTGTTAAGGAACCAGAAGTCTTTGAAAGATAAACACCAAGATAGGGGGTATGAAGGTCAAGTCCGTTGTAAAGAATCTTTGCTCCCAAACCCCCTTTTAACCATCCTGAATTACTCTTTGCTTTCCCCTTCACAATAGGAAGGGTTATGTTCCACTCCTTTTCGAAAGTGCTACCATAGTAAAAGGAAACAAAGGGTGAAAGTCCAAAGTCCTGGTATTCGAATATGTTTGAATACTGGGCTTCAAAACCAAGAAATATACCGCTGTAATTTAACTCTTCTTCAAGTTCAAGAGGTAACTTTTTAAAAGATGTAACACCAGAAAAAGACTTTATGGAGTATCCTAACCTTCCCTCAATGCTCAGATCCTCAAAGAGGGTTATGCCAAAGCCAATTCCTCCACCTATCAGTGAAAAATTTGTATTCCCTTCATCTTTAAATTTACATGGAGTGGAAAAATAGCCAGCAGAAGTAGTTACATAAAAGCCATAATCCTCTGCGTTGAGAAATAGAGGAATTGCCAAAAACATAATGGATATTAAAAGAAATCTTCTCATCTTTCCTCCTTAAGTTTAGACTTAATTTATAATCCAGAATGAAGAGGAAGTCAATCTATTTTATTTCGAAATCTTTTCTATCCACAGATTTTCCATCCATAAGGATGACAACAGTCCATTTTCCTTTTTCCACTGTATTATCCAGATGAATTTTATCCCAAGCAACTACATTTTTCCTGCTTTCTTGAGCAGAAATTATCACTTCCTGCGATTTTTTATAAAGCTCTCCATTTTTGAACCATTTCCATAACAAGGAGTGTCTGGAATAAACATTTCTCAGTTCAACAAAGCAGAATACCCATTCATCCTTATCTTTTTCAAACAAATTTTTTATATTCAATGGATATGCCCATTCATCTTTTATTTCAACTTGGGAACAAAGAATACTCTTCCAGTAAGTAGGAAAAATTTCATAAAAATTTACTGCTTTTTTGTAGCAAGAAAGAGTAAGGGTAAAAAAGATGAAAATCAAAAACCTTTTCATTCTTTGGAAATTATACAAAAAATTTTTAAAAATTGGGAGCCCGCCCAAACGGCGGGCTCCCCCTCTCACCTCCCCTATCCCACAGTTATCAGATCCTTTAGTTTTAAGAAGGTTTTCTCTCCAATACCCTTGACTTTCATTATATCCTCTATCCTCTGGAACTTCCCGTTTTTGTTTCTGTACTCAATTATAGCAGCTGCCTTTTTAGGTCCAATCCTTGGAAGGGTTGCGAGTTCTTGAGCTGTTGCGGTGTTAATGTTAATCTTCTTTACTGAATTCTGAGGGGATTTGTTCTGCTGGGGATAGACAGGAAGGGAGAGACTTACCAATATCCCTGAAACCAAAGCCAATACAAATAAAGATTTTAAAATTTTCATTTAACACCTCCGCATTTTTTATTTCACATTCCATGCCAAACTGGTAAATTTTTGTAAAATGGCTCTGGAAAAGATTTTATATGGATTTGGAAATTTAAAGGTAAACTAATGTTTACAGTTCTCTATTAAATTTTCAGTAAACAAAGGTTAACAAGCAAAGGGAAAGGGTTGAAAAAGATTAAAAATAAGGGCTTATTTAGTTTAATCTATCCTGTAATTGGGGGCTTCCTCTGTTATGATCACATCGTGAACATGACTTTCCCTGAGCCCAGCATTTGTTATTTTTATAAATCTTCCTTTTTCTCTCAATTCATCAAGGGTTCTGCAACCAGCGTATCCCATACCTGCCCTTAATCCTCCAACGAGGAGCTCAACTATTTTGCTAACAGAACCTCTGTAGGGAACTCTTCCCTCTATTCCTTCAGGAACTATTTTGGCTTCTCCAATTCCTTCCTGATAGTATCTATCCCTTGCTCCCTTTTTCAAAGCCCCAAGAGAGCCCATCCCCCTGTAGCTTTTATAGGATCTACCCTGATAGAGTATTATCTCTCCAGGGCTTTCATCTGTCCCTGCAAGAAGATTTCCTATCATTACTGAATGAGCTCCTGCAACAATTGCTTTTGTAATATCTCCTGAATACTTTATCCCTCCATCAGCAATTACAGGAACTCCATACTTTTTTGCAACCCTATAAGCTTCAGAAATTGCGGTAATTTGAGGGACACCAACACCTGTGACAACTCTCGTCGTGCATATTGAGCCTGGTCCAACTCCCACTTTTACCGCATCAGCCCCTGCTTCAATCAGATCCTTTGCTCCTTCAGCAGTAGCCACATTACCTGCTATCAGCTCTATTTCTGGAAGCTCTTTTTTCAACCTTTTGATGGTTTCAATAACCCTTTCTGAATGTCCGTGGGCAGTATCTATAACAAGAACATCAACTCCAGCAGATACAAGGGCTTTTGCTCTTTCTATGGCTTCATCTCCAACACCTATGGCAGCAGCGACAGAGAGTCTTCCCATAGAATCCTTTGTAGCATTTGGATAGGAGATCTTTTTTAAGATATCCTTTACAGTTATTAAACCCTTCAAATTGAAATTTTCGTCGACAACAGGTAGTTTTTCTATTCTGTGCTCATGAAGAATTTTTATCGCATTTTCCATTGTGATACCAACCCTTGCAGTGATAAGCTTTTCTGCCTTGGTCATAACCTCTCTTATTTCGAGATCTGTTCTTGTCTCAAATCTCAAATCCCTGTTAGTAAGAATTCCAACAAGTTTCCCATTTTCAGTGATAGGTAGTCCTGAAATTTTATGCTTCCTCATTATCTCAAGAGCCTCGTAAATCTTATTATGGGGTCCGAGGGTTATTGGATCCACAATCATTCCACTTTCATATCTTTTTACTTTAGAAACCTCCTCAACTTGCTCTTCTATAGATATGTTTCTATGAATAACTCCAATACCACCTATTTGAGCCATGGCTATTGCCATTTTACTTTCTGTAACTGTGTCCATGGGAGAACTAATTATTGGGATATTCAGCTTGATCTTTCTTGTGAGAAATGTTGAAACATCTGTCTCAGAGGGTAGAATTTTTGTTCTTGCAGGTTCAACAAGAACATCGTCAAAGGTTAATGCCTCTTTTATTGGTAATTCCAACATCTATCGCCTCCTTTTCTTTGGAATTGAAAATCTTGGTTTCTGCATTTTGTGCTCTCCTTCTCCCTTTGAGAAAGTTTGTGCCCTTGGAATCTGCCTCTCTCTAAACCTCAACTCCTCATATTCTAAAACTGGCTGGAATTGGAAGAGTATTCTTATTGTCTCTTCCTCTATTCTATCCATCATCTCCTGAAACATATCAAAGCTCTCCTTCTTGTATTCGATAAGGGGATCTCTTTGTCCATACCCCCTTAAACCTATTCCTTCTTTCAAATGATCCATAGCAAGAAGATGATCCTTCCACTGATAATCTATAACTTGAAGGAGAGCATACCTTTCAATTTCCCTCATTCTCTCCTGACCAAGAATTTTTTCCTTCTGAGCATATATGTCCTTTAATCTGTCAAGAAGAGTATCTCTAAATTCCTCAAAGCTCATCTCCGAAAAATCTCCGTTTAATTGGGATATATCAAAGGAAAACTGATAAAGGAGAGCTTTTTTCAATCCCTCAATATCCCATTCTTCAGGACTTCTTTTAGAGTTGCAGTACTTATCAAGGTGCCAGTCCAGAAGGATTTCAATTTTTTCCTGAATCCATTCCTTCATATCCTTCTTCTCAAGGATCTCCCTCCTCATTTTGTAAATTACCTCTCTCTGTTTATTCATCACATCATCGTATTCAAGAAGGTGTTTTCTTATGGAGAAATTGTGAGCTTCAACCTGTTTCTGGGCTCTCTCAATAGCCTTTGAGACCCATTTGTGCTGGATCGGAACACCTTCCTCCATTCCAAGGGTCTTCATCAAACCGGAGAGTTTGTCAGAGCCGAAAATTCTCATTAAATCGTCTTCAAGGGATAGGAAAAATATTGATGCACCGGGATCTCCCTGTCTTCCAGCTCTTCCCCTTAACTGGTTATCGATTCTTCTTGCTTCGTGCCTTTCAGTTCCTATTATATATAATCCCTGAAGCTCTACAACTTTTTTGTGCTCTTCTTCAACCTGGGCTTTCATCTTTGCAAGGATCTCTTTGTAGAGATTCTCATCCCAATTGGTATGGGGGTTATATCCCCTTTTCCTCATTTCTTCCTTTGCCAGAAATTCTGGATTCCCACCAAGAAGGATATCTGTCCCTCTTCCAGCCATATTGGTAGCAATTGTTACTGCTCCAAGTCTTCCAGCTTGTGCAACTATCTCAGCCTCTTTCTCATGATACTTTGCATTCAAAACAACATGCTTTATACCTTCTTTTTTAAGCATAGAGGAGAGCTTTTCTGATTTCTCAATCGATACAGTTCCTACCAGTATGGGCCTTCCCTTTTGATGCTCCTTTTTTATTTCCTCTACAACAGCCTTCCATTTTTCCTTTTCAGTTCTGTATATAACATCAGGATACTCATACCTTATAAGAGGTTTGTTTGTGGGTATAACCACAACATCAAGACCGTAGACCTCAGCAAATTCAGTAGCTTCAGTTTCAGCAGTCCCTGTCATTCCAGCAATTTTCTTGTAAAGCTTAAAGAAATTCTGAAAGGTTATTGTTGCAAGGGTCTGATATTCTTGCTCAATTCTTACCCTTTCCTTTGCTTCTATAGCCTGATGAAGGCCATCAGACCATCTCCTTCCTGGCATCAATCTTCCAGTGAACTCATCAACAATTATAACCTTCCCATCCTTTACAAGATAGTCTACATCTCTTTTGAAGAAATTGTGGGCTTTTAAAGCCTGATAAATATGATGAACAAGATGCTGATTGGAAAGATCAAAGAGATTTGAAACTCCGAGAAACCTTTCTGCCTTCTCAACTCCTTTCTCAGTAAGAACAACTGTTTTAGCCTTTTCATCTATCTGATAATCTTCATCCTTTTTCATTCTTCTAACAAGATCATCTATCTGATAATAGATTGATGTACTTTCTTCAGAAGGTCCTGAAATTATTAGAGGAGTTCTCGCCTCATCAATTAAAATCGAGTCTACTTCATCGATTATTGCATAATTATGCCCCCTCTGAACAAGATCCTCAAGCCTGTACTTCATATTATCCCTTAGGTAATCAAAACCAAACTCATTATTTGTTCCATAAGTTATGTCGCAAAGGTATGCTTTTTTCCTTTCTTCATCCGACATTCCATGCTGAATTGTTCCTACAGTTAGACCAAGGAACCTGTAGATTGGTCCCATCCACTCTGTATCTCTCCTTGCGAGGTAATCGTTAACAGTTACTATGTGAACCCCTTCTCCAGTAAGGGCATTTAAGTAAGCAGGTAAGGTTGCAACAAGGGTTTTACCTTCTCCTGTCTTCATCTCTGCAATCTTTCCTTGATGGAGAACTATACCACCCATAAGCTGGACATCAAAATGCCTCATTCCAAGAGTTCTCTTTGCTGTTTCTCTCACAACTGCATAAGCTTCTATCAAAAGGTCATCAAGGGTTGCTCCTTGAGAAAGTTTCTCTTTGAATTCAGCAGTTTTTGCTTTTAATTCAGCATCGGAAAGTTTTGATATTTTCGGCTCAAGCTCATTTATTGCATTGACAATAGGCTGGAGCTTTTTAAGTTCTCTCTCGTTTTTTGTTCCTATTATTTTCTCAATTATTTTTTTGATCATTTAATTTAATTTTTATCAGAAAAACAAGAAATTGTCAATTTGGCAGAAATTGACAAATCAAAATCTTTGGATTAGATTAACATATGAGTTTAAAAACTTTATTCCTTCGTAAGACTCTGGAAGAACTGAAAAAGGAAGCGGAAGAGCCAGAACATAAGTTGAAAAGGGTCTTAGGACCTGTTGAACTCACAGCTCTTGGAATTGGTGCGATTGTCGGAGCAGGGATATTTGCAGTAACAGGAACAGCAGCAGCGGGTTCTGCCCACCACATTGGAGCTGGACCAGCCCTTGTAATATCCTTTATAATCACAGCAATTGCCTGTGGTTTCTCTGCCCTCGCCTACTCTGAATTTGCATCAATGATTCCCATTGCTGGTTCTGCCTATACATATTCTTACGCAACAATGGGAGAGCTTGTGGCATGGATAATTGGATGGGACTTAATTCTTGAGTATGCGGTTGGGAATGTTGCAGTTGCAGTGAGCTGGGCTGGTTATTTCAAGGAATTTCTTAGAGGCTTCGGGCTTGATATACCAATCTATCTTGTTGTGGATTATAGAACCGCAGTGAGGGAGGGAATAATTGAAAGTGCTCCTCAAATTTTTGGAATCCCAATTGTCTTCAATCTTCCCGCTGTTGCCATTGTTGCATTCCTTACAGTAATACTTGTAATTGGGATTAAGGAAAGCACCATCTTCAACAATCTTATGGTTGCAATAAAAATTGGAATTCTCCTTCTTTTTATTGCAGTTGGAGCTTTCTATGTTAAACCAGAAAACTGGACCCCCTTTGCTCCCAATGGATGGAAGGGGATAATGACTGGAGCTGCCCTTGTCTTTTTTGCATATATTGGTTTTGATGCAATAACTACTGCTGCTGAGGAGACAAGAAATCCAAAGAGGGATCTTCCAATTGGAATAATTGGCTCCCTTGTAATTACAACCCTTTTATACATAGCAGTAACCCTTGTTCTTACTGGAATTGTTCCCTTCTCAATGCTCGCAACTGCAGAGCCCCTTGCCACAGCCCTGAATGCAATAAAACTCAACTGGGTAGCAGGAGTTGTCTCCTTTGGAGCAATTGTTGCTACAACTGCAGTTCTTCTTGTCTTCCAGCTTGGACAGCCGAGAATTTTCTTTTCCATGGCAAGGGATGGACTTCTTCCAAAATATTTCGCATCCGTTCATCCTAAATTCAAGACCCCTCATGTCACAACAATATGGACAGGTGTTTTTGTAGGTTTCTTTGCCGCCTTCGTAGATATAAATGAGGCTGTTGAGCTTACAAATATTGGAACTCTATTTGCCTTTGTCCTTGTAAACATAGGTATAATAATTCTGAGATACAAAGAGCCAGAAAGACCAAGACCCTTCAAAACCCCCCTTGTCCCTTTAATCCCTATTCTTGGAATTCTATCAAATTTATATCTAATGATTTCACTCCCATGGGTTACATGGGTGAGATTTGGAATATGGCTTATAATTGGCCTTTCAATTTATACCCTTTACGGTTTTAGAAAGAGTGCATTAAGAAAGAGAGCATGACAAAGCGCTAATCCCTATTTTTTTACCACTTCCAATAATTCAACCTCAAAAATAAGGAGAGAATTTGGCTCTATTATGTCTCCAGCACCCTGCTCACCGTAGGCAAGGGAAGAGGGTATAAAAATTTGCCATTTAGAACCAGCTTTCATCATTTGGAGAGCCTCTATCCATCCTGGAATCATATTTTTCAATTCAAAAGTTACAGGCTCTCCCCTTTTATAGGAGCTATCAAATTCCTTGCCATTTATAAAGGTTCCCCTGTAGTGAACCTTCACTGTGTCTTCAAGGGTTGGTTTTGGACCATTCCCTTCCCTTATGACCTTGTATTGTAGTCCACTCGCAGTGGTTACAACTCCTTCCTTCTTTGCATTTTCAGCAAGAAATTTTTCTTCCTCAACCTTATTTTTAATTGCAACTTCTTTCCTTCTCTCAAGCTCTTTCTTTATCAGATTTTGCTGGAATTCTGTTAGAGTCTTTCTGGTTTCTTCTTCTGTCAATGCGGATTTCTGTCCGCTTATTCCATCTCTTATACCTTGAATCATCTTCTCCAGAGAAATATCCTCTGAATACTTTTTTAAATTTTTTCCAAGATCAAATCCAATCGCATAACTTGCTTTATCCTTCTGATTTTCAAGCTTTTCTTGTTGGCTAAATTTTGTCTTTTTGCATGCCACAAATGGAACCATTGTAAATAACAAAAAAATAAAAAGAAACTTTTTCACTAAATTCCTCCTTAAAAAAAGTAAAAGAAAAGTGTATCAGAATATCATAAAAATAGCAAAAATTTTATCTTTGATTGAAATTCTTTGAAAATTATGATTTAATTTTATTTAATTCAAAGATGAGAGGTTGAAGGATGAAGAGAACATTTCAGCCGAATAGAAGAAGAAGGAGAAAAACCCACGGTTTCCTTGTAAGAATGAGAACAAAGGGAGGGAGAGAGGTTTTAAGGAGGAGAAGAAGAAAAGGTAGAAAGATTCTCACACCCTCATGAGGAAGACTCTTACTAAAGAAGAGAGAGCTCTAAAAAAAAAGAGATTCTTGAAATTATTAGAAAAGGGAAAAAATTGAAAGGTGAAAACATATTTATAATAGCCCTTCCAAACAAAAAAGGTCTTAGAAGAATTGTTGTTAATGTTTCTTCGAAGATTGGTAAGGCGGTTTTGAGAAACAGGATTAAAAGGATCTACAAGGAGATTTTCAGAAAGAATAAAGAAATTTTTCCTGAAAGTTATGATATAATTATATCTCCAATGAAAGATGTTAGTTCTCTTTCTGAAAAGATTTTGATTGATGAACTATTGATGACCCTTTCAAATTTAAAAAAAGAAGGAAATTTTTGATTCATGCTGAGGAAAATAGTCCTTGGATTAATAAGATTTTACAAGATTTTCCTTTCCCCTCTCCTTGGCTCTAACTGCAGATTCTATCCAACATGCTCAACTTACACATATCTGGCTATAGAAAGGCATGGCTTAATTAAGGGGATTTTCCTTGGAATTAAAAGAATAGTGAAGTGCAATCCCTTCCATCCAGGTGGGATTGACGAGGTACCAGATTAATGGAAAAAAGGATAATTCTGGCTCTTGCAATTTCCTTTATTATAATTCTCATCTATTACCAGTTTATTTCACCCCCACCCCAGCCTTTAAAGTCAGAGCAGGAGAAAACAACCATTGCAAAAAAGGAAGAGGTAAAAGTTGAGGAAAAATATCCACAAATAAAGATTTCTCCTTCTATAAAGGATGTAGAAGAAAAGAATGTAAAAGTTGAAACTCCTCTTTTCAGAGCTCTTATTTCAAATAAAGGTGGAGTTATAAAAAGCTTTCTGTTAAAAAGATATAAAGATGAAAAAGGTCGAGAACTGGAGCTTATACCAGATATTCCTCCAGAGAATCCCTTCCCTTTAAGCCTTAAATTTGAAGAACCTCTTTCTTCCATAAATAATTTTCTATTTCTTCCCTCAGATAAAGAGATAAATTTAAAGGGGAATGAGAAAAAGGAGCTGACCTTTACATATTCCTCTGAGAATTTTGCTGTTTTAAAAAAGTTTATTTTTTATGGAAATTCCTATCTTTTTGAGCTTGAAATCTCAATTTTGAAAGATGGAGTTCCAATTCTTCCCTCTGTTTATATTGGTCCAAGGGTAGGAAGATTCTCTCCTGAAGAGATGAAGAAAAGAATGGACAAGTTCAATATTGTATACTGGGATGGCGGTAAGCTATCAAGAAAAGAAGACAAAAAATTTAGTAATGGAGAAATTTTAAAAGGGTATTTGAAATGGTGTGCCTACGAAACCAACTATTTTGCCATTATAGCTGTCCCCTTTCAGAATTCAAGAATTCTTTTTGAGAGTATTAATCAGAAAAAGGGTGAACCCTTAAACTATCTTGTTGTTTCAAATCCAAGGGCTATTTTCATAGGTCCAAAGGAATTTGGGACTTTAAAGAAGACTCTTTTCAAGGGTGAGAGAATTGAGCTCGAAAAGGTTGTAAATTTTGGCATGTTCGGATTCATTGCCCAGTTCTTTTTGATAATTCTAAACTGGCTATACAAAATTATCCCTAATTATGGAGTAGCAATAATAATTCTAACAATAATTCTGAAAGTAGTTCTCTTCCCTCTCACATGGACATCAATGGTTTCCATGGCAAAGATGCAAAAGGCACAACCCCGTATAAAGGCTCTTGGAGAAAAATACAAGAAATGGAGGACAGACCCAGAGCAAAGGAAGAAATACAATGCGGAACTTATGAATATTTATAAAGAGGAAGGAATAAATCCTGCAAGTGGATGCCTTCCTCTCCTTCTTCAGCTACCAATCCTTTGGGGATTTTTAAATCTTCTTTCAAGGGCAGTTGAGATAAGGCATAAACCCTTTGTCCTCTGGATAAAAGATCTCTCAACAAAGGATCCTTACTATGTGATTCCAATTTTGATGGGCATAACTCAGTTTATTCTACAAAAAATGACACCATCAGGAGGAGATCCGACCCAAAGGAAGCTTATGCTTATACTGCCTGTTTTCTTAACAATTTTCTTCATGAATTTCCCGAGCGGATTGGTTCTTTACTGGCTTGTCCAGAACATCATCCAGATTGGACAACAATATTTGATGAATAAATACATCTATAAGACAGGTAAAGAGCATGGAAAAAGAATTCAAAGGAAGAAATCTTGAAGAAATCCTTAAAGAGATAAAAAGATTCTTCAGGGAAAGGGATGATCGAATAGAGTACAGAATAATTCCTGAAAAAACAAGAATGGTAGGAAAGGATAGGGAAATAGTTGTTGTTGC
>Ga0123519_10013943_pt1 | contig 11493 bp, 7 predicted proteins | sample YelNatPaOPRAMG02_FD_87396 | JGI IMG/M metagenome (GOLD analysis project Ga0123519, IMG submission 87396) | Hot spring microbial communities from Yellowstone National Park - Yellowstone National Park OP-RAMG-02 (version 2) | ecosystem: Environmental > Aquatic > Thermal springs > Hot (42-90C) ... | reverse complement strand
GGTGTTTATGTGCCTACGGCGGTGCAGACTTGGCGGCCAATGTGGCGACGCTCTGCCGCGGCGTTCGGGTCCTCATCGGAACACCCGGGCGCTTGATATCCCTTCTCCAGTTGAACCGAGGGAGATTCCTGCATCTACGTGGTACGGCGCTTCTGGTTTTGGATGAGGTCGACAGGCTTCTGGATCTGGGATTCGCGCCACAGATCCAACGCATTCTCGCTGCGACTTCAACGCAGGTCCAAATGGCGTTCTTCTCGGCAACATTGCCGCCAATTATGGAAAAGCTCATTCGCAAACTCATATCGCAGCAGAGACAGGCAGCGATCGCCAGTGATGGATCGCATCATCAGCGCTATCGGGCACGTCGTCGACTGGTGCTTATCCGGTGTACGACACGGCCGTTAACCATGCCGCAGTCGCCAGGATCAGCGTATGAACCGGGCATTCCGTTAACCATTCAACAACGTGTACACGTGTTACCGGAAACGGACCCACCGCAAGCGGTGGAGCAGGGTGAAGCGGCTCGGTTTGCGGCGCTATTGGATCTTCTGGACAGGCATACAACAGCTCGAATGCTGGTGTTCGTTTCCCGTCAAGAACAGGTGGACCTGCTCTTTCAACGACTCGTAGAATGGCATCGACAGGAGAAGCAGCAGGCGTCGAAGCGTGCTCCGGCGTTGCGACGCGCTGCAAACGAGGCAATAGAGCACATGTTGGCGCTCCATGGTGGTATTGATCAAGGCGATCGCGACGACACCTGGGATCTCTTTCGACATCCACTGAAACGATCTGCGGACGCAGGCTCACACGCAAGTTGTCGTTTGCTCCTGGCGACATCGTTGGCTGCCCGTGGCCTCGACGTTCCAGACCTGGATGTGGTCGTCAATTTCCACGCTCCTCGATCACTCGAGGACTACGTGCATCGTGTTGGACGGACAGGTCGAGCAAATCGTCTCGGGGTAGCGTATACGCTTTTCGTGCCGCATCAGGATGATTTTGCGGCGCCGTTCCTGGTCCAGTGTCTGGAAGCAGCGGGTCAAGAGGTGCCGTCTGCGTTGGCGACGGCCCGGGAACGTTGGATGGGTACCAAGCGGCCCCGCTTCGCCCGGCAAGGAGCACAGATGCCTATGATCGAATGCGGCGCGACTCGTTCACATGTCGCTGCGCCGGCTGCAACCCGAAGAACGATCGAGGAATCGAGGGAAACCAGGAGCGTCTCTGGAGACGTGGCAAGTTATCCGCCAATGTCGCCAGTTGAAGCGAGTCGCCCTGCAACGCGGCATGTGGGGCGATCCCCGAAGACCGATGACCTACCAGCTGCATCATTCGACGGTGACGGTGCCCAGACGGTTTCGCATGCCTCGAGCAGCATGCAAGGTTGTGGTTATTCGACGGGACTAGCTTCAGCGGCACCTCAGCAACAGCAACAACAACAACAACAACAGTCGATTCCGAGTGCCTCGGGGCATCGCTGTCGACGGGTGGAGTGGCGTCCACCAGAGTACCGAGGCCGCGGCTTCACTTTCGACACGCGTGATCTGGAGCGCCTTCGGCGTCGTCTCGTGCCGGCAACGACTACGGATAGCATTCTACTCGGTGCTGGGGCGGATTCATCTCTGGTGGAGCAGCACCAGCTCGACGCGTGCAGCGCCAAAGACGCGGTATTATGGGCGGACGAATGTACCGCTATCCTTGTGATCAATGGTTATCCAGGAACAGTTCGCCAACGCGTGACCAGCTCAGCGTTTCTGCGACATATTTTCGAGAAACACGGTTGTCGGGTGTTGGTCAAGGGTGCGTATCAGCGCAACCTGCCAGAGCGACGCTCTCGAGCAACGTTTCACGCGATGCCCGAGATCCAAAGGCCTTTGTACCTGTGGTTTGAGGCACCGACAACAGCTGCGTTGCAGGGTGCACTGCAACACGCGCAGCATGAGCTCGCCTCGGATAAATCGATCGAAGAGACGATGTTCTAGGCCTTCAACTCGTGGAGTAGCGTGTGCAATGGTCAACGCTGCGTTGATTTCGGTTGGAATTTCGTGGAATCGCTTTATGAACCTCTCCAGGGGGATGGGGATCCATGCCCGCTGAACTTGTTCTGAAGCAACTGTTGGATGCTTGCCTTTCTGTTGCAGTCTGACGCGAAAAACAACGTTTCAGAAACGCTGACTTGTCGATATACCCGACGACAGCTTAAAATGGGACATGGACCTACGCGATCTGTTCCTGAATTGATGATGTTTTTTTCTTGAAATTTCCTCACATGTACTGCCTCGACATCTGAAGTGCGGCAAGCAGCGCTTACGAATTCATCAATAGATACAGGATTCTCGGTCGTTTTTCTTTCAGAGTGACTGCGTCGAAGCTGTGCGCTGGGCATTCGTAACGTCGCCTGTATCAAGACGCTTTGCCAGGCACGCGAATTCTGCTCCGTACTACCATCGACAGCAACGCCCACTGCCTGCGTAGTGGCCTCAAGGTTTCTCCTTTTCATACGGTTTGCGTACTCGAATCACAAATTCTTCATGATATCCATTTTACTGGTTCAAGGCGACACAAGGATTCAGCTATTCACGCTGCCACATTGACGTAGAAACACTCGACGTCATCCGAAGACGACTCGACCACCAATTCATACTGAACGTTCACTGAACGTGCCATGTTCCATCGTCGATGCCGTTCGACAAACAAGCACTCCGCTCTTTGTTTGCGTAGAAGAGACCGCATTCGATAGCAGCATGATGAGCATTCTCGCCATAAACGCCCATAAGCTCGCGTATCCGCTGGCTCCATGGAACCGGGTTTTGGATTTCAGTCATCCTCGCAATTGCGTCTAGTCTAGGGTACGTTACCGCTTTACCCGAAGGTTGCATAGAGGGATCCAAGTATCTCGACGTCCGACGTCTGACCTGGATTTTCGTTCCGGTTCGTGCATCATCGCGGATAACATATCGTTCCATAACTCGCCGATCGAATAGAACATCGTCCTCTTGTACGTGCGGCATTCTGGGTACTCGCCGCAGAAACAGCCCAGAGGCAGCCCGTGATCGTCGGGTATTGCACCGGGAGCAGAAACGTAGTATGCATTCGAAGAAAGCGCTCTCTCTGCTAGTTATGGGGAAGCGTCGCCCGATGAAACAGACCACCTGACGCCGCAGGGCAATCGTCGGTGCAGCAGATATTGTGGATTCTCTCTCGTTCTCCGACAACAGACAAAAGTCGAACGCCTTTGCTGCCAAGCGTAACCCGAGACTGCGAACAAACAAGACAGGATTGTCAAGCGAAGCTTTGACCGCAACTTCCGTGCCACCGTGGAATCGGTTTACAACATTCGAAAGCGCCGACTCGAGAATTGAGTACGCTCACCAATATCCTTCGACAACTGGCAACGGAACTAGAGGTCGAGCGTCACCACGAGAGCAATCCTTGCCCGGTTGGAATGCATCCGCGTTTGTGAGCGCAACCTGCAAGTCCACCAGATATATGTGCTGCTTTGTGATGCGGAATCTCGAATATCGAGCATTCGGTCACCTCGACTTGCATATCCTTGTGCTAGGTCTCTGTTCATGTAGACAACAATGCTGCGCTTTTATGCATGCACGCGTACATTTCAAACATTGCCAGGAACGCATTCGTTCACGACACGAACGAGTCCTATTCAATGTTGTCTGTTGCAGCGGTGATCGAAACCGTTCGACGACGTTGCCTCCAGGGCACCTGTCTAATACTCTTCGACAGACACCCTTACACGTCCGTGTTCGTACCAATTCAGAACAGCCTCCACCAGAAGCGTCGCCAGACCGTTCAAAGCGATAAGGACCCATAGCCATCTTCGCATGCTCGTGGAGAGCGGTGCCAAGGCCAGCATCCGTTGCAAGAGCGGAACGACAGGCTCGATCACGCTCAAACAGAGCAACGAGAGCAGGGCCAGGGTGGTGCGGAACCACGGATTCTGTTCCCATGACTGTCGAAACGGAGACTTAATATTGAACGCGATCGCTGACCAGATATACTGCGCGTTGACGACGTGAAAGAGCACCGTGGCAGCCGGACAGGGCGCATTCCAGCGACACGTCATCCCGAAGACGCTGCCAGGTACGGTATCCGCTTGTGTCAGCGCATAGACGGCAGCGGCTTGGAAGCTGGCCTGCACCAGACTCTGGAGCACCATCGACCAGCAGACGGGAGCACTAGCTAGTCGCACCGGTGGACGATGTCGACTGAGGCGCGTCTGGGAGGCGGTTCGACCCATGGTCAACGCCAACGGCATGATGAGCACCAGATCCTGGAAAAGAAACTGTCCATCGGAATACACCGTACCGATGCGATAGAGGAATAGCGTGCTGATCGATTGGGTTAGCGAGTAGATGCCCATGTACTTGAAACAAGCCAGAGAAGCAGCTGCTGCACCGCGGCCTTCGGTGAGTACCTTGACCACCGCCCGAATACTCGTCACCTGACTGGTAAAATGCGCTGCAAGCGATGCCACTGCGTCCTCGTCGTCACCCGCAACCGCCGAAGAGCTGGACTTTGGTCGGAGACGCTGCAGCAGCAGCAAGTCCCGCTTCGTACCGGTGGCTTTTGGAGCGCGCGAGTCGCCATACTCCCGCGCCAGAGCATCAGGTTTCTCGATCCGGATGCGCTCTAGGGGTGCCTCGCCAGAGGCCTGCGACTCGCTGGTACTCCACACGCGTCGTTCCACGAGACCGACACCAACGTCAGCTTCCCGCAGCGCGCCCGCATCGTTCGCACCGTCTCCACACATACCGACACAGAGGCCGAAACGGCTTCGTAGCAAATGCACGAGGGCGGTTTTGTCGGCTGCCGACATACGCGCGTACACTGTACAACGCAAAAACACCTGTCGTAGGAAATGGTAGCGACGTGATGACGTTCGAGATCCACCACAACTACCACCAACACCACCAACACCAACACCACTGCTAGCACCTGGCGTGCGACTGCGTGCGAGACTCCCCGACAAACGATGAAACTCTCGAAGCAGGAGACGAAACGCAGCTCCCGTCATCGCCAAGGCAACGGGCTCATCCTGGGGCAACGCCACCCTTGCCGTCGCAACCGAGGATAGAGCGCTGGTGCCAGCACGTTCTCCAGTCCAAAGAGAATGACGTCGATTCGGGAGTGGCGGCACAGCGGCTTCATCAGCGACCGCAGCGTGCTGTTCCAAGGGTGCCGCTTCTGCCGCCTCCGCCTCTCTGAGCAACAACGCTGGATGTGTCTTCGCTTCTGAAAGGCGACCACGCGCCAAGGTCGTGACCTCAGCGCCGCTTGTTCCCGCAGAGACACCCGTGGCACCGACGAGCCCTTCATCGCTCCGCTCAGCGGCTGCCGCTGTACTACCCGCAGTTCGCCGTCCGTATCCGGGTTGAGCGCTTCTGGTATCGCGCAGCATTGCTTCGCTCCGTAACGAGCGCGTGCGTGAGCGAAATACACCTGCCTCTGTGGTAGCTTCCGTAGAATGCGTCGTGCCCTGGAAACTCGTCATCGGTGCATCTTCGGGCACCGCTCCTGGAAAGCCAGCAGGCTGTTCTGCTTCCCAGGCAACGAGCGGAGCACGCTCCATGATCCGCACCCCCAGTGCACTACTCCGGTTCAGGAGGCGATTCAGACGCGCAGAGCAGGGTGATGCAGCCAACAAGCTGAACACCTCCATCCGGCTGAAGCGTTTCTGCACATGCATGCTGTCGGAGAAGACTACCTGACTCGTGGTGGTGTCCACCGGCACCACAACGTTACCGCCACCAGCATTTCCCGGTACTGCTGATTGTGCATTCGCGGAAGCGAACGAGGACAAGCGTGTGCATTGACGCCTCCGCTGAACGAGCTGAGCGTTCAGCTCATCAGCGATAATGACTCGGGCGTCGCGGTCCATCATGCCCGACTGGCGAGCGACACTCACTGCTGTGCGAATATGATCACCAGTCACCATGAGGCAGTGGAGGTCGGCGCGATGCCGCAGCTCATGCAAGGCCGCTGCTGTATCGGGTTTGAGGCGATTCTCAAGCACCGCCAATCCGTACAGGGTGAGTGAGCGCTCTAAGCGTTGCCTGCTCCAGGTCAGGGGCGTGGCATTGCGGGCTAATTGCGCACGCCCCGGTGGCTCTGCTGCTGGTGCTGTTGGTGCTCCTTCTCGTGTACCAAGGCTGCGGTTGCGCTTCGTGAGTGCCTGCGCAGCGGCATCCAGGCGAACTCGACGTGCACGCGCGTCCGTTGTCAGCAGACGTCGCCCGGCAAGTGCAAGTACCCGCAGGCCCTGTGATGTGTACAGCTGCACCTGGTGACTGAAATCGCTCGGTACGGAGCGTCGATCGCAAAAGTTCACCACCACCTCGGGGGCACCCTTGACTAAAAATAACCACTCCACCTGCGGTGGTTGCTCGCTCTCCGGAGTCACCAGTCGCTGCACAATGACACCCATGCGCGCATGCTCACTGCTAAAAGCGAAGATCTTCACGACTCGCCCAAAAGAGCTCTCCGCGTGACGTTCAGCGACATAAAACAGTGTCTGAGCTGGATGAATGCCCTGCCAACGACGGCTATCAGCGGGGCTCGCAGTTGGCCTCAGTTCACATCCGGTGAGCTCGAAGAGACGCGAATCCACCTCGTCGCCCAGCACCTGGCCGTGCACCACTGTAAGCGTATGACAGCAACTCATGACCAGGGCTAGGCCCGCTGGTAGCCGCGCTGCATACCCCCTGGGCGCCGGCTGGTGCTCCGGTGCTGCTCCCTCCTCTGTCAAGTCGTGACGTCGGATGACGTGCTCCGTATCGAAGAGGGCAATGGTGCCCTCTGTTGCAGCCGTGGTTATGCCGCCAGGCGGGTCGCTCGAGACCTGAATCCCGGGCAATGTTTCCAGTGCGAGCGGCATCGACGCTACCGGGAGGATTTCGTGAATGTCCAGGCCCAGGTCCGTCAAGGTTCCCGTCTTGTCGAAGCAGAGCGCTTCGATCCCAGATGCAATAAGAACCGCCGGCGGACGAATGCAGTATATCTGGGCCGCAAGCAGCCTCTCCAGTGCGAACACAATCCCAAAGGTAACCGCCGCTGGCAGTGCCGGTGGTACCACAATCGTCAACACATCGAGTGCGCTGAGTAGGGCTTCTCGAAAAGAGAGCAGCGGACGCAACAGGGTGAAAGAATAGACCGTAGCGAGGACGCCACCGAACAGCAGCACAACCATGGCCTTGTACGCGTCCAGATACATTTGCGAGAGTCGCTTGTCACTGCTCTCGGGGTCATCGAGTTCGCCATCGCCCAAGTGGGCGTCGCCAGGCGGTGACCTGGAGCGCAAGCGCCTCCAAAGCGCCGCGCACACCGAGAGTTTGGTGTCGCGAGTGTCACGCGGCCCCGGATTTCCGCGTTCGTAGCTCGAGGTCTGGTCATCTGCGAGCAAAATCTGATGCAGGAGCGTCCCCTTGGCGGTATCGAGTCGCGTTCGAATGACAAGTGCAAGGACGGCGCTGTCCAGCGACTGCATCTGATCATCTGTTGCGGGCGTAGCGGAGGCTCCGTTGTCGGCACCAGTGATCCCAGTACCCTGCCAAGTTCCCGCTGAGGAAAACCCAGCATCCGTTGCTGCCGCCGTGCTCTGCTGGGTGCTCGGCACGCTCCGTTCGGGACGAGCCTCGATGACTCTCGTTCCAGCGTATAGCACATGATTGACCTGATCCCAGGCTAAATGATGCGCAGCCGGCGCCTGGTGCTGGCGCCCTGCAGTCATCATCCTTGGTACGCTCCGGGCACCGCGCTCGCGTCTATAGCGTTCTCCGTCTCGAGATGCCTGCCGCACATTTACGTCTGCATCAGCGCCAGCAGCAGCAGGAGCAGTAGCAGCAGCAGTGGTGGCGGCGGCGGTGGTGTACGAGTGTTCCACGGAAGCGTCCACCGCGCTCCCGACGGCGGACGCTTCTGCGGCCGATGCGGGTTGCAGCCAGGCGCTGAGGCCACCTACCGACATGTGGTGAAATGCCGGTGTAGGAAGCAGATCCTCCGCTTCATTCGATGCCGAATAGGCGCCCATAAAATAGCCCTCACTTTCGCCAGATGACTGTTCATCCTCTTCGTTGCCTTCGCTTTCTTCCATGTTGATGAAATGGGCAGAAGACTCGGCGCCCTGGTGTGCAGAAGCTTCCTGCGTGGCCACCTCGGATACCGCTGCAAGTCCCGAACTGTGCTGGTAAGACTCGATGGGAATTCGCGGGGGTACCCTGGAGCTGGGCTCCTCGTATGCACTGTGCCAGGAGGACTTGAAAAGCGGCGCCGCTTCGCCCGTGAGATTCGCTTCCGTGACGACCGCTGAGCCTTGCAGCAGCGTACAATCGCACGGCATAACCATGCCACTCTCGACGATGATCACATCTCCTGGAACAAGCTCCCGGGAAGAAATGCGCTCGCAACAGTCACAAGAGCGATTCGTAGGCGACCGACGGATCACTAGCACATCTCCTTCGCTGGCGGCGATACGAGCAAGTCGCTCCGCATTGCTTCGCATCTCCATGGCTTCCAGGAGGGCGCTCATAAACGAGGCGAATGCAATTGTCGCTGAATAGTAGTAGTACGCTTCGAGAATCCACAACGCAATCGAAAAGAATTGGAAGAGGAAGAATGGATGTGTGACAGACTGCAGGAACAGCCTGAGTAAGGGTGCCATCTCTACCTCGATACTGTTGTCGCCTACGATCGCCCGGATGACATCTGCCTCTAGCAGGTCGATGCCCAGCGGTCGGTGAAGCACCAGCGACGCCGGTTGTACTTCAGCCTCGGGGGCAGCGGGATCCTCGACGTCCGCCACGGCAGACTCTTGGTTTCCACGGGGATCGCTCGGTCGATCCCAAGCTGCTTCGTCCTCTTCGTGGAAGCCGGCAACCGGTAGTGCGACTTCATGCTCAGGAATAGGATGCATGCTGGGTGTTATCAAAGAGCTCTCGTCTGTGGGTAATCGATAGTACTCCTCAAATGCCGGAATAAACGCACTGTGGATGCGCAAGCAGATAAAACGCTGGTGCATGCCGCGTTGACCGGCGTGTCGCCACCCTGATAACTGGATGAGGAGATACCGACGCTGGCGAGCCTCGATCACGAGCACCGTTTCAACGGGTTCGCTCAAAAGCCGCAACGTTTCTCGACCACGCGCACTTTGTCCCAAAATCGTGCGCGTAGAGAGTCGACCCAGGTACGCGCTGAGGACGCTGCTCGGCACACGAGCACGCGGCTCGGACGGGATCACAAAGTAATGGCCCTTATTCTGGCGACTTTTCCTTCGAAACGTCACGAGCAACATAGTAGCTTCAGCCAGATTCGTTGCACGTCTGTAGAGCAGACGCACTTTGGTGCTGGGGAAACTCTGCAACGCGGCGTAGACAAGACCGCACGTCAACAGGTTGAGCAGGATGTACACCACGATCCGCCAGTACTGGTCAGCAAAGGCCTCAAAACCCTCCAGTCGCTCTTCTATGTTTTGTTGTTCAAACTCCAGTGCGTCCTCATCGTCGTCTGCTGCAGCTTCTGAGCTGTCCATCGGGGAAGCCTGCGTTCCATCAGACGCACCGCTTCGAGTCGACACAGACCACGTGCTCTGCTCTGTGCCATAGGTTCGCTCGCTGGGGGTGAAGTTCTCAGATGTTCGTATCTCCGAAGACAAGTCGTCATCAAGTATCCAAAACTGAGGACGAAAAGCTCCACAGTAGTGTTGTATCATGCGGCGCCCTGCACAACGACCACAACAGCAGCACGGTAGTTGAAGCGACTGGGCGTACAGCCGACGCCTCCCTGCAGGCCATCATCGTCGCCCCCGAGGAGAGACGCCTCCTTGTGGCCTGGCTCTGGGTACGCAAGATGCCAATATGAGGGCGTTTTGTCATTTCGCCTTGGATAAAAGCTCCCGGAACCTCGGTGCATACGATTGCTGGGTGTGTCTCATCGTTGACACGGAGCAAATAGCGAATGATCGATTGTATCCGAAACTCGGTGCATACGATTGCTGGGTGTGTCTCATCGTTGACACGGAGCAAATAGCGAATGATCGATTGTATCCGCTGGCATTCCAGAGCTTATCCATGCGATTGGCAACGCGATGCTTGCGAGATGCCCAGAGCGTCTCGGTTACTAGTGCTCTGTAGCCAGCGGCGTCGAAGGGGGCCAATCGACCACGCTAGTGCCGGTAATATGGCTGGGTATTGCGCGGAGACGTTCGAGTTTTCCCGATAAGAATGCATTTTGGAAAGCATCCTCTGACGCGAATGGTCTAAGCGTCCGAACGTACAGGTTTCCGTTCGAGTGCAAAATGTTCTCGAGACTCGCAGAAGACAGGTCCACTGCGTACTACTGCAACACAGTAGCAGCGTCATCAGCAATGAATTCGACAATTTTCGTGCATATTCGACAAGTCAGTGGAGCATGCCCCGCGGAACGCCGAGCCCCGGTTTCACCGTTGCTGAAGCTACGATTGTTTTCATGGACAAAACGTTTACTTAGGCCAGCGTTCTCCGATTATGCACATTTTTCTTTTCCTACTTTTATTGTGTCTTTGTTTTTTCAGTGCGAGGTGAGGTATTTATCAACCCCCTACTCCCATGTTACATTACCTATACTTCGTCTCGGATATTCTGGTCGTTTCATACGTCCTATCGTGTGTGCCTAGTACCTGCCGTTCCGTATTCGCCTTTGCGCTTGAACGCTGGAGCAGATAGCTCATAGAGCTAGAACAGCTTTTCTATACCACAAAGGGCGTCGGCTCGAGGTGTGGTTCACCCGACGTAGAATCGGGTCTCGTCGTCAGTTTGTGCTCGGATAGTCTGCGGATGCAAGCTTGCCTTCGCTGCACGACACGCTGGAGAAACTTGGCTGTTAGGATGAATCCTGGGAGCCGCCTCTCTCCTTCGTGATCATGCAATGAATGTGTTGTCGGTTGGCAATGCGGGTTTGTGCTTGACACCCACCACAGTGGGTAGGCGCAGAAAGTGCACTAAACCCGTGTGCTCATCCGATTCGTTGGACCTGCTGCCTAGAAGGTGGAGTGTGAGTTTGTTCGCCACTAATGAGCGCTGAGGCTCCGTTAACAGACCATCAGTTGCCAGTGCTACACTCAAATTGAGTGTCCGGCCTTCGACTATCACGGTGATGCCGAGCTGCTGGTGTCCTCCAAGGAGCTCGCTGCGCTCCTGCTTCGAGCGTGGGCACTCTAAGCCTAAATATGTCAGCGTCTCGAGGGGTCTCGTCTCGATAGCAGGGACAGTGTGACTCCCAGTGCGGTTCCAGTGTTCCCGTACGGCTTAGAGCCGGTGCTGGTAGCCAGATGCCACTAACACGGATTTTGGCAAGCCACAGGGTACCGCGAGCAAGTCCCGGGAATTCCAGCGCCTCCCACCAGTACTTGCATGTGTATGCTAGGTTGTAGTTCCGATATAGAGTCAAGCCGGCGTTACTAGCGCGACTGGTACCATGTCTACCTTCCCATATTGGCGTTTGGACCGT
>Ga0123519_10013941_pt1 | contig 11494 bp, 6 predicted proteins | sample YelNatPaOPRAMG02_FD_87396 | JGI IMG/M metagenome (GOLD analysis project Ga0123519, IMG submission 87396) | Hot spring microbial communities from Yellowstone National Park - Yellowstone National Park OP-RAMG-02 (version 2) | ecosystem: Environmental > Aquatic > Thermal springs > Hot (42-90C) ... | reverse complement strand
CCGGCCCCCTCTCCCACGGCGCAAGCTTGGGGAGAGGGGGAGCCTCCGGCGTCTCAGGAGCTTACACAACCAACTACACCTCACACACTTCTTCCAGCTCCCCTCTCCCCGCAGGTGGGAGAGGGGTGGCGAAGCCGGGGTGAGGGGAACTCCCTGCGCTCAGTTGCACGCCAGCGCTGAGGGCAACCCAAAGGCCGCTTCCCCTCACCCCCCGGCCTCCTCTCCCACGGCGCAAGCTTGGGGAGAGGGGGAGCCTCCGGCGTCCCAGTAGCTTACACAACCAACTATGCCTCACACACTTCTTCCAGCTCCCCTCTCCCCGCAGGTGGGAGAGGGGTGGCGAAGCCGGGGTGAGGGGATGCCCATCACCGCCTCTAGCATCATACAAGGGTGGCGAAGCCGGGATGACGGGAACTACAAGCATTGCCCAACCCCCTATTCCATGATGCAGGGGCAGGGATGAGGGCAACCACGAGCCCTCCCTAGCTGCCTCTTCCATCATAAATGCGGGTGGGCAAAGAACGAAGCGTACGACCCGCTAGGCGGAAGGAGTCTGGTGCGGCGCGACGAATCCGTCGGTGCAGACTGGGAGTCGGCTGTCCGGCCCCAGTTCGGGCAGCCGCCCAGGTGCCATCCGGAGCTTGCTGCCCACAGGTGCGACCAAGCGCCGCGAGTAGCTCGGCTCCCTGGCATGGAGGAGCTTATGAGGTTACCGCACCTGCGAGACCGGGCCATCCTCCTCGTTGGGATGGCGGCGATGGCCTTCTGTGCGGTCCTGCCAGCGCAGGCAACCGCCCCCTACGACGATAGCTTCACCGGCACGGCCCTAGACACCAAGTGGACGGTTGATGACATCAACCCCGGCCAGCCCGGTGGCGCCGTTGTGAAAGACGGCGCCCTCGTCATGACCAACTACGGAGCCGGCGACGACTTCAACGACACGGCTCTGTTCGTCTCTCAAAAGGTCAGCGGGGACTTCATCGCTACGCTCAAGATCCTCACGGTTCCCGCCACCAGTGACGATTCCTCTACGGGCCTCATGGTTCGGCAGTCTGCCGCTCCCGGCGATCCTATGGTGTACTTGTTTGCGGATCTGATCGACTGGCGCGAGGGCATCAAGATGCGGGCCCGCGCAACCAGCGGCGATAAGCGCATGGACGTGGCCAAGGTCCGCTACTATCAACTCCCGGTCTGGGTCCGCATCGTCCGCCAGGGCGATGCGTTCCTTGGTTATCGATCTGAGGACGGCAATACGTTCACCTTCGTTGGCTCCGTGCAGGCGCCCATGAGCGATCCGGTTATGGTTGGCCCGTCCGTGTGGGCTTGGAAGGGGCAGGCCAACGGCGGATTCCTGAAGGCTGTGGGTTCCGCCACCGACTTCACGCTCACTCCAATCAGCTCACAATCAACTCCCCCAGCGGGCCTGCCTAGGCTGATCGCCACGGTCACGGACGATAAGGGCAACCCCGTAAAGGGCGCGGGTGTAGTTGTCAGGGATGCCAGCGGCAAGCCGTTGGCCGCCACCATGGGGCCTCTCGCCTCCATCGGCATCACATCCGGCGCGGCCCAGGCCCTAGACCTCTTCTCCAGTGCCACCATCGTGCCGTTCGTGCCCCTGGGCAACGCGGTCGCCTCCCCAGTTGTCCTCGGCTACGAGAGCGCAGGAGACCAGAACGTGAGTGTGACGGCTGGCGGAGATGTGTCCGTGACCCTCTCCGTGAAGCCGCTGCCGTCCATCAGCCTCGCCACCGATGCTCTGCCGGCTACCAGCAAGGGCTGGCTGCTGAAGCCCGATGTTGACTCCACGGATGGCGCTCCGATGGCGCCGGACTACAAGGAGGACAACACTTGGGTATCCGTGCCCGTTCCAGGCGATGTGGGCGGTGGCAATCCGGTCAACAACGCCAGCTACTTCTGGTACCGCCTCCATCTCACGCTGCCCTCCGACTGGCAAACGTCCTACGCCAACCACGACTTGGTGCTCACCGTGCCGTCGTTTGGCAACAGCGGTACCTCCACGGTTGCCTGGAACGGCGTGCCGGTGGGCGGCGTTATCAGCGGTGACTCCTTCCCGTGCATCATCCCTAACAGCGCCATCAACTGGACGGGGGATAACGTCATCGCCATCATGGGCCGCTGCTCCAAGGGCTCCACGGGCATGAACAGCAATGCGCCCACCCTCGGCATCGGTCCCATTGCCGGCGCCATCACCGGCAAGGTGAAGGATGACGCCGGCAAGCCCATCTACTGGGCCCGTGTTCTCGCCACGGCCTCGGACACGGCCTTGGGCCCCTTCGCCAGGTTCATGGATACAAAGCAGGACGGTTCGTATGCGCTCACCGGCCTGCCAGCTGGCACCTACACCGTCTCCGTTATGCCGCGGCAGGACTTCGCTAGCCTGCCCTCGCCCGTCCAGGTGACGGTGGCTGACAGCAAGACCTCCAGCCAGGACTTCACGGTTCCGCTCATCCCCACGCTTGACCTGGTGAAGGAGAACGGATACCAGTGGCTCTGTCTCGACCAGGGGGCCTACGACGCGGCCAGCTTCGCCGAGGATCACTCTGGCGTGAAGGACCCCGAGACCGGCTTCCAGCCGTGGGACGTGAGCAACAAGAACGGCGACTGGAACGCCGTGGACACGAACGAGCACATCTACGGATGGCTTCGCCTTCACCTTACGCTGCCCGCCGACTGGAAGGCGAAGTACGGGGACAAGGACCTTCGCCTCTGGTGGTTCAACTGGGACAACAATGAGGTGACCTACTGGAACGGCCAGGTGGTGGGCGTTGGCGGCAACTGGCGCGAGGAGACCGGCACCCCCGGCGGTTGGGTGGGCAGCCTCTACGAGAACCACCGCGATTACACCGTGCCAAACAACTTGGTTAACTGGGACGGCGATAACGTCATCGCCATGCACGTCTACCAGAGCGTGGGCGACTCTGGCATGAGCATCTGGCGCCCTAAGGTCACGCCAATCCTGCCCCCCGCGCCGGCGGTGATGAAGGGCGACGTCAACGGCAGTGGGAAGCTTGATATCGGAGACGTAACGTTGGCGCTTCGAATAGCCGTTGGCCTGCTGCAGCCCACTGACGCCCAGAAAGCGGCTGCCGACGTGAACGGCGACGGCAACGTGACCATATCGGACGTCACCATCTTGTTGAGCGTGGTGGTTGGCCTGCGTCCTTCCCTCCCCTGATGGGGTAGAGCGCAGGCGCACCTAGCGACGTGGCCGCGAGCGGGGGTTTTGCAGCCCTGCCCGCGGCCCATTGCGACCAGCCTGGCGGCACGGCCTTCGTAACTCGCCCCCCAGCTAGGTGTGCACAGTAAGGAGGTAGCCGCATGTCCGGTGGGTCCATAGATACCCCCATCCTCTCCGGCAAAGCCTACCGCGAGGGCGTTCCCTCGCCGCGAGAGGTCTTGGGTTACGACATTGGAGAGCGCATCACCTCGTACGCGGATATGCGCCGCTATCTGGATGCGCTGGCCGGAAGCTCGGATCGGGTGCGGCTTGCCACCTACGGCACCACGTATGAGGGGCGCGACCTACTGTGCCTCTCCATCTCCAGCCCGCACAACCTGGGCGCTTTGGATTCCATCAAGGCCCGCCTTCGGAAGCTGGCCGATCCGCGGCTCCTCTCCAGCCCGGAGGAGGCAGACGCCATCTGCCGCGAGACTCCCATCGTCACCTGGCTGGCACACAACGTTCACGGGAACGAGCTCTCCACGATGGAGGCAGCGCTCCTCACCGCCTACCACCTGGCCGCCTGCGAAGACGACGACGTTCGCGCCATCCTGGACGGGTCCGTGGTCATCATAGACCCGGTGCAGAACCCGGATGGGCGGGAGCGCGCTGTGTTCTACTACCGCACCGCTGCTGGCCCCGCACCCAACCCGGATAAGCACGCCGCCGAGCACCACGAGCCCTGGCCCGGTGGGCGCGGCAACCATTACCTGTTCGACCTGAATCGCGACCTGTTTGCGCTTACGCAGGTGGAGACGCGCGCACGCATCGCGGCGGTTAGGGAGTGGCATCCTCAGGTCTTCGCCGATCTGCACGAGATGGGCCCCAACGCCACCTACTACTTCCTGCCGCCTGCGCCTCCGGTGAACGCCAACCACCCCGCCATCATCCGGCACTGGTGGGAGGTGTTCGGCAGGGCCATCGCATCCAGCTTCGATGCGGCCGGCTTCGACTATTATGCCAGGGAGAGCTTCGACGCCTTCTTTCCCGGCTACGGCGAGTCTTGGCCCAGCCACCAAGGCGCCACCGGCATCACCCTTGAGCAGGCCAGCGCCGAGGGAATCTGCATCAAGCGTGACGATGGAGGCTTGCTCACACTTGCGGATGCAGCGCGTCACCATTTCGTCGCGGCCATGGCCATCTGTTCTGCCGCAGTTGAGCACAGGGAGGAGCGGCTACGAGCCTTCCTGCACTACCACCAGGAGGCGATTGAGTCTGGAGCAAGCGGGCAGGTTCGGGCGTATCTCCTGCCGGCCAGCAACCGCGCCGCGGACGTGGCGGAGCTTGTGGAGCGGCTGCGGCGGCAGGGGATAGAGGCGCACATGGCGCGTAACCCGTTCCAGGTGGAGGTGCGGCCGCTGGCGGATGCCGGTGAGCTGCGGCAGATGGAGATGCCAGCGGGCACGTATGTGCTGCCCCTCGATCAACCGCAGGGTCGCCTTCTGCAGGCCCTCTTCGAGCGCGAGCCCGAAATCGACCCGGAGTTCGTCGCCGAGGAGCTGGAGCGAGATCGCGCCAACGTTCAGAGCCAGGTGTACGATATCACAGCCTGGTCGGTTCCGCTTGCTATGGGGCTTCCGTGCTTCGAGGCGAGCTCAGGCGTAGATGCGGATGTGACGGAGACAGCCGCCTCTCCCCGAGCAACCGGCAGGACGCCAATGCCCAGCCGGTATGGTTGCGTGGTGTCCTACGCCAGCAACTCCGCCGCTAAGCTCCTCGGGCGGCTGCTGTGCGAAAACGTTCGGGTCCACGTCGCCCGCAGCCCCCTTTGGGTGGGTGGGCAGGAGCTCCAGCGCGGCTCTTTGGTTGTTAAGCGCGCCGGAAACGCGGAACGGCTGTGGGAGATACTGGACCGGCTGGGGCGCGAAACGGGAGTAGAGCTCACGCCGGTGGATAGCGCATGGACCGAAAAGGGCGCCTGCTTGGGCGGTGAGAGCGTGGTGCTCGTCAAGGAGCCGCGCCTCGCCATCCTGTACGGGGAGCCTTGCATCCCAACGGCCTGCGGCGCGTGTCTTTACCTCATGGACCAGGTCTATCACGTGCCGTACACCGCGGTTCGCGTGCCGTTCCTGCGCCACGGCGACCTAAGGGAGTACAACGTCATCCTGCTGCCCGATGGCGATGAGGCTGAGTATCAGCGCATGCTGGGCGAGGACGCCAAGCGGCTGAAGGAGTGGGTGAGCTTCGGTGGGACGCTGGTGGCCGTGGGCGGTGCGGCGGCGTTTGCGGCGCGCAAGGAGCATGAGCTCACATCCTCGCGCATTGTAACCGACCTCCGGCGCCGCCACGAGGACGAGGATGAGCGGCCCAAAGAGCAGCCGGCGCCCGGTGCCCCCGCTCCCCCTAGGCCGGAGGTGCCGCCCGAGCATCGGCCCAAGGCCATACCTGGCGCCATCCTTCGGGTGAACCTCGATTCCCACAGCTTCCTCACAATGGGTTACGACGGCACTGTGAACGTGATTGCCACGTCGTCTCGCATCCTCACTCCAAGCAAGACCGGCAGGAACGTTGCCAGGTACGCGCCTGAGGATAGGTTGAGGGTGGCAGGCTTGCTGTGGGACAGGATGGCAAAGGCACTACCGGGAAGCAGCTACATGGTGCACGAGCGCAAGGGCAGCGGCCACGTGGTGCTCCTGGCCGAGGACCCCTTTTTCCGCGCCAGCTGGGACGGCCTGCATCGATTGCTGCTGAACGCCATCTTCTTCGGCCCATCCATGGAGGTGTAGCTTGCGGGAGCCAAGCGCGCGAGGGCGTCGTCCTGATCTATCCGTGGTGGTTGTGTCGCACGAAAGCGCAAACCTGCTTCCAGACTGCCTCGACTCGATCCGGCGCACCTGCTCTGACCTGGACTGTGAAGTGACCCTGGTGGATAACCGCTCCGAGGACGGATCCGCCGATCTGGTGCTCCGCCGCTATCCAGAGGTGCGTGTGATCTCCCCTCCGGAGCGCAGTGGGTTCGCGCGGAACGTCAATCTCGGTCTGGCAGTCAGTACGGGTGAGTGCATCATGATCGCCAACCCGGACACCCGCTTACTTGACGGGTGTCCGCAGAGCCTACTTCGCTTTCTCAAGACGCACCCAAGGGTCGGCATTGCGGCTCCTCGCCTGTTCAACCCAGACGGCTCCGTGCAGCTCTCGTGTCGCAGGTTCCACACGCCGGCCGCATTGCTCCTGCGCCGTGGACCGTGGGCAAAGCGGTTCGCCAATGCAGACCCAGTGCGGCGATTCATGATGGCAGACTGGGACCATGCCACCGTTGCCGATGTGGACTGGCTCATTGGCGGCTGCCTGGTGGTGCGTCGCGATGCATTGGAGGATGTGGGTCCCCTAGACGAGCGTTTTTTCCTGTACTTTGAGGATGTAGATTGGTGCATGCGAATGAAGATGGCTGGTTGGCGCGTATGCTACGTGCCGCACGCCACCGCGATCCACTTTCACCGCCAGGAGAGCGCGGGGAGTCTGCTGAGCCCCGCGGCCAGGCACCACCTTCGGAGCCTGCTGAGGTTCCTCATCAAGTACCGCGGGCGGCTTGCCCCTCCTCGTTGCCGCTTGCGATCTTAGCGGGCGCGTGCCTCATCGCCGTCCTCGCGCCTGGCTTAGGAGTTGCGGCCAAGCGGAGGACCTCTGCACCTCGCGCCAAGCCCAAGACAGCCATCGCCCGCCCTCTGGTCCGCCACCTCGGCCTTAAGCCGGAGGATGGTGCCGAGCTGATCAACGCCCGGGTGGCCGATGACGGCGTGACCCTGGACCGAAATCTGGTTGCCAACGGGGCTCCTGGCCCTCCTGGGAAGGACGGCAGCTTCGACGGCTGGACGGGCGACGGCGACGCCAAGCTGTCTGCCTCCGACGACGGCTTCATTCTGTCTGCCGATGGCTCGCGCGAGGGTGCGCAGGCCGTTGTCTCGCAGACCGATGACCGAGCCGCCCCGATCGACCCTGCCGTGTCGTACGTCGTTAGCTTCGACCTGGAGATCCCCCGCCTAAGGCAGGGCTATCTGGTGGTGCAGATCCACTTCCTGGACCGCGAGCGCCACGTGCTGAGCCAATACAGGGAGTTCCCTTACTTCTCCGAGGCTCCCAAAAGCCGCCAGATCATCTTCCTCGATCCGGAGACCGGCTCCCACCTGGGCATACCCAAGAACGCCGCGTTTATGCGCCTGAAGGCGTTCTGGGCGTTTTGGGGCGGCCAGGTGGACAACCCAGCCATTAAGCATCTGGATGCCAACCACGACGGCAAGGCCGACGAGCCCGGCCCAGACGGCGTTGCCACCATCGGCCGGTTCATGGTCCAGCGGCGCAACCCCAACCAGTCGTGGTATACCAGCTTCGTCGGGGGCGTGTTCCCCAGCGGCGAGGTGCGCACCGCCCCATTCGACGCCGGCCGGGCGGTCGACCCGGTGGAGCTGAAGGTGGATTGTACCGGGCAGGTGGAAGCTCAGCTGCGCGCTGCCGATACCGCGGAGGAGCTGGCGCGTGCCAAGTGGGGCGGGGCAGACGGACCCGGCACCCGATTCCGCTCCTCCGGCGGCAGCGTGCCCAGCCAGTATGCTGGCCACCGCCTGTTCCAGGTCCGACTACTATTGAGCGCCGCTGCCAGCAAGACCCCGGTTGTGCGAGACGTGAGCCTGAGCTACCGGCCATCTACGTTGCAGGTGCCGCCTTTCGTATCGGTGCGGACGTACGCCAAAGAGCAGCGGATGGCGGTGTTCGACGCCGGGGACGCAGTTGACGTGCGGGCAAGCGTCATGCCCTCCAGCCCCGACGATCCGGTCCGCTCGGTCACCGCCTCGCTGAGCGGTCCCGGCATCGCGTCGCCTGCGGCAAAGGCGATGGACGCGGCCGGTGACGGGGGGTACCGGGCGTCGCTGCGGCTGCCGGGCTCCGCATCCCCTGGCATCTACACCGTGAAGGTGGTTGCGGAAGCGACCAGTGGGCTCTCGAGGACGGCCGCGGCTCGGGTTCGCGTCCGCCCGGGGTCGGCGCGCGCGCTGCTGTACGGGATGGGCGAGCCACTGCTGGACCTCCCCGATGCGGATATCCCCCGCGCCATTGAGGAGGAGCGAAAGCTTGGCGTGCGGGTTCACCGCGAGTGGACCGGCATGGGGCGGCTGATGGCGGACGATGCGGCGCTTCGCGCGGATCAGCGGCGCAAGCTGTCTCTTGTCTTGAAGGCGGCCGGGAGCGACATCACCGTGATCGGCTTCACCGATACCATGCCGCGCTCTGTGAACCTGAGCGACAACGGCGCCGCCATTCCAGACGACTACGCTCGCTACTACGCAGGGGAGTTGAACACGCGCTACGGCCGCTATCTGGCCGCGTACCGTCGCGCGATGAGGGAGATGGCGTCGGCCTTCCCAGCGATCAAGACGTGGGAGATCCAGAATGAACGAAACGGCGTCACCACGCTGGTTAGCGGGCCCAGCGGCGCCTGCCGACAGGTGCCCGTGGACCTCGCGACAGCGGCCAAGCTGTTCGCGGACGTTCTGTGGGCTGGCAGCGCAGGCATCAGGGACGCGGGCACAGGCGCGCGATCGCTGATGGGGGGCACCGCCTTCACCGATGTAAGGTTCCTTGACCTCCTCTACCGCGAGATTCTGTCTCGCCAAGACAGCAACACAGACCACTACTTCGACGCGGTAGCTTGGCATCCGTACGTGCCAGCAATCCGCGCCCCAGAGCCGCGCGAGATCGCTGGCAGCGACCCGAAGCTGGGCAGCATGTACGACGTGATGCTCCGCTACGGCGATGGCCATAAGCCGGTCATCCTCACCGAGTTCGGTTACAGCGACACGGGCGACTATGTGATGCCAACCACGGCTTCGAGGGCTGAAGCCGTGCGGGCGAGAGATCAGTTCCGCGTGCGGGAGGCGGCGTTCGTCCGCCGCGTGTACGAAGTGGTGTCTGACATGCCCTATGTAGAGACGTTGTGTTGGTTTCGCCTGCTGGATGCGTGCGGTCCGCGCGGCGGCTCCTCGCTGGCGTCGTATCGCATGGAGCACGGCTTTGGGCTGCTCACCGGCCGCAACACCAACGAGCCAGACGTGGTTGCCGTGTTCGGCGAGGAGAAGCCCTGGCAGTGGAAGCCAGCGGCCCACGCCTACCGCCTTTCCGCGCTTGGCACGGACGTGGCCGACCAGCAGCCTCCAGCCAAGCAGGGGTGATGGTTTGCTGTGCCTGCCGCCAGGGGTATAGCCGCGTGGAAGAGGCTAGACGGCCATCAATGCGAGGAGGTGTGTTTGATGAGCAAGATCCGAGAGTTGCCACAGAGCGAGTGGGAGAAAGAGCTGTCGAGGATCAGCGCGGAGTACCAAGGCCACCCCGTGGACGTAAACGTGGAGAGCCCGGATATCGGCCGCGTGCCCGTGGTTGAGTCCCGGCCTCTGATCGCGATTGAGCCAGACCCGGCGCCGCGCGGCGCTGGCTTCCGGTCGATGGACGTGGTGGTGGGGGACCAGAGCGGCGCCAATCCCCAAGGCTATCGTCACCTGGTTGTCGGGCCGCAGCGCGTGTGCGTTGCTGAGTCGGACGCGGGCCGGTTGGAGTGGCTTGAGGTGGACGGCGAGGGTGGAAAAACCGTGGTGAAGCTGGCGGCCTAAGGCCCAAACGATGGGCAAGCGTTTTCACGTGTGGGCGGCAGACTGGTGTGCAGCGCATCACGTTGCCGCTGAGCGAGGCCGTTGCGCCGCACGACGGTGGTGCCCCCAACTCGGCCCCCAGCCACGCGGGGGATCGGCTGCGGTGGCGCGCTGGGGGCACCTAAAGCCATGGGTTAAGCGGCCGTCTGTACATGGGATCGGCGTCCTAGGCGCCGCCTCCGTTCTTGCCCTGGTCGTCTGCTGGCTTGCCCACGGCGGGGCGACCCGCCTGCTTACGCTGACAAGCCGGGCATAGTGGCTGGCCGTACTGCTTCTGGCTGAACTCCACCTGCGCCCTCGTAAGCTCCGTGGTGCATCCCGGGCTACTGCACGTCACGCGCGCGGCGGATGCGGCTCTGCCTCGAGCTGCCCCGGGGGCGCCGCGCTGAAGCTCCTCGCGGGGCGGCCCGATGGGGGCGTCAACAAACCTATCGCCCTCCTCAAGCTCAGGGGCGAACTGAGTACCATACCCGCACACCGCCAGGGCGCGACCTATGGCACCCGTTTCAGCCTTCTCAACATAATCGCCGAAGTCGTTGCGGGTTTCCATCTTGGTGCCGGTCGCCATCAGTTTCCCTTCGGCGTTGAACACCTTGGCTGAGAAGATCGCTAACCCCTGGCCAAGGTCTATCTCAACCGGGCTGGTCTCGATTCCCCAATCTGGGTGTTCCTCTCTGAACCAGACCAACCTCCATTTAACTTCCAGGTACTCCTGGCCCCCTCGCAAGCGCATTAGGTGCTTCTGGGGGTTGAACGCGGACGCCTCCTTCAGGTTGCCGTTGGCGTCCGCAGCTTCGGTCTCCATAACAAGCTGATCGGGCATTGGGCTCTCCTCTCGCAAAGGCGAGCACGGCGGGGCCGCCCCGCCGGTCGCCGCCGAACATCTGTGCGTCACCTAAGTATAGGGCCGCGCCCGCTGAAAGTCAAGTAAACATGCCTATGGTGAGAGCACGCAGATGAGGCGACGCGTTGCGGCACGGCGCTGCTCTCTGGCTGCTTGCGCCTAGCGCATTGCATATATGGACGAGGCGGCCGGGGAATGCTCGTAGCTGCCCTCACCCCTGGCGTGCAGCAGGGGCTGGGAGGGGTTACCCTCACGCCTGGCCTCCGGCCGACGGCAGTGAGTTGTCCTCGCCCCTACCCCTTACATGATGGGGGAGGCGGTGATGGGCATCCCCTCACCCCGGCTTCGCCACCCCTCTCCCGCTTGCGGGGAGAGGGGAGCTGGGAGGAGTGTGTGAGGTGTAGTTGGTTGTGTGAGCTCCTGAGACGCCGGAGGCTCCCCCTCTCCCCAAGCTTTGCGCCGTGGGAGGGGGCTGGGGGGTGAGGGGAAGTGAGAGGAGCGCTTGGCCTCCCGGCGGTCCGAACGTGCGCATTGTCATCCGCCACCCTTTGCATCTTGTCCCATGCGCCACTTCGCGGTGAAGAAGGAATGACTGTAGCCGAGGCCATTGCGTGGGCCGCTGAGCGCCTCGCCGGTGCCGGCGTGGACCCACCCCTGCTGGATGCGGAGCTGCTTGTGGCTCACGCCATGGGCGGGGATCGGGTTTCCGTGCTCACCCACCCCGAGCGAAGCCTCTCTCCGGAGCAGGATGCCTCGCTTCGGGCTGCCGTG
>Ga0123519_10013935_pt1 | contig 11497 bp, 9 predicted proteins | sample YelNatPaOPRAMG02_FD_87396 | JGI IMG/M metagenome (GOLD analysis project Ga0123519, IMG submission 87396) | Hot spring microbial communities from Yellowstone National Park - Yellowstone National Park OP-RAMG-02 (version 2) | ecosystem: Environmental > Aquatic > Thermal springs > Hot (42-90C) ... | reverse complement strand
TATTATCTCTTCGTATCCAGCCGCAACGCCTAAAAGAAGGTTTACCATGTCTCCTTTAATTCTGCTTTCTGCGCCGTAAGATTTGCAAGACAACAATGTTTTGATGTATGCAATAAGTTCCTCTTGTGTAACTGAAATGAGCGATACTATCGAGGGGAAGTTTGCAAGTGGTCTCACATTCTCAGAAAAGCCCAAAGCCTGACCTGTAGATTGCGTATTCGAATCTACGGCATTAAATGTAATTAATTCTGAGATGTCTTCGTAATCCTCTATTGAATATGCAGTGCTGTACTCTATGCGATGTTTGAAATTGTATCTCTCACCTCTTCCTCCTTCTGTGGAAACAGACCCAAAAAGCGTACACCTAGGGCACTCTTGGCATAAGTTGTCTTTTAGCGTACATTTCTCCTGGTTATCTTTTAATTTTATACCTGCATCATGGGCTGCAGTTCTAAGAAGTTGTTCATACCATCTATTTTCGACTGCTTTCTGCTTTGATGCAAGCATTGCTACCCTCGTAGTTGTTTCATGATTATTTACCGAAGTAGGCAAAGTTACCAGATTCAATTCCCTTGTCTCTTCAGTTCTGAAAATCGCATAATCATGGCATTGTCTTAAAACTAAAAGTTGTATTACCTTCGTATCCCTTATAGGATTCAATTCCTTTACAAACATTGGTCCGAGTTTTTCAGTTACTTTTCCAACCATCTTGTTCACCCCTTAATTTGCTCCTTTTCCTTCGTTCTCTTTCTTTTCTTCTGACCTTTGTATAATATACGCCAGTTTATTCTTGTATATTGCATAATCAAGGTCTCTTAAAGTCTTCATCCACATGCTTTTTGGTGTCTTCTGCTTAAGTTCTATAAGTTTCTTTATTCCCTCTTCGAGATGTGCGGTACCCTCTTTACTTATTTTGCTTGACGCTGTTTGGTTGTGGATGGATATCGTATAACCCACCAAGCCATCTACTGACGTTGCTTTCCCGCTATTTATCGCAGATAGGAGTTTGCCAACAGGACCCATTATTGAACTCTTTGTCATGCTGCCACTATCTGCAGGCATATAGGTTTTCAGATATTCTGACAACTCCTTCTTTGCATTCTCTTTCAACTTTTCCAAGCCCGCTACGTCTATCTTTTCTTTATCTTCCATGTACAACATCTGTCGCATATTTTCCCTCCTCAAATATTATATCAAGCCAATCAATCGCATTTTTTAAATTCCCATTATTGTTCAATGCGATGTGATTTAAAGTAAGCCCAGGCAGATTTGTCAATATATAAATGTACTTTCCTTTATTTTCTCTCCAGGCATAATCCCCAAGTAACACTACGCATGAGAATTTTTTAAGAAAAACATCTACTTTCTCGAGGGGTAGCCAGGAATCTACTAAAGGAATATTAATCGAATTTAGTATGCGATCAAGGTCTAGAGGCATAGATGTTAAAACGGCACCTTTTGGGGTATATTCGAATAATGGTTCGAAGTTAATATCTTTAATAATCGTAGAGCAGAGGAAGAGTCTAGACGCTAAAGCACCTCGGAACAGATATATTAAAGCCTTTACTGCTTCGCGGTCATCTATGTAATCGAGCGAATTAACTAAGATATAATTTGGCGTTATTCCAATATATGTTCCTGCGTTCTGATGCAAAATATTTTTGATTATATCTCTAATATCATCTGGAATGCCATCTTCTGAACTTTCGTTCTCTTTCATCTCTTTGGAAGTGCTTATCTTTTTAATAACCGTATTAGACAAATCTTTCCAGTTCTTGCATTCAGATAGGCTTAGCGTCTTCTTTGCCTCTTCAATATCTCCACCGAATATATCATCTTTCAAAACTTGCTCTACTTTGTCGATTACTCCTTTGCTTGGATTTAGAATTTGACTAATAATCTTTTTTGCATCGTCATTTAAAGACGAAAAATCTTCATTTAATTTTCTTGCCCACGAATAAAAATCACGTAATGCATATACTCCATTTTTATCCATTCCCTCAATAAGGTGTGATGCAATATCCCTCCATCTTCGATACATAACTGGAGGTTGCGAAAACTGGGGAATAAGATAATATTCCGTTAGATTCTTAACATCACCAGAATACATTAACCCTCTTAGTTCCATTTCAAGTTCGCAAAGACTACAGACACAGAGTTTATTATCACCACCAATGTTAGAACCGCCTGCAAGAAAGTTCGTAAATATTTGCGATGCACCTAAAAATTGTGCAGTTACTGATTTTTCGGGTTTTTGTCCGCATAAGTTACATGCTGCAGTTCCCCTAATTTTTCCTTTTGAATAATGGTTGTATGTCTCTTCAATCTTCGGCTTGGCATCAGAGATTAGAGGATAATTGATATCATTAGCGAGACTTTCTGCATATTTTTGGTAATCCAAGCCGGAGGATGGCGGGCGTTGCTTATATTCTTTAATTGTGCATTTACATAAAATATCTCTTATCTTTTCAAAAAAGATATTTTCATTGGTAGGCCAACCGCCAAGACCCATTATAACTTTTTCTGCGAAATCGTGTTTCTCTTCTCTGATAGGGGAAGAGTTATTATTTACTGCAATCTTATCAAGACCTTTTTCTAAGGCTGCAATCTCGACATTTAGTGCCTTTGCAAATTCCCTAATTATATCCTTTTTATCTTTCTCCTCGAATACTTCGATTACGCCTTTTGTGAATTTTAATATGTCCTCGAGTTTGATAAGAAGTTTCATTCTTTCAATTGCTTCCTTTTCTTCGATTTTCCACTTTTTAAGGTAGGCTTTATCATTCTCTTTATCTATATTTTTTGGACTTTTAACCTGTCTAAATACTTTATTCCAGAATTGTTCGATTGTCTTTTCATTCAAAAATAGAAACTTTGGAGAGGCGATAATTGTGGCATTCAGAGTCCCGACTGCTTTTGAGCCTACATCTACAGTTTCCAGGGCGTTGTTCAGATACTCTTTTAGAGAATTTGCGATTCCTTCTATTATCTCTTCCATTGTGAAAGTAGGCGGGTTTCCTTTACCGACATACAATGTTCCATTTGCTCTGTATAATATGGGGGTCCATCCCTTCTCTTGATACTTCTTATGTAAGGCTTCATGAACCGCAGAACTTAACACCCCTCTTATAGGAGATATAGAATGGTATGTTAAATTCAAATCGAATTCTTTCAAATTATTAATTAAAGATTCTGAGATATTCCCTGGCTTGGTAAAGTCAACGATGCTTGCCAAATAGTCTCCTATATCATGCACTAACTTCCTTATCTTTGTAGAGTCTTTTTTAGGTGAGGGTTGTTTAAATAGTTGGAATGCCTGAGATGGACTTTCAAGACCTGAAGAATAGGTATACATGCCTGCAATTATCTCGATATCTTCATCAGAGAAATCCGCGCTTTTTAAGATTTTAGCAAGCCTCTCTTTTCTCTCCTTTGTAAGCACCTTTTGGCCCTTATCTGCTCTTTCTTCATCTTCTTTAACAAAATCATGACAGAACGCCAAGCCAAGTGCAATCTTTCTATCATATTCTGAAAAACCACCTATTATATTCATCAATTCTTCAGTTACGCCTGCAATACTTATTGAATGAGAAAGTAAGGATACATGTGCCTTGTATTTTGCTTCTTTTAAATGCCAATTATTATCCAAGCCAACTTTTATCAACTTCTCGAATATTTCGAATGTTGGTTCTGTCTCATCTTTTGTCTCAGACATATTTTCACCAATAAATGCCCAAGTCCTTTTGCCTACTTTACCATAATGTAATATTGGTATTTATTTTTTTCCTCATTTGTGAAAATTTGTGCAATTTATTTGAATTTAAAATTGAATTCATTGTTAAAAATGAAAAATTATCGTCGATTTAATTTAGAAATTTATGGTAATTCTTTACACTTGTGGAATAATCGAACCTACCATCCTGCCAAGCGCACTTACTCTTATTTCTTTCTTTGTAACATCTGCATAGCCGAGTTTTTGCAGGGATTCAAGAAAATCGTTTTCTAATCTTTCTCCTTTTAATTCCTCGTATCTTATGATATCTTTGGATAAAATCTTCTTACATAACCTTAATAATCCTCTGGGATAGGGTAAGATTGGTATTTCTACACCATACCAAGTTCTTACGTCCGGAAACATCAATCTATCAAAATCTTCTCTGTTCTCTTTGTAATATGAAATTTTATCTTCACTTTTATGCAACTTGTTTATTTTCTCTCTCATGCGTTCAAGTTCCATATTTGCAGTTTTTACATCTGGTGAAATTATATGAAAAACTGAATTTACATTTAGGAATGAGCCTACAATAGAGGCAGAGATACACATGTCCTTCCTTCCGCCTGCAACATTCAAGTGCACTTCTTTATATCCCTCTACCCAAGCCTCCTTTATCTCTCTTGAAATTGCCTTCATGAATTCGGCATTATCCTCGCTACTCTTTATATCTTCAAAATTTAGTCTCCTAACACTTACCATGCAGTTCGGCCTGTTCACATTTAGACATGTTTTTATCAAATCTACACTTGCTTCCACATCCTGGTTTTGTGTTGCTAAAAGGACAACATCTGAAACGTCAATTTGTTTACTTCTCTCTAAGTATAATATCCCTTCAGTAATTACTGGCGGAGACATTCCCAGTGGTGCTATCATTCTTATTTTCATTATCTCTCTCCTATTTTTATATTTTCACAATTTTTACCTTTGCCCATCCTAAAGGCATTTTTGGAGTTCCCTCAGCATCACAAACAACCTTCCTAGACTTTGGAAAATCAACTCCAAGCCTATATTTGTCAAGTTCATAGTAATCCAATATTTCTGTAAGTAAGTTTTTATCATCTTTAAGCAGAAGTCCTATTGTCATCCCAAGCCAACCGCTTCCCCATCCTAAATGTATGAGAAATTCGTCTTTTCCATCTGGTATTTTCAGTTTCTCATAGAATTCTTTTACTTCATGCGAATAAGAATCTTGATAAAATTTCAATTCATGCTCTCTATATCTTTTTGCAAATTCATTGCATGCATCTGCGATTTTTTCTAAATATTCAGAATATTTGAAGCCCAACTTATCTTTATTCTGGATAAAATAATCGTCTTTTATTGTCCATATCTCTGTTTTTGTTTGTGGCTTAACACACTGAGCAAATATCTTAACATCTTTCAGTCGATTAGATTTGTGAACCTTTATGTTATATATCGCCGTAGATTCGTTTCCAATTCTTGGACTATCTGACAATTTTATGGCTTTTAACAAATCATACTTTGCATCTCTTTCCTTGCCTGCATAGATTGTTTCTTCTACAACTTTACCAATCTTCGTTTTTGTTTTTTTTGGCTTTAAATCTCTTTGTCTATATTCATTAATTTTTTCCAATAATTTTTGTTTAATATATGCTACTCTCTTTTCATTTTTAATGATATAACACAACAAAGCAGTTCTTATTGCTCCCTTTATAGAACTCCCAGGAATATAGGGTTCTAAATACGCATTCTTAATAAATGAAAGAATTTCTGGATTGCCCTCACACCTGCCATCGATAGAAATTCTTTCCAAAGATACGTCCTCCAATCGAATGTTCTTACTTCTGAGATATTTTCTAATATCAAAATCACCTTTACCCATTTCTCTTGATATTTCCTTTGCACTTACGTGATTTGTTAGTTTATCCAAATCTATTACATAAAGGTTTGAATTATTGATAACAGAATCTATACCAAGTTGATATTTTTCACCTGAACTTATGTGAAGAGGCGAAATTATAGTTACCTCCCATTTATTTTTCATTCAACCTCCTCCTTACACAAAATGCATATCCATATCTATATACAGGATGAGTGGAAATCCTTTTGCCATTCTCGGATGGGGAGACATCTACAATATCTCCACATATGCCATTCTGCAACACACTTCCTTCTGTAATCATGCGCACTGTTTTCCTTCGTAGTGTTTTATGCCATAAAGAATAAACCCATCCTCTTCTACTTGTCAACTCAAATACCGAATTGGACAATAACTTAACTTCCTCTCTCTTGGGATATACTAACGAGAGTGTAACATTCATTCCATTTTTAGAGGGTTCCACATTGAACTTTATCTCGTCTGAAAAAGAGACCTCAAATAATCCTTTCCCTGAACTTCTATCTCCCCCAATTCCTTCATCGCCTAATAACCTAATTGCAGCCTTTAGCCTATTTTCATATTCTTTTTTCTCAACTTTCATCACAAAATAGAGCCCTACATTTTTATTATAGTAGACATCTGCATAGTGATACACATCTGATGCCATGCTGCATCTATCTATCGTTACCCTTGGAGTATCTGTTTTTCTTGTAAAGTACAACTTATTGATATCTTTTAATTCATAATATTTTAGAATCTCATCTAACATCTTATGGCTTGGTAAATACCTTTCTTGTATTGTTTTCGGCTTGGAAGATTCTTTTGTCTCTTTTAGTGGTATCTGACTTTTGTCTATTTTATCGTTCGTAATTGCTTCGAAAAGATCATGAGAAACAAATTTTATTTTCTTGTATTCCTTATTTTCTTTACTTTCGCATATTTTAGCAAGGTCAAAATCAGCAGGTGTTGGCAGAAAATATACATCATTAACATAGGGAAATGCAGAAGTTATTCGAAAAGGGATATCGGGAAGAATCTCATTAACATCGTAAATCATACCATAACTATTCACTATCGCACTAAAAAGGGTGTCTGAATGAATGTATTCTTCGGTCTCTTCATATCCAATATCAGAGCCTAAATGAAATGGTCCTTTTGGTTTGATATGGACCAGAAATGCACCCATCTTTCCACCCTCTATGTTGCTTATCTCTTCTAACCTTTTATGTTCTTTATTTCATTAATTAGGTTCTCGATTTTAATTTCTGAAACTTTTTTGTCCTTTGCCAGCGATTGGTGTTTATCTTCTTTCCCTTCGTAATATTCGATGGGATACCAATCGATGTTTATATCTTTAAACTCTACCTTTCCGTACCCTCTAGACCCACTACCACCTAGCGCATCATCTTGAATAAGGTTCAACCCTTCTATTACCCTAGAAAACATCTTTATTTCATCTTCAAGTTTAATTTTATCATCTTTAAATGTAAAAACGTTGTATATCATTTCGAGGTCAAATGTAGTTCCTGCAGGTACACGCTCGATTTGTCTTGGAGTTGCTGCAGATGTGATTCTATCTATGGTAGCCTCGAATTTTACTTCAGTATATGGTAGGTCAGTCTGTGCTTCAAGAAGTTTTTTCCTGCTATCCTCCGTCATCATGGCATCTCTTACAATAAGCCTTGTTGGTAAACCAAATCTCTCGTTGTTCTCGATCCCTGATGTGCCGAATATCTTACAGACGTCACATTTCTCATAATCTTTAGATTCTTTGCATTCGTGAATATTCGAATTATGCACCCTTTTATTTTGTGGCAAATTAAGACTCTTTTCAAGTAAACTCCTCATCTTGCCTTTAAGTGAGGAACCTGGTATGTATGGAACTTTTGTTACAGGGTCTCTTATTACTGGACTATCTACACCACCAATTTCTAAACCCCCACTCAAGCCACCAATGTGCATTCCTGTTTTCGTTTCAATTTCACATGCAATTTTCAATTTGCCAACTAATTTTACTTTCTTTTCGTCTCCCATCTTATCACTCTCCATGATATGCTATTATAGCTTCAAAAAAATCGACAAATCTTTCGAAGTCATCTTTGTTTTTAATAGTATCTATACATTCAGATAGAATTTCGGCAAGATGTTTTACTTCATTTTTCTTTTTTGCAGCGTATGCTAATTTTGGTTTCAATAGAATAATTTTGTCTTTTTGCTTATCAAAACTTTCTCTCCTAACCTCCATTTGGATTTTCTTTACGGCGCTAAAAATCCTTCTTATTTGAGTTTTAGATATATCTCCACTAATCTTATCTGACTTCGCATATTCTATGAGTTTATTTGCATCTAGATTTGCAAAATTCTGCAGGTTCTTTATCTCATTTTTTATTTTCTTAATCTCTTGGTCTTCTTGTTCGTATGCAGTTTTCTTATATTGTTCTGGGTTTTTTCCATGATTTGTCATTTGCTCACCTCATTCCTTTTTTTCTCTTGTTAAGAGTTCAGCCCATTTTATAGCAACTGGAATTATCATGAATTGTGCTCTGTTTTTATCTCGAGGTTGAATCTGAATCATTTTATCGTAACTTTCCTTTATTTTATTCAAATTCTGTTTTACATCCGGGTACTTCTTGATGTATCTATTAATATAGTAATGCAGCACCCATACTCTTTGAATATCGATTCTACCCTCTTCGAGTTCTTCAGGTGAAAGAATATAATACAACGATGAAAGTTTGTTCAGCAATCCTTTTGTAGTCCTTTTTACTGTATCTATAATAGTATCCCTTAACTGTTTGACTTTTTCATATTCGCAGTCATCAATATCCCATTCGAATGCATTATCAAATATGCAAATTCTATTCTTTCCTGATTTCTTAGATTTTTCAAGTGCTTCTTTTGCGAGTTCTGCACCTTTGTAGATAGGATATTTTGCAGGCACCATCGCCATACCTGCTGATATCGTAACATTTTTTCTTCTTCCAGTAAACTCTCTAAATTGATGATTTATCTCGTCTAAAATCTCGATTATTTCGTTCCAAGGTCCTATTACAAATACGTCATCCCCGCCAGAATAAACAAGATATGCATTTCCTTCTTTTTCGTTCTTATCTGTGGAATTTGAGTTGTTATAGTTGTTATAATAGTATCTGTTAATTATGTAAGGGACATATCCTTCAAAGAAAAGGGAAAACATTCTGCTTAGAGTTGATATTCGAGAAATGGTCTTGTAGTCGCCCAAGCCTTTGCTAAATATTTTACCTAAATTATCAACGTCCATTCTTGCAATCCCAAGATGGCTCGTTCCTTTTGCTTCTTTTGCTACATCGTCGAGAGATTTTACTCTTCCATTTTTTAATGGGAAAACAATAGGGACAAATTTAAAACCGAAAGAAGAATTCGTGTTTTTACATTCTAAGGGAATGAGATAATGAAAGTCCTTAGATTCAGATTTTGTATATTCGATGTAACTTCCTTTATAGAGTTTCAAGGATATTCCATCGTTCTTAAGAGTTTCTTGTTTTTCTAAATTGACTAAGTAACCAAGGTTATTAAATATGTCTTGATACCCTGTTAAGTTAGCCTTGGTTTCATTTGTTCTAATAATTTGTAAATAATCGCTCTCTTTTACCTTTTCTGTAAGTTCTATCATACTTTTGCAAAAATCACAAAACATGTTTTCGTTTTCGACCCAATCAGTTTTCCAGGTGTTTGTTTCGTCATCTTTGTACCAGAACGTAGCGCTCTCTGCCCCACATGAATCACAGGTATGTTTAACGCCACCTTCCTCATAGGGTCCAAAAATGTTGTTATATACCTCTTTAGAATTCAAATCAAGTAGTTCTGAAAACTTTCTCTTCTTTGCATTGTTTAGTTTTTCACCAAGTTGAGACCACTTTCTAATCAGCCCATCAGAATAAAAATCAGAAATTCCTAATCCTATCCATTCTATAGCAAGGTAAAGTTCACCATTATGAACCTTTAATAAAATTTCATTTACTTTTTTCTTTAACTCTCCAAGCCTATCTTCATGTTTTCTTGCTGCAAGGATGTAAAAATGCCCTCCTCCGCAAAATAGAATATTGGCAAGAGTTAAGCCGAGTTCATCAACGATGTATCTTGCTGTAATTTCGGTAAGTAACTGAATGTACATTGACCTTCCTTTTAATGCTTTCGCGGCACCTTTTGAAGAGATTTGATAAATGAAATGTTGGATGCCGGAAATATCACCACTTATAATAAGGAAGTGTTCTTTCGCTAAGTTATTCTCTTTTTTTGTCCTTATCATGTCAAGCATTTCATTGTATTCACTTTCGGGAATATTCTCTGCATCTAAGGAACATGCAATTGCACATGTGGTTTTTAGATGGTCGAAAAGGGAAATGTCAGGTTGACTTCCTTTCTTTCCCCATCTTGTTGCAGAAGGAATGAATGAACAATACTTTTGGAGAAGGTAGTAAATAGTTTCCAAATCGTCTTTTTTCTTTATTCTTTTAACTTCTTCGATAAAGTTGTTCCACATGCTCTTGTAATAATCGCTCCCTATATTCGGTTTTTTAGTAGGATATCCCATTAAAGTTTGCCGGTCATCTTTCCAACCCACTATTAAAGGTAGTAAACTATGATATAATTCTTCGCTCTCTTGTTGTTCAGCTTGGGTATTATCATTTCTAAGTCTAGAGAATATACAAATTTGTGGGTCGTTTAAACTACTGGATGTACCTGAATCTGCAACCTCTTCTCTTTCTGTTGATGACAACCAGTCTGCAAGTTGTATTATCTTATCATTTTTTTCTTTAGCACAATGGTGACTTGCACAAAGTTTGGCAATTATTTTTGCATTTGTGAATAGCATGTCATTCTCGTTTACAAAGGATTCACTGTAATCAGAGTGATTTTTTCCCTCTGGGGATGTAGATGAGGCAGAAGGTAGGCGGGCACGTTGTGCAAACTTGCCGATGTCATGCAAAAGGGCAGAGAGCGCGATTTCACGCATAGCAAGGGAACATAATATTATTGTTATATATATTTTTCTTTATTGTGTTTAATTAAGTTGAAATATGCAAATTATGATTTGTTAAAAAGCAACAAAATCTTTAAAATATAAATCTAAAAAGTATAATTATTTGATTTTTTAATAAATAGTAAATTGATTTGGTGTTTTGTGATAGATAAAATAAATCTATGTTGAGATAAGTGATATGGGGAGAGGGTAAGATTTCTTAGAAACAGATATAAATGACAAATTCTTTACATTTCAAGCTATAATAGATATGGCTGTGAAAGAGCCTGAAGAAGGAAACAGATATAAATGACAAATTCTTTACATTTCAAGTGTGCTTACGCTTGTGATATATGATATAAGCGAAACGAAATCGCGAACAAAACTATCAAAGTATCTACAGAGTTTTGGATTGAAAAGGATTCAGTATAGTGGCTTTTTAGGGGAACTTGATGGGAATGACAGGCAGATTTTGTCGAAAGAAGTGAAGAAATATGTAAGTGGAGAAGATAGTATATACGTAATCCCCCTGTGCGAGAGATGCGTGCGTCTTGTTAAGATAGTTAGTGAAAATGAAGTGAATTTGGAGGATGAGAACGTAAAAATTGTATGAATAGGAAATTGTATGAATGAAGGATAAGGTGATAAGATGTATTTTCTTTCGGATATAGATAGCAAACTTTTAATAAAAAAGTTGATACCACATTCGAGGAAAGTAGGGGTTTCTGAGGATTTAAGAGGGTGGAGTTGGCACAAATCGCCCATGAAACCATATTACGATAGTGAAGATATTCCTATGTATCTCGTATGCTCAAAATACTGTCCTACGAATAGAGATGTATTTCTGAATCGAATTAAGGGGATAAGAGGAGAAGTAACT
>Ga0123519_10013934_pt1 | contig 11497 bp, 7 predicted proteins | sample YelNatPaOPRAMG02_FD_87396 | JGI IMG/M metagenome (GOLD analysis project Ga0123519, IMG submission 87396) | Hot spring microbial communities from Yellowstone National Park - Yellowstone National Park OP-RAMG-02 (version 2) | ecosystem: Environmental > Aquatic > Thermal springs > Hot (42-90C) ... | reverse complement strand
TTGTCAGCATCAAACATATCCCCCAGGGCCACCAGTAGTTTCATAGCTGTGGCAAACCCTTCCCCAGATTCTCCTTCCAATATCTTTTCCTCTTCCCTGGAAAGATACATGTCATAATAATCCTAATTCGATTATAAGTTTATCTTCACAATGGACGTGAGTTAAGTGACCCATAGATTCTGTATCAATACGCACCCTAACTTCTTTCCAAGCGTTGTTATTCTTTCTTGTCTTCTTCCTCCCAAATTGACAGCTTTCTCAAATACTTCTCTTCCATTATGGATGCCGTCAGGGCATCATTCCAGAAGCCTCTATCAAATGCATTCATGTCTATCATAAATAAAAGTCATCGAATTGATATTTGAATTTTGTATTTGCTCCTGAAAAATGATTGAAATGAAAAAATGAACGTATATTTGAATTCTCCAGGCATGGAAGATGGATAACATTAGGATGTACCTCGACATTCTGGAAAGATTGTGATCCAGAAATTGTTTCCCTTCGAAGCATTACATGTTATCAATAATTGGGATCGGGAAATATTGAAATAATGCGTAAGTCATGTTCATGGGATGGAGGATATTCAGAGATTGATTCATTTTTTGAAGGGAATGAGGGATGGTTTATGGGGATTAAGATACTGCTGGATACGAATATCGTAATACACCGTGAAATGAAGTATCCTATCAATGAAGAAATAGGAAAATTGTATTGGTGGATCGATAAACTACATTATGAAAAGTGCATAAGCAGGATTTCTTATCAAGAAATATCTAAGATGCAAGATGAACGAAATAGAGAAGGTTTTCTTATAAAATTAGAGAGTTATACAATCTTAAAAACAACGCCACCAATCACGGACAAAAATAAGGATATTCGTGATAATCTTGATAAAACGGAAAATGATAGAGCAGACACAACAATCCTAAACGAACTGTTCTCTGGAAGAGTCGATTTCCTAATAACAGAGGACAAAGGAATACATCAAAAGGCCGAAAGGCTTAACATTCGTGATAGGGTGTATACTATAGGCCAGTTTTTGGATAAGGTTACTTCCGAGAATCCTGATCTCCTAGAATATAAAGTCCAAATACTTAAAAAGGAATATTTTGGAAATATTGATTTAGATGATCCATTCTTCGACAGCTTTAAAGAAGATTATAAGGGCTATGAAAAGTGGTTTAATAAGAAAGCCAATGATGTTGCCTACGTAGCAAGGTCTGATGGAAAGATTGCAGCTTTTTTATATCTTAAAAAGGAAGATGAATTAGAATCTTACAGCGAAATTACACCGATCTTTAAACATAAAAAGAGATTAAAGATTGGTGCATTTAAGGTTCAACTGAGCGGTTTTAGACTCGGTGAGCGGCTTTTGAAAGTTGTTTTCGATAATGCTCTTAATTTTAATGTACAGGAAATATACGTTACAATCTTCCCGAAGAGAGATGATCAACTCCGTTTGATCAAACTTCTCATAGATTATGGATTCTACTACTATGGAATAAAAAAATCATCTTCTGGGGATGAGAAAGTCTATGTTAGAGATTTTTCTGGTAAAGTATCCACATCGACCCCGAAATCAACGTATCCTTTCATGAGTAAGGGGGCACGGAAGTTTATTGTGCCCATTAGAGAAGAGTATCACACTAGTCTATTCCCAGATTCCATTTTAAGAACTGAATCTCCTGACGATTTCGAAGAGCATGAACCTTTCAGAAATGCAATTTCTAAAGTATACATATCAAGATCAGTTGAGCGAAACCTGAAATCTGGGGACATAATAATATTCTATAGAACAGGAGGATATTATAAATCTGTGATCACGACTTTAGGGATCGTAGAAAATGTTCACACTAATATACAAGACTTTGACCACTTTTTAAACCTTTGCAGAAAAAGAAGCGTCTTCTCTGATCTAGAACTTAGAATGCAATGGGATAACAGCTCTGCAAACCGACCTTTTATCGTAAATTTTCTTTATGCATACTCTTTTCCAAGAAGATTAAATCTGGAGACTCTAATAAAATTAGGAATTATTAAAGATGTCTATTCTGCACCAAGGGGTTTCACGCAGATATCAAACGATTTATTCGAGATTATAATAAAGGAAACAGGTACCAATGAGAATATTATTGTCAATTAGACCTGAATATTCAAACAGGATATTTTCTGGGGAAAAGAAATTCGAATTTAGGAGGCAAAGACCCAAACATAGATTGGAGAAGGTATATGTATATGAATCTCAACCAACGAAAAAGATCGTAGGATGGTTTAGCGTAAAGAATATAATCTCTGGATCTCCTAATGATGTATGGAATAGATGTGGGAAAGTTGGGGGAATAGAAAAGGAGGATTATTTTAGGTATTGCAGCGATAAGGAAGTTATTTACGCTTTTGAGATTGATAGGGTAATTCGTTATGATTCTCCTATTGACCCTTCAGAACTGGATCGTGGATTTAGTCCTCCACAAAGCTATATTTATGTCAATCAACAAATGGAGTCAAAATTGAGTTACGACTTTAAAGAAAAAAATGAATATTGTGGTCAAGAACAGTCTTTGGCTAACCTTTAGCACATTGCTAACTCTTCCCCTTAAAAATAAGACAGGAAAAAATAGTGAATTGGACTCCCTTAACTTTAAAAGTTTAGCACTTTAGACAAAGATAACAGCATGAAGTTATCATTTGCCTTGATTGAGCTATTATTTTTTGACAATTTATAACAAATCATGAGGAAATTTAAAAGCTTAAACGTCACAAAAATATTATCGAATAGCGTTATGAAATTATTTGGCAAATTATGGGTATCGTTAGGGTCTGATCGAAGGTGTAATCCCTCGCCTAAATTTCCACCAGTGCCTGTACCCTCATCTCATTTTTCCTTGATTATTCTGGTGATTGGAATAACCGATCCTGAGGCAGAGATTATTCAATCCAGAATAATGTTTAAATTATTGCGATAATACATTCATGTCCGCCTCCTGCTAGCCCCTCTAAACTTGCAGGGGACGGATTTCAGAAAACGACTTTATAGTGTTACTTACTTCAAAAATTGGTCGAGAATAGACCAGTAAGATGCCTGGCTAATGACAAAGTGATGATAGGTTAAAACTGAGTGGAACCCATTTGATATGGCACAACATATGAGATACTATGGGAAAGGCAACTAATTTCTTTACGTTAGCTTTCCAAAGTCATATTGGAACATCTGTATTCTTTAATTCCTTTTTGAGATGAATTTTTCAATGAACGAATTTCTTGAATTCGTGGAATCGAACTTTTGTAATCGTAGCAAAAACTTTATGCTCATTCAGTCAAATAACCATACGTGATAAATCCAGATTCCTATCTTGAAAAGAAATTGTGGTCATCCGCAGACAAAATGAGATCCAACATGGATGGAGTAGAATTCACGCAAATTGTCTGAAAGTGTATGAATGCATAGCTACATTTGGCAACGTATCTTGTAAAAATAAGCGACAAAAATAAATTGTATTGTTTGGTATCCTATCTGTGAATGGCAACTTCAGCAGTGTAACCAATTTCATATGGAGTATAGCAGACCTTTTGAGAGATATCTACAAGAGAAAGGACTACCCTGATGTTATACTACCCTTCACTGTCCTAAGGAGACTTGACTGCGTTCTGAGTGAAACGAAGGATCAGGTTCTGGCAACCCATGAGAAATATTACGGGAAGCTTGAAGATCCGTCGGATGTCCTGAAGAAATCAGCAGGACATAATTTCTACAACGTTTCGAAATACGATTTCAAAAAACTGCTCTCCGATCCAGCCAATATCAAACAGAACATGTTCGATTACATCAACGGCTTCTCGCAGAATATGCTGGAGGTAATTGAAAAATTCCAGTTGAGGGAGAGGATAAACTACCTTGCGGAGAAGGATCTCCTTTTCAAGGTGGTTCAGAAATTCTCTGAAGTTGACCTGGGTCCAGGACAGATATCAAATCATGATATGGGATATATCTTCGAGGAGCTCATAAGAAAGTTTAACGAGGAGAACAATGAGGAGGCAGGAGAACACTTCACTCCAAGGGAGATAATACACCTCATGGTCAATATACTTATGTCTCAGGATAGGGAAAGACTCTCAAGGCCAGGTATAGTAACCACTGTATATGATCCTGCCTGCGGCACCGGAGGAATGCTTACAGTTGCAAAGGATCACATACTCTCTCATATAAATTCAAATGCAAATGTAGAACTCTTCGGACAGGAGATCAATGATGAAACTTTCGCCGTGTGCAAATCAGACATGATAATAAAGGGCGAGAATCCTGACAATATCAAACCTGATTCAAGTTTCTCCCATGACGGTTTCCAGAACCAGAGCTTTGACTATATCCTCTCCAATCCCCCATTTGGGAAGGACTGGAGGCAGGATCAGAAATTCATTGAGGACGAGCATGAAAGAGGATTTGCCGGAAGGTTCGGTGCTGGCCTTCCAAGAATTGATGACGGTCAGCTGCTGTTCCTGCAGCACATGATATCTAAGATGCATTCGCCCGAATCAGGAGACAGGACAAGGATAGCCATTGTTTTCAACGGCTCCCCACTATTCACCGGCGATGCAGGTTCCGGTGAATCTGAGATACGAAGGTGGATAATTGAGAATGACTATCTTGACTGCATAATTGCAATGCCTGATCAGCTCTTCTACAACACCAATATAAGCACCTACCTCTGGATTCTCACCAACAGTAAAGAGGATGCAAGAAAGGGAAAGGTTACGCTCATAGACGCCAGAGATATGTTCACAGAGATGAGAAAAAACCTGGGGCAGAAGAGGAAGGAGATATCAAATGAACAGATCAATGAGATCACAAATCTCTATCTGCACAACATTATGAATGGAAGAGTGAAGATATTCAGCAATTCTGATTTCGGCTACAGGAAAATAACAGTTGACAGACCACTAAGATTAAGATTCGAGATAACAGATGAAAACATCAACCACATCAGTGAAGATAAAGCGTTTCAGAAAAAGAATGGAAAAAAAAATCAGGCTCAGATTGTTGAAACAAATGATGAGTTTGAACTGGTGAAAAGTTCCCTTAAGTCAGTGACTGGAAAGAAATGTCTGTCAAGGAATGAATTCGAGAATGAGGTTGAAAATGCCCTTAAAAAAAATGGAATCCATCTCTCAGCTGCACAGTGGAAATCCATATTCAGGATATTTGGAAAAAGGGATGAAAATGCAGAAATAGTCAGGGATAAGGAAGGTAAACCTGAACCAGATACTGACGCAAGAGACTACGAAAATGTACCTCTTACAGAAGATATCAATGAATATTTTGAGAGAGAGGTAAAACCCTTTGTCCCTAATGCATGGATAAACACTGATGTAAAGGATCAGAAGGATGGAAATATTGGAAAGGTTGGTTATGAAATACCATTCAACCGCTATTTCTACAAATTTGTTCCTCCAAGGCCACTGGAAGAGATTGATGCAGACCTGAAGAAGCTTGGAAAGGAGATTATCGACCTTCTGGGGAAGATAACAGAATGAAGTACCCAAGGTACCCTGCCTACAAGGACAGCGGTGTTGAGTGGATTGGAGAGATACCGGAACACTGGCAGGTTTTAAAATTGAAAAGAGTCCTCTCGACCCTAGAAGCTGGAATGAGGGAGTCAGGAGGGGCTCTTCAGGATGGCGGAGCTCTTAGTATCGGTGGCGAGCACATAGGGTGGGATGGGAAATTAATATTAAGCAATCCAAAATATATCTCAGAGATATTTTACGATAATCTAAATTCTGGGAAGGTCTCAAAAGACGACATATTGCTAGTTAAAGATGGAGCTACAATCGGTAAATGCACATTGATAAAAGAAAAACCCCAAGAGAAATGCAGTGTAAACGAGCACGTCTTTATATTGAGGGCAATAAGGAATTATTCACCCGAATTTCTTTATTTTTTTCTTAGCTGCCACGTGGGCCAAGAACAATTAAAAGTGAATATTCAAGGTGCGGCACAAGGAGGCCTTAACTTATCCTTTGCTTATAAAACTTCAATAACAAAATTACCGTTAAATGAACAGTTCTTAATTTCGAAGTTTCTCCAACCAAGACTAAGCATAATTAGTAACGTCATTTTCAAGCAGGAGAAGTTAATAGAACTCCTCCAGGAAAAACGCCAGGCAATCATAACGCATGCCGTGACGAAGGGACTTGATCCAAATGTGCCAATGAAGGACAGCGGAGTTGAGTGGATTGGGGAGATACCGGAACACTGGACCACTAAGAAAATCAAACATACTTCATATGTTAAAGGTAGGATAGGGTGGAAGGGCCTTACATCTGATGAATATAAGGATGAGGGCTATGCTTTCTTAGTGACTGGTCAGGACTTTGCCGGGGAAAAAATCAACTGGTTGTCTTGTTACTGCATTGATAAAAATAGATATGATGACGACCCTTATATTCAGCTCAGAAATGGCGATCTACTTATTACAAAAGATGGGACAATTGGCAAACTAGCCATTGTGGAAGACTTAAAAAAGCCTGCGTGCTTGAATAGCGGTATTTTCCTTGTTAGATCAATCAATTCGTACACTTCACGTTTCCTCTATTGGGTGTTGAGGTCTAAGATATTCGTTTCATTTTACGATTTGCTAGGTATGGGCTCCACAATACAACACCTTTACCAATACGTTTTTGAGAATTTTTCATTTCCTATACCACCAATAGAGGAACAAAGACAGATCACTATTTATCTGGAGTCACAAATAACCAAAATTGATGCATTAGTAATAAGACTCCAAAAAATGACCAACATTTTAAATGAGTACCGCTCCTCTCTCATTTCCTTAGCAGTCACCGGCAAGATAGATGTTAGGAATGTTCATATAAACGAGTCTCTGGAATACCAATAGAAATGACAGATATGATTATATAAATTAAATTCATATTTATATCGAAGTGAATTGGAAGTCTCAGAGAAAAGCATGGAATCACACATTGAGGAATATCTAGTAAAAAACCATGGTTATATAAAAAGATCATCATCCAACTATGAGCGATCATTATGCATGGACAGGGAGAAGGTCATTGGATTTATCCTTACCACTCAACCTGAGAAGTGGGACAAACTAAAGCAGCAGCATGGTGAAAGTGTTTCAGACATGTTCCTGAAGCGCTTGAAGGAAGAGATAGAAAAGAGGGGCACTATTGACGTGCTGAGAAGAGGCATAAAGGATTATGGTGTATCATTTGATCTCTTCTATCCAGAGCCAGAAAGCTCGCTTAATGAAAGGTCGAACATTTTGCATAAAGCCAACATATTCTCAGTAATCAGGCAGCTTTACTTCAGTGAGAAGAACAACAAGTCCCTTGATCTTGCCATATTCATCAACGGACTTCCAATAATAACATTGGAACTAAAGGATCGCATGAGCGGATCCCGTTACTCAGTGCAGGATGCCATAAACCAGTATAGGGAGGATCGTGATCCTCACGAACCATTATTCAAATTCGGAAGATGTCTTGTGCACTTCGCTGTTGACGATGAACTTGTATACATGACCACAAAACTGGATTCAATGAAGACTATATTCTTCCCATTCAACAGGGGAAACGAAGGAGGTGCCGGCAATCCCCCATGCAATGGTTACAGGACTGAATACCTGTGGAGTGAGATATTAGCCAAGGACTCTCTGTCTGATATAGTTTCGCACTTCATCCAGTACCAGGATATTGAAGACGAGAACGGCAAAAGCACTGGAGAGAAGAAGATCATATTCCCAAGATACCACCAGATAGATGCTGTCAGGAAGCTTATAGAAGCATCAAGGCAAGGACCTGGCCATAATTATCTCATACAGCACAGTGCCGGAAGCGGAAAAAGCAATACCATATCGTGGCTTGGCTACAGACTAGCAAGCCTTCATGTGAATGACAGAAACGTTTACGATTCCGTTATTGTTGTAACTGACAGGAAGGTTCTCGACAGGCAGCTCCAGAGAACATTCCAGCAGTTTGAGCAGGTGGGCGGAGTGCTGGAAAGGATCTATAAGTCCTCCACCCAGCTCAAGGAGGCGCTTGAGAAGGGAAGGAAAATAATTGTAACAACAATGCAGAAATTCCCCCGAATTGTCGACGAGATCCATGATCTACCAGGAAAGAATTTTGCTGTCATCATTGATGAGGCACATTCTTCCACCACAGGTGAGAACAGCAAGAACATGAAGCTTGTTCTCACTCCCCAAGGCATAGAGGATGCCGAGGAAGATTTGGAAGAGGAGACCTATGAGGACAGGATCGTTCAGGATATGGAGGCCAGAGGAAAGCAGAGTAATGTCGGCTATTATGCATTCACTGCCACGCCTAAGGCAAAGACACTTGAACTCTTCGGGCAGAGAATGCCTGACGGACGATATGTTCCATTCCACACATATACAATGAGGCAGGCGATAGATGAAGGCTTTATTCTTGATGTTCTGAAGAATTATACAAACTACAAGACATATTTCTCCTTGTTGAAAAAGGTAGAGGACGATCCAAGATATGAAACTGCAAAGGCAAAATCCCTTCTCAAGGCATTCGTGGACCTTAATGATCATGCAATAGAGAAGAAGATAGAGATCATGATGGAACACTTCAACACAAGCGTGAAGAACAAAATTCCTAACAAAGAGGAAAAGGGGCAGGCCAAGGCAATGATTGTAACAAGATCAAGACTGCATGCTGTAAGATACAAGATTGCGTGCGATGCATACCTAAGAAAACATGGGTACAGATACAAAACACTTGTGGCATTTTCCGGTACCGTGGTAGATCCAAGGGACGGTGAAGAGTACACTGAGGCATCAATGAACGGCTTCCCTGAGGCCCAGACTGCACTCACGTTCAGGAAGCCGGAATTCAGAATACTTATTGTGGCAAATAAGTTCCAGACAGGTTTTGATGAGCCCCTGCTTTATGCAATGTATATGGACAAAAAACTGGCAGGCGTTGCTGCAGTACAGACGCTGAGCCGGCTTGACAGGCCCCATGAGGGAAAGGATGATCCTGTCGTTATTGATTTTGCTAATGACCCCGATACCATTGAAAAGGCATTCGAACCATATTATGGGCATACTTCATTGAGCCATGGAACGGATCCAAACATACTTTATGATTTCCAGAGGCAGCTACAGGATTTCCACATATTCGCCAGTGATGATATTGATAAATTTGCAAAGATATTCTATGACAGGAGAAACAAGCAGGAAAAGTTGTTTCCTGTCATTGAAGAGGTTGTGACTAGGTTCAACGATCTTGAGCTGGATGAACAGGAAAAGTTCCGTAAACTCCTGAGGGATTATCTGAGGACATATGCATTTCTTTCGCAGGTCATTAGTTTCAAAGACATGGATCTGGAAAAGCTCTATGCATTCGGAAAATATCTATCAAGAAAACTCCCAGTTAGAAGAGAATCCCTGCCTCTGGAGATACTCAGGCAGGTTGATCTTGATTCCTATAGAATTGAGCTCATCAACCAGGGTGAGATAAGACTTAATGATTCTGAAAAAACCCTTTCACCAAAGCAGAGCCTGGAATATCATTATCCGGAAGAGGAGGAGGAGCCTTTGTCTAGGATAATAGAGGAAATGAATGAGCGATACGGCACTGAATTCACTGACTCTGATAAAGTTATACTCAGCAGACTCAAGAACAGCCTTGAAAACAATCCTGACCTGAAGACCAGTGCAAAGATAAACAGTCAGGAGAACTTCAAGCTTTCATTTAGGCACATGTTCGACGAGGTTCTTCTATCCTTCATAGCGGATCATTTCGCATTCTACAAGAAGGTGAACGACAATAAAAACCTGAAGAAGGATCTTGTTGATAGTCTGTTCACCATGGTTTACAAGAGCCTGAAGGGGGACAGCAGTGAGGACACAAATAGATAATGCTTCGCTCTCTCGTATAGGAAAAGGCATTCAGGCGAAGCTCAGTTTGATGGTGAAAAAGATCCAGAGGAAATACGACTGTCCGCTGGACAACCAGGAGAAAGCAACTCTAACGGTGCTGGAGCAGGCAAAGCTGCTGGGGTATGATTGGGTGAATTAACGGAGGCAGCGGTCTCTACAAAATATATCTATTCCTTTTTGCGGGGATAATGCTGCAACTAAAATAGTGATGGAGACTAAGCTGAAAGACCATGACTCGCTTATTCTTAAATTCTTAACGCTACTTTCTAGAAGCTTTAATATCCATTCGCATTGTATATTGGCAATTTCTAATAAAGTGCAGAGCTTCATTCTATTATTCCAAAGAGGGAATGATAGAGTTGGTCTTCGGGTGTTTTCGCATACACCTTGGCAAATTGCCAGAATTTTTTCTTTAGCGCTTCGTAATTAGGGTTTTTACGCACATAATCTGCTTCAACTTTCCACAAATATCCATATCTAGAAAAGTATAGCCCAAGACTCTCAATAATCGGAAGGTCAATTTCAATGGAAAAAGATTTATCACGATCAATTAACTGAATCTCAAGTGCTTTATCGGCAAGGATCAAATATCCAACTATTTGGGACCAAAAATATTCATTGAGCTTCATTTCCTTGGTCGTCTTAATGTCAATAATAATATTATCGATAATCAAATCGACATCTGCTCCGCCAACCATTAATGACGTACCTCCAAAAGTCGGGTCAAGCATTATCCTAGAGTGCGAATTCTTGAACCATTCAGGAATCAAATTATAAAGAGCTTTCATGTCTTCTATGTCCGATGGGTCTACATCATTTTCTATGTCATCGTAAATTCCGGCTCTAAAAACTGCGTCCATTCTCGCAAATCTTACTGTCGCGTCTATGAAGTTATCAGTTAGGACACCACTTTTAATAAACGATGTGCGTTCTCTTTTGTATTTCTTTGCGATTGATCTCATTGCAGAGAATTCGGCTTCACCTATTTTCTTATTCTTAGCTTGAAAAAAACCTTCTGCTTTAATCCTCTGTTTTACTAATGCAATACTACTTTCGGCAACGAAGCTTTTCTCTATTGAGATTGTATGGATGCGTTTCAGTTCAGACCGAAAGAGGTAATCAAATGCAGTTCCGATGAGGGCATAGTTTTTAGTTATGGGACATGCAACGCAATCCTTTGAAGATTTAAATTTGTCCTTTGGAATAGGAATATAGGCAGTTACTACTCTGGAAAAACCACTTTTCATTATAGACGTCAAGCTCATTGAAATCTCCTTTTTCCATCAAAGATAAACATGTATTCACTTTATATTAACAAATCGACCCTGAAACCGAAGGGGCTACAAATCGTTCCTGTAAGGAATTGATACGTCTCCTTCCCCTTTCCGTAAATGGTGGGATGATGGATACAGATTCCCTTATTGCCACTGCGGCCGTTCTGCAATGCCTCCATATCTTAAAAATTTAGAAAAATTAAGATCATTTTGGAGATTTCTTTATCGCCAGGAACCAGTCTTTCACGTTCAAATTTTTATCATTCACCCTGTCCTTTGCTGCCTGCAGAG
>Ga0123519_10013933_pt1 | contig 11498 bp, 6 predicted proteins | sample YelNatPaOPRAMG02_FD_87396 | JGI IMG/M metagenome (GOLD analysis project Ga0123519, IMG submission 87396) | Hot spring microbial communities from Yellowstone National Park - Yellowstone National Park OP-RAMG-02 (version 2) | ecosystem: Environmental > Aquatic > Thermal springs > Hot (42-90C) ... | reverse complement strand
TGAATCGTGTAGCCGTCGAGGTGAGCCTGCACGACGCCGGAGCCAAGTGTGAGACCGATACTCTTGAGGCGCGTCATCACACTGGCCTGCACCAGCCCACCGCAGCCGCCACAGGCCGGAATCTTTTCACCCGCTTCGGGTGGACGGAGGAGGGGACGCTGATCGAAGAGGAGAACACGCGGCAATCTGGACCGCGCCAGGAGATAGGCGGCGGTGGCTCCGGCCGGTCCCGCCCCGATAACGGCGATCGTCTTGCCCGCCAGAGGGCCGCCCATCGCTTTCTCCAGGTGGGGTTTTCTGCACAATCTGGCTTGGGGAAACGGCTGAGCACGATGAGGTACACGTCTCTATCATTCAAGAATATAGCATAGTATATCTTTTATGTCAATATTGCACAATAATTCACAAATAGAGTCAAATAACTCTTATTTCGCGCCATTTCCCACAGTTCTCATTCGGCAATTGAGCGTCGCAGCAGCGATCTATGCTCTTACGGCGTATCGAACACGTCGGCCAACAGACGCCGGGTTTCGATCGGGGCAATCCATTGACCCAGATAACCACTGCCGATGCGCACCTCAAAGTGCAGATGGACATCAGCAGATGAGCCGTCGGCCGCTTCAGGTGTGCCCGAATTGCCGGCATAGGCAATCACATCCCCTGCTTTTACCGTGCTGCCAACCTTGATGCCGGAGGCAATGCCGCTCAGATGCAGGTAGCGCGTCGACACGCCGTTGCCGTGATCAATCCACACCTGCCGCCCCCCCAGTTTATCCTGAATCGCCGGCGGCGTCAGGCGCTTGTCCAGGCACTCCTTCAGATATTGATCCATCTGGGCCGGGGTTGTTTCGACATAGTCCAGGTCGGCACGCGTCACCACCCCATCGCCGGCCGCGAGCACAGCCGTGCCTCTGCCGACCGTCGCGCCAACAGTGCTGGCATAGCGATCTATACCTTCGTGAATGCCAACGCGATAGGGGCGCGGAGAACCGGGAAGCGAGCGGGGAGTGCGCGGCAGAGGCGCTCCGGCGATGGGCATGTGCAGCTTCGGCGGGTGGGACAGTACGGCCGGATTGTTCGGCGACAAGACCTGCGCCGACGGAGACACCGGGTGGATAGCCAGTTGATCAGGCAGCAGCCCATCTATACTGACAAGCCAGTCAGGGCCCAGCAGCACCGTCACCTCGCCGCCGGTCAGAGCCAGAATGTCGGCGGCGCTACCAGTCGCAACCCGACGGGTCTCCCCTGTGTTGCCGTCAACGAGACGTAGCCGGCGAAAGCGCTGATCAACGAGCAAGAGACTGCCATTGCCTGCTGTGGCCAGCAAGGAGGGTTCGTCTAGCCCGCCACCGACTTTCACCTCTGTCAGGTTACCACTCCGCAGCCGTAGCAAGCGTGCCGGGCGAGATGGCCGCTCACCAACCAGAATAAACAGATCGCCGGCTACGGCTAACCGGATACCGCCTTCCAACTGGGAGCTGGTGATAAGCTGTACCCACTCATCGCCGGATCGCTTCCAGATTCGCCCGTTATTCGTGTCAAGCAGATAAACAGCCTGACCATCACTGGCCAGATCAACCGGGTACTCCTGGCTGTAGTCGCTGTTACCGCCCGGCTTGCGGTCGAGCCACCAACGCCCGGCAAGATCCCAACCATAGACCGCACCGGAGCGATCAAGTAGATAGAGAGCCTTCTTCTGAACTGCATAGGCCAGCGATGCCAGATCCTGGATGGGGTAGCCTTCGACCGTATTGTCGGCAGGCGCAATAATGCGTGGATCCACAGACGATCGCAGATCCAGCACCTTCAGCTTGCCGCTCTCGATGGCGTAGACTGCATCACCAACAGCTGCTGCTGCCAGTGGGTGCAGAAGGACACCAGGCCGATATTGCCTGATCTGAATCGGCGGCAGTGGTGTCGGTGACGGTAGTGGCGTTGCCGTGACGACAGCTGCAGGCACAACGGTTGGAGACGGCGTCGCGGTCGCCGGCGGCGTCGCTGGCCGCGCCGGCGTTGGCGATGGCATCGGCACAGATGTCGGCGTTGGACTGGGCCCAAAAGAACACGCCGTCCCAAAGAGTATCGCGAGCAGAAACGTGAGCAGGCAAGTTTTGCGCACAGGCATTTTTCCTTAACCGGCCGATATGAAAGGGCCGATCACTACAAAAGCAGCCATGCCGTGGGGCATGGCGGAATGATTACCTATTCTGCTGGCAGGCAGCAGGCCGGGCTCCCATGACCGGCCGTCAAATGCGGCAGTCGAACTATCCATTCTCATATTACCGTGCGGTGAGCCCATCGCCAGGACCACAAACGTGGGTCTGGCAATCTATGGTGTCCAGGCCGGCGAGACGAAGCCTCCTGCGCCGCCGGTCATGGCGGTGACGCCGCTGCCGTCAGGGTTCATCGTGTAGATCTGGAAACTACCGCTGCGGTCAGAGGCAAAGGCAATGCGCCGGCCATCGGGCGACCAGGCCGGCTGAATGTCTGCCGATTGGTTGTCGGTCAGCCGACGGGGCACACCTCCTCGTGACGGAATGACCATGATCTCGTAGTCTCGATCCTGGATTGCATCATCCCCCTGGGCAGCCGATTCGTCCTGATATGACTGATAGACGATCTGCTTGCCGTCAGGCGACCAGGATGGGAAGGCGTTGAGATTGGGATAGTTCGTCAACTGCCTGAGGTTACTGCCGTCCACATCAACCGTGTAAATCTGGAATGTACCGCTGCGATCCGAGGCGAAGGCGATCTTTGTGCCATCGGGTGACCAGGCCGGAGTTGTGTCCCATGAATCCCCACTCGTTAGCCGACGCACGCCGCTGCCATCGGCGTTCATGATGTAGATCTTGTATGGGCCGTCGCGATTCGAGCTGAAGGCGATTTTATTGCCGTCCGGTGACCAGGTTGGGTAGTCGTCCCAGGCGGGATTGCGCGTGATATTGACGGTGCCATGACTGTCTGCCGCGGTGACGAAGATGTCCACACTGCCGTCGCGTGCCGAACTGAAGGCCAGGCGCTTACCATCGGGCGACCAGGCCGGCCGATCGTTGAGCGCGCCATCTGCTGTCAGGCGCGTCGCTGTGTTACCGCTGCCGGCAATGACCACATCTGCCTGTTGGCCATTGAAGGCAACGAACGTGAGACTACCGGCGGGCGCCGAGGCTTGGGCAGTCGGCAGCGCCGCCCCTGCCGCCGGTGCAAGAGCTGCCTCGGTCGAGGGAGGCAGACCTTTGTAGTCGCTGGTCGCGTCGAAAATGCGCTCCATCATTAACTTGGCCTCGACGGGCGAGATGACACGGGGCTGCGCCTTATCAATGTAGATGGGGATCATTTGTACCTGTTTGAGGGTCTGTCCATCTATCACGGCGCGCAGTATGATGCCCTCGCCGGTCGCCGGGCGCGTGGGCTGGCTGTACACGAAATCGCCGATGCTGTAATCCACAAAGACCGAGCCAAAGAAGCCGACACCCTGAACAACATGAGGATGGTGGCCAACGATCAAACCTGCCCCGGCCTGCGCCGCGCCACGAGCAATCTCCTGTTGGCGGGCGTTGGGGTAGGGCGTATACTCGATGCCCCAATGGAACGACACAATAACAAAGTCAGCCTGAGCTTTGGTCTTCCTGATCTCGGCATAGACGTTGTCTGGTTCGATCCAAGCCGAGCCGGGGTGCGAGTCGGTGGCAGCAAAATAGCCTGGCTCAATCTCGTTGTAGGCAAGGATGGCGATGGTGATGCCTTTTGTGGTTGTAATCCACGGCGAACGCGCTTCGGCGCGGTTGCGCCCGGCGCCGGCATAACCGATGCCATTCTGCTTCAGAATATCCAATGTATCAAGGACAGCCTGTGGCCCGTAGTCACCAATGTGATTGTTGGCCAGATTGACCACGTCAATACCGGCATAGGTGAGGCCCTTGACCGCCTCTGGCGGGGCGCGGAACATGAGCCCCTTGTTCTCCATGACGCCGCGGCTGGATATGGGATTCTCCAGGTTACCAAAGGCAATATCGGCCGAACGGAAAAGATCAGCCACACGGCGGAAGAGATATTCGGGGCCTTCCTTCTTGATGTAGACATCATTGACAAACCAACCCATGAGTATATCGCCGCCGGCCAGGAAAGTGACCGGTTCCCTAACAACGCAGGAAAGCTTCCTGGCCAGATCTTCGTCGGCCGGCGTGAGCGCAGCACCCGCCGTGTTCAGCCACCAGCCATCGCCGTAACCATAGCCCCTTATGCCGTTGACGGCGATTGACTTGCCATCGAGCGATAGCGTTTTCACCCGCGCATCCACCTCCGACCAGGGGACGAAGGCGATAGCGGTTCTATCACCGGCCACGCGCTCGACGACGGCCTTCCAGGAAGGCAGGGCAATCACGGGCGCAGCGATGACATCTATACCAAGCACCCGGCGCAATATGGCCGTATCACCGCTATAAAGGACCACTCCCGGCCAGTCCTTGCGCTGGTAGATAGAGCGCAAACGCTCGCTGGTCACATCGTCAAGGGGGGAGCTGAAATGGACAATGGGCACATAGGCAGACAGGCAAAGGGCACGGGCAGTTGCCGGTGATTGGGGACGTGTAGTGATGGCCCAATTGGCTTTCTTGTTCTGCAAGTAGGAGAGAGCAACGCCGGAATCCGTCACACGCTCAATGCGTATACCGGGCTGCGCCTGCTGAAGTGTTGCCACGAGATCGGCATGGTTGTTGGCAAATTCCGTCGGTATGGCAAGCGTGGCAGCCGACGGCGCTTGGGGCGGGGTTGGCCGTGCCGTGGCAATCGTGGCAGTGGGCATTGCCGGTGTGGTGACTTTCGTTGCGCTTGTCGCCGCTCCTCCTTTCGTCGTGGGAGTGGGAAGAAGCGTCGCCGTCCTCTGCGGCATTGGATTCATGCAGGCCGTGAGGATGACAGCAGCCACAAGAACGAGCAATAGTGTGCGACGTGTCATGGATTCCTCTGGAACGAGCAGGCTCACAAGGGCGCTGTCGGCCATTCAACCAGCGGTGTGACCTCCTCGTGGGGCGGATTATAGCACAGTGGGTTACGACAAGGCAACACACATGAAACTTGTAATTGTTCACCGTTAGGGTAAGGGAAGTTGGAAAGTGGAGCAAGCTGGTCACGGATGCAGGCGCGGATGGCACGGAACACGGATTGCCGGCGGCGTTCTCCATACCCTCCCGCAGGTTTGGGTAACCTGCGGGAAGGTATGGGGGCAGCAGTGAGAAGAGGCCGGGAGATGGGGGCGACGCAGGTTTGATGCCTAGCCGCCGCAGGGTGGCTTCGCGCCGTCGCAGAGGCGGTTTTAACCGCGCCTGTCCGGCACAGGACAGGCAACCGCACCGACCCACCGCGCCTACCATCTGCCCCCGGTGCGGGGGCCAGGGTGGGAGCATTTCAGCAAAAGTCGTGTTACCCCAACGGTGAACAGTTACACAGTTACTGAAACTTGAAAATGGGGGCGAAGCCTGATATACTGGAGTTGGAATCATATTCCCTCCCACCACGCCGGCGCTGCGCCGGCAGCCTGACAAGCGGGAGCAGCGGAGGACGCCATGGCCAGACCCGCCACGGTCGGTGAACCGAACATGATGGCGATGGAATTTCATGTTTCCCGTAAGGCACGAGACCGCTACCAATTCGATGAGTCGCTATTCGCGATCAGCGGACATGTTATTTTCGCCAACTTCCACGCGGCGCGGGTTTTTGCGCAGAAGATCAACCAAAAACGTGACCTCATTCGCTTCCCCGAACAGACAGTGCACGCCGGCCAGATCAACACCATGGGCCTGATAGATGAGATCCTGCACTTCGTATTCGACCTCTATCGCCGGCAGAATAACCCCGATCTCATGCACCAGGCGCTGGAGTGGCTTGAGGCCAAACTGGGACGGCAAGCGGTTGACGGAGCACTGCGCAGGTTTGTCGAGGAGTTTCCTCCCCTGGCCGTCTACCGACAGCAGATTGATGCAGAGGCTTACCTTGCCGGAACAACCGCCGGTGTCTCCAATCGCCAGGTTGCGCTCGAGGAAATGCTCATGCTGCGCCTGGCCAATCTGAATCCGGCCGTCTCTTCGTTTATCGAACTCTTCGACGATAGTACCTTACAGCATGAGACGGCCTACTTGCAGGTTATGTTCAATCTGCACGAATTCTTCGACGCACAGCCAAAGTGGGGACCGGCCAATGAGAACCTGATTGATATGCTGCGCAGCCCGGCCATTGCCGTCCCCTACTCTCTGTCCGGTCAGCTTGAGTATATTCGTGACAAGTGGGGTTACTTGTTGGGCAGCTATCTGCTGCGTCTACTCAGCAGTCTGGATTTGATCAAGGAAGAAGAGAAAGCAGCTTTCGCCGGGCCGGGACCGGCCCTCACGATCGAGCTTGCCGGGCTGGAGACAGAACCCGAGCGGTACAGCACCGATCAGGATTGGATGCCACGCGTGGTGATGATTGCCAAGAGCACCTATGTGTGGCTGGATCAGCTTTCCAAGAAATATGGCCGCACCATCACCCGTCTTGACCAGATTCCCGACGAAGAGCTGGATACTCTGGCCCGCTGGGGGTTCACCGGCCTGTGGCTTATCGGTCTGTGGGAACGCAGCCGTGCCTCACAGACAATCAAGAAGCTGACAGGCAATCCCGAAGCAGTGGCCTCCGCCTACTCGCTCCTGGATTATGAGATAGCCGCCGACCTCGGCGGTGAAGATGCCTATCAGAAGCTTCGGCAACAGGCCTGGCGTCATGGCATCCGCCTGGCCAGCGACATGGTGCCTAACCACATGGGCATGGATTCAAAATGGGTGATTGATCATCCCGACTGGTTCATCTCGCTCGATTACAGCCCTTTCCCGTCCTATTCTTTCACCGGACAGAATCTCTCCTGGGACCAGCGCGTAGACATCTATCTGGAAGATCACTACTACAGCCGCACAGATGCTGCCGTCGTCTTCAAACGCGTCGATCGGTGGACCGGCGCGGAGAAATATATCTACCACGGCAACGACGGCACCAGCATGCCCTGGAACGATACCGCCCAACTGAACTTCCTTAATCCTGAGGTGCGCGAAGCCGTTATTCAGACAATTTTGCATGTAGCACGCAAGTTTCCCATTATCCGCTTCGATGCAGCGATGACCCTGACCAAGCGACACTATCAACGTCTGTGGTTCCCCGAGCCCGGCACAGGGGGAGCGATCCCGTCACGCGCCGAGCACGGCATGACCAAAGCAGAATTCGACGCCGCCATGCCCAACGAGTTTTGGCGCGAGGTTGTCGACCGCGTGGCCCAGGAAGCGCCCGACACTCTCCTGCTGGCCGAAGCCTTCTGGTTGATGGAAGGCTACTTTGTACGCACCCTGGGCATGCATCGAGTCTACAACAGCGCGTTCATGAATATGCTCAAGGCCGAGGACAATGCCAAGTTTCGCACCTCGATCAAGAATGTCCTGGAGTTCGATCCCGAAATCTTGAAACGCTTCGTCAACTTCATGAATAATCCCGACGAGGAGACGGCTGTCGCCCAATTCGGTAAAGACGACAAGTACTTCGGTGTGTGCACCATGATGGTGACCATGCCCGGCCTGCCCATGTTTGGACATGGCCAGATTGAAGGCTACAGTGAGAAGTACGGTATGGAATACCGCCGCGCCTACTGGGACGAACAGCCCGATTGGGAGCTCATCCGGAGGCACGAGCGCGAGATCTTTCCCCTGATGAAGCGTCGCCACATCTTCGCCGATGCCCAGAACTTCCTGCTCTACGACTTCTTCACTCCAGAAGGCTACGTCAACGAAAACGTGTTTGCCTATTCCAACCGCTGCGGTGAAGAGCGGGGGCTGGTGGTCTACAACAACAAATTCGACAATGCCCACGGCTGGATACACACTTCAGTCGCGTACTCGGTGAAGACGGGGCAGGGTGATGAGCGCACGTTGGTACAAAAGAACCTGGGTGATGGTCTCGGGCTGCACAATGACGAGAACTACTTCTGCATCTTCCGTGACCACGTAGCGGGGCTAGAGTACATTCGCAACAGCAAGGAGCTCTTCGATCGCGGATTGTATGTCGAGCTGGGGGCATTCAAGTATCAGGTATTTCTCGATTTCCGCGAGGTGCACGACGATGCGGCACATCACTATGCCGCCCTGGCAGCCAGCCTGGGCGGGCGTGGTGTTCCGAGCATTGCTCATGCCCTGCACGAGATGTGCCTGCAGCCGATCACAGAACCATTCAAAGCGTTGGTCAGCGCAGACACCTTACGCCGCCTGTTGGACGCCCGGGTGAGAGATGCCGGCACACAGCCCGATGAGAGCTTGTTGGGCGACATCCAGCAGACGATGGCGCGCCTGCTCGGCGAAGCCAGGCGCCTGGGTGGCGGCGCCGGCGATGAAGCGGAGCTGGCCAGGCAGGCGCGTCGGGAGCTTGAAGTGATCCTCAGACTACCTGTTCTGATGAACAGTCTGCCCATATTCGCCGCATCGCCGCGTGTTCGAGAGCAGCATCGCTCTGCCGTTGGCTATCTGCAGGCCAGGCTCGATGACGATCCGACCATCTGGGGCACGCTCTTTGCCTGGTGGTCGGTGCATAGCCTGGCAGCCATCGTCTCGCCGCACGACTTCGCCCAACAAAGCCGCAGTTGGATTGATGAGTGGCGACTGGGCAATATCATCGCCGCTGCCCTGCAGGATCTGGGCATTGCCGAGGTACAGGCGGCTCAAGCCGTTACCCTGGTCAAAGCGCTGACCGGCCATCAGCAGTGGGCCGAGTTCATTGGTGCTGGGGCAAGGTCAGCCGGGATGACACTACAGACATTACTCGAAGATGGCGACATACGGCAATTCTTGCAGGTGAACCGTTTCAACGACGTGTTATGGTTCAACAAGGAAGCATTCGATGAGTTGCGGTGGTGGCTCTTTGTCATCGCAACGGTAGCCATACTAAGCAAGGAGACAACAGCAGAGACGAGCGTGGCACAGATAACCACCTGCTACGACATTATTGAGCAATGGCGCGCTGCACAGGAGAAGTCCGGCTATCAGGTGGAGAAGCTGATAGCCGCGGCCCAGAGCAACGGCTGATGACAAAACGCCCAATGCCCGGCCAACAGCGGGTGTTCTGAAAAAGGAGGTTTATCACATGGCAAAGGTACGAATGAGCAAGGGTAAGTTCAACGGCATGAATGCCGTCGCTGACAAGAATGGCATCATTGCCGCCCTGGCGATGGATCAGCGGGGCTCACTGAGCAAGATGATTGCTACGGCCAGGGGTAGCGAGGCCACTGCCGCCGAAATGGCTGAGTTCAAGACGCTGGTAGCAGAGATATTGACCCCTTATGCCAGCGCGATCCTGCTGGACCCGGAGTACGGTCTCGAGGCAAGCCGACACCGCGCCAGCAATGCCGGCCTGTTGCTTGCCTATGAGAAAAGCGGCTATGACACAACCGTCAAAGGGCGCTTGCCCGACCTGCTGCCCGAATGGTCGGTGAGGCGACTGGTGGAGGCCGGGGCAAACGTAATCAAAGTTCTCATGTACTATGACCCCGACGATGACACCCACATCAACACCATCAAGCACGCCTTCATCGAGCGGGTGGGGGCAGAGTGCATGGCTAACGATGTTCCATTCTTCCTGGAGCCGGTCTGTTACAGCGACGCCATCGGTGATGAAAAGAGCCTGGCCTTCGCCCGCGTCAAACCCGACAAAGTGAAGAAGTACATGCACGAGTTTTCACAGCCGCGCTATGGTGTTGATGTACTGAAGGTTGAGATCCCCGTGAACATGCGCTATGTGGAGGGCTCAAAGGCAAACACAGATGGCCGGGTTGCCTACACCCGTGAAGAGGCAAAAGCCTGCTTTCGCGCCGCCGCCGCGGCGACCCGCGTCCCGTTCATCTACCTCAGCGCCGGTGTCTCGGACGACGTATTCCGCGAGAGCCTGATGCTGGCCGTCGAAGCCGGGACACCTTTCTCAGGCATCCTGTGCGGCCGGGCAACCTGGCAGGATGGTGTTCCTGCCTATGCTACAGGTGGCGCCGCCGCGCTGCGTGCCTGGCTGAGCGACCGCGGCGTGCGCAACGTCCAGGCACTCAATGAAATTCTGGCCCGCGGTGCCCGGCCGTGGTGGGATTTCTACGGCAGCAAGGACAATATCGAGGTCGTATAGTCCGGGCACACGACCGACACCGCCAGTACGCAAAAAACGAATGGAGAACAATCATGGCTCGCATTGCAATTCATGGCTTCGGACGCATCGGGCGATCGGCGCTCAGGGTAGCGCTTGATAAGAACCTGTTCACACCGGTGTCAATTTCCGACATAAAGGATCTGCCCACACTTGCAGCCTTGTTCGAGGTGGATACGAACTATGGCCGCTGGCACGAAGACGTTAAGACAACAGATAAGGGCTTCATCATCGGGGGCAGAGAGATTGCCTACTACGATTCACTGAAGGAATTGCCCGATTGGAAGGCGCTCGGCGTTGATCTGGTCATTGACTGTACCGGCCGGGCAACCACGCGACCCGGCGCGCAGGCTCACCTCGACCGCGGCGCCAAGAGGGTTCTGGTCAGTGCCCCAAGCAAGACACTGCAGGATTGCGACGCGGTGTTGCTGCCGGGCATCAATCTGGAGCAATTCGACCCGCAAAAGCACAGAATCATCAGCATGGCCAGTTGTACAACCAACGCCTTGGCGCCGGTTGTCAAGGTCGTGCTAGAGACCTGCGGCATCAAGTATGGCCTGTTCGCGACCGTTCACGCCTACACCAACTCGCAGTCGCTTACCGATCAACCGATGAGAGACCGACGCGACTCATGGGCGGCTGCCGAAAACATCATCCCCTCATCTTCGGGCGCGGCGCGTGCCCTGCAGTTCATCTGGAAAGACCTGAAGATCACGGGAAAGGCCTACCGCGTGCCGGTGCGCACGGGCAGCATTGCCGAGCTGAATCTGATCGTCGAACGCCCGACCACGGTAGCTGAGGTGAATGATGCCTTCCGCAAAGCTGCCGCCGCTCCGCCCCTCAAGGGCATCATGGGTGTGCTGGAAGAGGAATGGGCTTCATCACGCATTGTCGGAGACCGACACTCGTCCATCGTTGATCTGCCGCTAACCCAGGTGCAAGAAGGCAATATGCTGTCCGTTGCCGCCTGGTATGACAACGAGATGGGCTATTCGGCCAGGCTCGCCGAGACGGCAGCGCACATCGCCGTGTAGACGCCCCATGACGACGTAGTCAACAGCAAAGTGGCTGCCACCCTGCTGGGCGTGGCAGCCCAACCATCTGTCTTGATAGCCGAACTATCGGCGCGAGGGAGACGATGTCCACAGTCCAGATTCCTCTCCTTGTCCATGCCAGCCACGAGGCCGGTGTGAAGATGGGGGGCATTGGCGCCGTGCTCGATGGCCTGCTCGGCTCACCAGTTTACAATGCCGCCGTCGGTCGCACGATTCTTGCCGGGCCTATCAACGTTCAGGACCGGCAAGAAATGG
>Ga0123519_10013932_pt1 | contig 11499 bp, 5 predicted proteins | sample YelNatPaOPRAMG02_FD_87396 | JGI IMG/M metagenome (GOLD analysis project Ga0123519, IMG submission 87396) | Hot spring microbial communities from Yellowstone National Park - Yellowstone National Park OP-RAMG-02 (version 2) | ecosystem: Environmental > Aquatic > Thermal springs > Hot (42-90C) ... | reverse complement strand
TCGGTTCTTTTTGTGTAAACGATTCCCTCGATGTTGGTATCGGCGATCCAGTTGTTGTGAAGGAACCCGATTTCCGTGTATTCCAGGAGGGAGGAAGCGGCAGGGTTGGCATCGAAGAAGCTGGAATCTCTGGCAATAGCGGTATAGGCAGTGCCCATTCCTTCGTACTCCCCACCCACGGGAATGGTTAGAATGGGGAAAACGGTGAGTCCTGTGTTGGGATCCTGGATGAATTCGAAGAACTTGCCAGTGTCTCCATAGATGTCCTGGAACTCGGAAGCCCATAGTCCAGGACATAGAAGAAGGCTTCCTCCCAAAACGAAGAGACTTGCATACTTTTTTAGAATATAGGTTGTCTTATGCATCTTCTTACATAAAATATACACCCAAAATCACCTGAAATCTATTATCGGCAGAGACCGATACATCCTCTTATGTTTCTGCCGATAACTAGATAGAATATTAGGATGATAGGGTAGCAAAAAGTTGTTATTATTTAAAGGGGAACTGTTTAGTGGCATGATGGGAGGGATGTTCCGATTTCTCATACTCTGTACGATCCTCATGGTGTTCCCCTTCTATCTTCTCTGGGCAGGAGGGGCCAAGGAGGATCCTATCGCATTGGCCCGTAGCCTGATGATAGAAAAACGGTACAACGAAGCCCTCGTGGTTCTGGCAGAGGCCGCCAGAAAGGACCCGGAGCGGATCGAGGAAGCGGAAGATCTAATACGAAGAATTCGAACCATCCGGGGGGAGTACTACGACAAATACGAAGATCTCATCAAGGTCCTGTACGAACAGAAGGACGTAGAGAAGGCTCTCTCTATCATCAAGGAACTGGAATCCCTCGATGCGGCTCCAAACGAAACAACCAAAGTGGCTTTAAAAAAGGCGAAAGAATCTGCCCAATTCGTGTACAACCAGAATAGGTTCAACGATCTTATGACGCAGGCAGCGAGAGCTTTGGAGCAGAAGGATTACAGCAGAGCCATCGAACTGTACACGAGCGGTTTAGACATCGGGAAAGAGTTCTTCGTGGATGCCAACTACGGAAACATCGTGGAAAATCGGGTGTTTTCCGCTCTGGACACTGTCCGACAAACCTCCGAGCAATTCTTGAGATTTCGGAATCAGTACCAGACCTTGGCCAACAATCTCCAGGATCTGATCCGAAAGGGGGAGGAGGGGGAAGCGAGGAGAGCGATGGGACCTTTCCTCGAGACCTACCTACGGGCATCTACCCTCTATAAGGTTGCCTCGGAAACGGTGGAGGAACTGAAGGATCAAAACGAAAAGCTCGTGCGGATCAATCGGGTGACCAATGAAGATTTTTTCCTGGGCTTCATGCAACGGATCATAGGGGGGAGGGCCACTTCAGCAACGCCGGAAGGAATCCGGGGGGCAGTGGAAATGCTCCTGAAGGATCGATTCTTGCCCATTTTGGTAGCTCTTTCGGAACGTCTCCGGCAAGCCTATCTGGAAGGGGAAGCCTCCTTCGAGCAGGCACGGTGGGAACAAGCCACCCTCTCTTTCCAACAGGTACAAGCCTTTGGACAGATGATGAAGCAGATGGAAAGCCTCTATTTCGCGGCTATCCCTCTCTTTGGGGGCAAGCCGGTTCCTGTGTATTGGGAACTGGTGAGGGAATACCTCCCCCTATGGATCGACCAACAGGTGCGGTCAAAAGGGGTTACGCTGTACCAGGGGTTGATCGAAGAGTACTTCGCGTTGAAGCCGGCCCTGGACACCCTTCCTAGCGATCGTGTGGCACTCGAGACCTTCAGGAACACCCTCAGGGAAACTCAGGCCAGAACGCTGGAGAATCGAAGGGAATGGGTACTCTTCCAGGAGGAGCAGCTTCGGAATCCTTTGATTCCTAGAGTGAGCGTGGAAGCCCTCGATCGAATTTCCGCGAAACTGGCCGATCGATTGGCCTTCTGGGAACGAACGGAAGTGGAGATCGTGGATAGACTTGCCGCGTTGGACTTAACTCCTCTGGAGGAGGGGCACCGAGACATCCTGGCATCCTATCGCCGAGCTACCGAATGGTTCGAGGGGGTGGAAGAGGTAGTACAGATCGCCGAGGGGCAAGAGGAGAAACTTCTCGTGAAGTATCCCGATCGAACCATAGCCCTTCTACAGGAGCTAACCCCGCAAGCTCAAACCCTCTTGGATCGTGTGGTGAGGTACCTTGCCCTCTACCGTAACGAAATTCCTCCCGCGCGTTCGGATCCGAGAGTTCTCCAAAAGATCGATCGAGCAGAAGGAATCCGGAACTCTCTACAGGGCAACGTCCTACCCGGCTCGGTAAGCCTAACTGCGAAAGCACGGGAAAGTATCCTGTTGGCCCAGCGGTATCGAAACGAGGGGAACCTCCGGGTGCAGGAGGCACAAGCCGCCATCGCCCAGAACCGCTTCGAGCAGGCACGGGAAAGCCTGGGGGCCGCTCGAGCGAGATTTTCCCTTTCCCTTTCCTATCAGGAAGATTCAAAGTTCCGACGGGAAAGCGACGATCTACTCCTCAGTTTGAATGCAGCCATCAGGGATGCGGAAAACAAGCTTGTGGTAGCAGAAGTACGGCAACTGATCAACGAGGCAAAACGATTCTACTATCTGAATGCCTTCGACGATGCGGAAAACATCCTGCTTCGAGCACAGACCCGCTGGAGAGCTACCCAGGCTGAGGACAACCCTGAAATTACCTACTGGTTGGGGTTCGTTCGGGCTGCCCTATTCGTGAAATCCAGCAGGGAACTCCTTCCTACCGATCCTCTCTATGTGGAGATGAGCCAGTTGTTGAGTCTAGCCCGGAAGGACTTCGAAACCGGAAGATCCCTTCTGGAAAGGGGGAACCGAAGGGAAGCTCTCGATGCCTTTACTGCGGCGGAGGAAAAGATTCGAACGGTCCTCCTTGCCTTCCCCTTCAACCAGCAGGCCAGTGTCCTTGCCCTTCGGATCGCCCAGCTGAAGGATCGAGAGGGGTTTGCCACTCTCTTCCGTACCAAATTTCGGGAAGCCCAGGCCAAGATGGCCACCAATCCCCAGGAAGCCTACATAGATCTCAAGGACCTGGAACAGATCGATCCCAATTTCGCCGGGTTGAAGGAGGCTATCTACAATGCGGAGATCAAATTGGGGATTCGAATCCCTCCTCCGGATCCCAAAGCTTTGGCCGAGTCGGAGGAACTGTATCGGGCCGCTCTACGGATCGTAACGGGAAACGTACGAGCACAATTCCCCATTGCCCTGGAACAGCTGAACCGCGCTATCGAACTGAACCCGGATAATACAAAGGCCGTCGAGTTGAAGGACAGGATCCAGATCGATACGGGCGGTCAGACCTCCATCGTGTTGTCCAGTGTAGCGGAGGAACAGTACCGGCTGGCGGAGAAACGGTACATCGAGGGCAATTATTTCGAAGCTCTTGCCATCGTGCAAAGGCTCCTTCAGAATAAGGAAAGCAAGAACTATCCCCCATTGCTGGAATTGAAAAGGAGGATCGAATCAAGGATCTAAGGATTTTCACCCTCCTTCTAGTAGTATGCTCGTGGGCGGTCCACCCTCTTTTGGCACAGGACCTGTACTGGGAGGACCCCGAGTTCGTTCCTGCCGCAGGGGGTCGCTTCCCCCAGGTACGGGCCGGGGGAGGTATGATCGTTCTCATGTACCAGGAGTTCGTTCCCACTCGAGAGGGGGAGTATCAGATCTATCTTTCCCTGCGAGTTTCCAAGGATGGACGGGACTGGAAGGAACACCTCCGTTTCGCCGGCCCCTATCGGTTCTTTGGAAGCGAAACAACGATCTTCTCCTTTACCGTCACCCCTGCGGGAGTCATTACGGTGGCGGTTCTCGCTTCGGAGAACAAGATCGATTTTTACGCTTCCAAAGACAGCGGGGAGACTTTCCAGAATTCATCCTCCACCATCACTGAGAGAACCACCCTTGCTCCCCGATTGTTCGCAAAGGAAGACGGGGGCTTGCTCCTTTTCGTGACCCAGGAGAGGGGAGATATCCTTTCGATCCTGTATGCCGTTTCCGAAAACGGGTTGAGTTGGTCCGAACTGACCCCCCTTGCAAAGGAACCTCAGGTTACCTTGAGCTTCCTGCCCTACCACCTCTCCTACAAGGGAGTAGAGTATGTGGTGTTTCAGGCTCTCCAGGCCGGGGAGGGAGGGGCCTATCAACTGTACCTCAAAACCAGCACCGATGGGGGAAAGTCCTGGGGACCCTTGAAGTGGTTGACAGGATTCGAAGAAACGATTCCGGGGAGAACCACTAGACCCGGTCTCTTCGATAACCAGCGTCCCCATCTAGCCGCCATCAATGGGGTGGTGGGCCTCGCCTGGGAACGACGTTTTGGCCGGGAATCCAAGCAGATCTACTATGGGGAACTGAATCCAGATGGAACGTATAGAACCTTACCCGAAAGGGTGACCACAGGGTTCAAGTCTTGTAACTTCCCCCAGATCGTCCCCTTCAAGGGAACGGTGTATCTGCTCTGGTTCGACAACAGAAAGGGGGATGATCACATTATCCTAGCGCAGAAACAGGGGGCCCTCTGGGTAGAGAAAGACTTGAGTCCCCTAGCGGGTGTCTCTACCTTTCCCCGACCGGTGGTGCTGGGGAAGGAACTGTTCGTGTTCTGGGAGAACAAGCGTGGGGATACCTCGAGAATCGTACTCTTGAAGCCGGACACTACGGTGGAACCTCCGGGTGTGGTGCCTCTTAATTTCCAGGCAACTGTCCGGACCCGCCTCGATTCCCCTCGGTTCCAACTGGTTCCACCCCGGGATTCCTCGGGGATTGCCGGATTCTGGTATGAATGGACACGTTCGCCTACCCCCTCTGCCGAACGGAAACTGGTTGCCCTGGAAAACGTACGGACTGTTGAGTTAAAGGCGGCCGAGGATGGGGAATGGTACTTACACGTTTCCGCCCAGGACTATGCAGGAAACTGGTCCAGGCCTACCACAGTCCGGTTCTTTCGGGACACCACACCCCCCGGCAAGGTGGTGTTCCGTAGACCTCCCCTGGATGAATTGGGGTATTTGACTTCCAACACCTTTACCATTCAATGGGATCCGCCTCCGGACGGGGATGTGGCCGAGTATCAGTACGAGATTCTATACATAGGAGAAACGAAGGATCCCCTCCTGCCTATCCCCGTTGGCCTTGGCCCTTTCCGGAAAGCTTTCACCACCACCGTTCCGAGCCTCCCGTTCCGTAACTATGACAATGGAACCTGGGTTATACGGGTTCAGGCAGTGGATACCGTAGGGAACGTGGGCCCGGAGGAGACCCTTGTGGTGCATCTGAATAAATATGTACCCGTCACATACATCAGTTTCGTGGAGGCCACGAGGGACGAAACGGGAAGGATTCGCCTTTCCCTTTTAGGGAGGGGGTTTGCCGAGGATGGGTTGGTACGAAGGGTTATACTGGATCGGGATGGAAAGGAACCTTTCGATTACCAGTTTACCCTGGCCGAGGGAGGGTTCACCGTTCGCAACGATCGAACCATTGTGGGGCCCATCCTGCAGGAGGTGCAGGGGGGAGAGTATCGGGTTGCCGTGGAACATCCCCTTCGTGGGATTGCCTTTTCCCGGGACTTGCTCAAATTGGAACGGGGGGGAACCCTCAAGTTTGGTGACTTTAGCCTCCTGTACAGCCCGATTCAGAAAGTACTGCAACGTCCGCCCTTCTCCATCACCCTCAATGGAGTTGTGGTCTGGACGATGGTGATGTTCTTGGGGATGGTGGCTCTATTTTCCACCTATCGAATCGGTGCTATTCTTCAAGAGGGGAAACGGCTGCGGTTGGAGGCACTGGCGATCCTAACAGGGGTACAGGTCCCCTGGGAAGTGAAGAGGGAGAGGCTAGAGGCTATGAGGCGACGAGGGTTTGGGTTACGGTTGAAGTTCACCTTTTTCATTACGGTGCTGATCATCGCCGTAGTGCTGATGGTGTCCATTCCCCTAGGGTACTACATGACGAGGAATCAGGAACGGAACCTGGCGGAAGGTCTGGTTCAACGAGTTTCGGTGTTGATGGAAAGCCTGGCCTCTGGAGCCCGTACCTACCTGCCCAGTGGAAACACCCTTGAGCTGGGGGTGCTGCCCGCTCAGATCTCCGCCATGAAAGAGGCTCGGTTTGCCACCATCACGGGTCGGGGGCAGACGGATGTTACCTATTTTGGGTACGTGTGGGCCAGTAACGATCCCGATATTTTGAACAAAATCGACGGCCCGACCTTGATTCCTGGAGTATCCAAACTGAAGGACGATATTTCCGAGAAGGAAGGACTCCTGGCTGTGGAGATCAATTCGGCGGCGGATCTAGCGGTAGGGAGCCTGGCCAAGGAACTGGATGCCCTTTCCAACGAGGCCATTGGGCTGGCTGTCCGCACCGATGAAACTTCCCGAAGAAGACTCCAGGATCTCCAGGAGGGAATCCGAACGCTGGACAATCGGTTGAACGCTCGCCTTCTGGAGTTGGGGGCCAAGATCTATAGCGAACCGGAGTTCCAGACGACCCTGCTGGACTTCAATCGTACCTTCTATACCTTCTACAAACCGGTGCTGTATCGGGTTCGCGGCGAGAATCGATACTTCCGGGGCATGGTACGGTTAGGGGTGAGTACCGAGACGATTCTGGAACAGGTAAAGGTTTCGAGGAACAACCTCATCCTCATCACCGGGGGGATAGCCCTCGTGGCCCTGGTGCTGGGTATCGTGGGAGCCTTGATCCTCGCCAGTATCATCATCATCCCGATTCGAAGACTGGTAAAAGGGGTAGAAGTGATTCGGGATACGGAGGACAAGGAAGCATTGAAGGATCACGTAATAGAAATCAAGACGAGGGATGAAATTGCAGAATTGGCGGCCACCATCAACCAGATGACCCAGGGACTGGTAAAGGCGGCGGCTGCCAGCAAGGACCTTACCGTAGGTAAGGAAGTGCAGAAGATGTTCATTCCTCTGGAAGTCGGACCAGGGGGAAAGAAACTCACCACAGGGAAGGAAGAGACTCCCGAAGGGGAGTTCTTCGGGTACTACGAGGGGGCCAAGGGGGTTTCGGGGGACTACTTCGATTTCCGAAAACTCGCCCCGGAAACCTACGCCTTCATCAAATGCGACGTGGCGGGAAAAGGAGTCCCTGCCGCCTTGATCATGGTGCAGGTAGCCACAGTCTTCACCACCTATTTCAGGCAGTGGAACCCCTCGAAGGGGTTGAACATGGTGCCCCTCCTGTACCAGATCAACGATGTGGTGGAATCCCAGGGGTTCCGGGGCCGTTTTGCTGCCATGACGTTAGGGGTGGTGGAGATGAAGGCCGCTCGGGCTCACGTGACCCATGCGGGGGACAGGATCCTGAACCTCTACGATGCGGAAAGCGGCCAGTTGGTGCAACGGATGATGGCGGATTGTCCCGCCACAGGGGTATTCCCCAATTTCATGCTGGAGATGAAATCTCCTTTCCAGCAGATCCTGGTGCCCCTGAAAAAAGGAGACATCCTGCTCCTGTTCACTGACGGTGTGGAGGAGGCCCATCGGAAACTGAGGAAACCGGATTTCTCCATTCTCCAGCTTCCCCCCCAGAAAGAGGGGGAAGAACCGGTGGAGGATGAAATGATGGGGTTCGAACGGATCAAAGGGATCGTGGAAGCGGTGATGTCCCGGGGAAAGTTTCGATTGGAGAAACTCTACTCTCCCGTTCCCAACGAGGAACTTGTTTTCGATTTCTCCTCCTGTGAACCCACCGCAGAGTCGGCAGTCCTTGCCCTCGTGTCGGTGGAAAAGATCTTCCGTATGTATCCAGACCCTCGAGCGGGAGCCGATAATAGGGTGATGGTGGATGTGAAGGTGGATGATTTTCTCAAGAAGACCTTCCTGCAGTACGAAAAGTACTTCCATCATCCCATCCCCAACCCGCGGCAGATGGATTTCCCCAATTACAATTTCTATACCCATATGATGGAGGACGATCAGTATGACGACCTTACCCTTCTGGCGATTCGGAAAAAATAGAACCCTTCGTGAAAGAACCCTACGTGGGGTCCTTTTTGCCACCCTGCTTGTTGTCCTTGTCCGACCCCTTCCGGCGGATCTGGTTCTCAGGAACAATACCCGGGGGATCCTGTATTTCCTCCTTCTTCCTTTGGGTGTGGAGGGGAAGATTCCTTGGGCGGAAAACGCAGAAGCGGTGAAGACATACCTGAAGGAACACCGGAACGAGCTGGAAAAGATCCCGCCCGAAACCTTTCTGAAGGTCCGCAAGGATCCCTCACCCTACCTTTTGCTGGGGTTCTATGTATCACCGGAACGGCCTTCCTTTCCCCTCGTACGGGTTAGGATCCCTTCGGTGCCGGGGGAGCCCTCTTTTACGGTGAGCGATGCGGATATCTGGAAGAGCAGTGCGGGGGAAAGCCTGGTTCTGTATCCCTGGGACATCGAGTTGCCCCGCACACCCATTCAGGTCGATAACCGGTACCTGGATTGGAGAAAGGTGAAGGAATTGAGGCAGTTCCCCACCAGTTTCGTGCCGCCCAAAGTGTTGAAGCATAGGGGAGGTTCCCCGGAGAAGATCCGTTTCGATCAGGCAAAGACCTGGCCTTCCAAGGGAACGGCGGTGGAAGGGCTGAAAATTCTTCGCGGGGAAAGGGATGCGTACCTCATGATCTCTACCTACTCTCCCATGGAAGTGGGGACTTCCTACTGGTTCTACCTATTACCCCTCTCTTCCCCCACAGGTCTCGCCCTAGAGATACCGATCACGGGTAAGGGAGGGCCGATCCTTCTTTGGGTTCCGGGGATGGAGAAACCCACTCAGATCGGCACGTACGTATCGGATCTATTCGTTCTGGAAGGAGAACTCCTGGGAAGCTACCTGCCGGCAGAGGCAGAGCCCCTTTTACGAAAAGTTTCGAAGGGCTGGATGAGTGTGTCTGTCCCCACAGCAGAGGGCACGGAGGAATTTTATTTAGCAGAGTTTGACGTTACAGATATACCGTACGAATCCGGTGTTTCTCCATGAAACCAAGGTTCTTCTGTGAACACTGTAAACAGGAAGTTTCGGCCCGCGACAAGGTATGTCCCCATTGCGGCCGGTTTTTCAGTGAGGTGCGCTGTCCCCGGTGTGGTTTTACCGGGGAGGGAAAACTTTTCTACGATGGATGTCCTAACTGCGGGTATCTCAGCTCTCGATCCAAGGGGATCCCCCTTTCGGGCGGATCCCCGGGGTTGGAGTTCGTCGATCTCTCTGAAGTAGAAGAGAAGGATAGCCTCTTTTCGATCTCCTCGGAAGCTCGTGATTCCACCAGTAAAAGCCCCTCCCTCTGGACCTTCCTCATCATTACCATCACTCTCGCTTTGATTCTCGGGATGCTGGTATATCTGTTCCTTTCCCTGCAGTGAGGGCCCTCGGGTAAAGGCAACGTTCTTGCATGGTGCCTGTTGCGAAGGCTCGCTCAATAGAGGGCTCCTATCCCTCCTCCCGTGTACACAAGCAGATTCCCCTCGGCAGGTTGGATGAAGACCGTGGTTAGGGAGAGTGTGAAGGGCAGGGTGGGGAGCTTCCCGTGGATCTCGATACCCGTATGATAGATCGGGATGAGTCTAAGGTTCGGAATACCCGCCGAAAGAGTAGTGGAGATTCCCACCTGCAGAGCCCCTACGGCGAGGTAGCATCCCCCTCTGAGGTTTGCGTATAGGTTCATCCGGTCTTTAAGGGTTTCCAGTTCGAAGGGAGAAAGGGTTAGTTCAGGGGAAAGGAGGAAGGCCAGGAATCGATGTCTAACTTCCATGGCCGCCCCCAGGGAAAGACCCCCTTGCGGGGAAAACCCGTACGCCCTCGGTTTGCTCATGTAGGATCCTTTCCCCGTAAGGGCGAAGGAAAGGATTCCGGGAATCAAGTCTGGCAATCGGTACTGTATCCCGATTCCGCCGATCCAGTCGGGTGGCTCATCCGAGGCTTCCATGAAACTCGATAGGGTGGGGGTCAATTCCAATCCGTCGGCAAGGGGAAAAGACACTCCCGCATGGAGGAGGGCATCGGAAGCTTCGGGCCTTAAAGGGTGCACCAGTCCAAGAAGGAGGGAAGAAATCCTGAATGCCCCAGGATCCAGGAAGTGCGTGGCAGGGGAGAACAGAAGTCCAGGCAATCCGCTATAGGTGGTACCGATAGGATTCCGAACAGTCCTATCGATGCGGACTTCCTCCCCGAGTTCCAGGGAGGTGTCGGTGTTTCGGAATCGGAGAATCAAGCGGTACCTTCCGTCGGGTAGGGGAATCCCCCTCTTATCCCTCCCATTCCAGTTTATCTGTTGCACGGGCTCCTTAGGTTCCGGAAGGGTTTTTTCAAACACTCCTTCGCCCTCTAGATTTTGTATGACGAGGTTCATTTCCGCAGGACCGGAAATCCGGAAACTGATTCGTGCAGGTACATTCGGATTCTCCGGATTGATCCGCCTGGGAGTTACCTTTAACCTTGCAACCTCGAGAGGAACTCGTTTCCATGTGAGAGGGATTTCCGTCGTTTTCCCTTCGAGGATCGTGAGCTGGGACACGACATCCTCGTACCCGAACCGCTGTACCACCACTCGGTGACGACCTGCCGGCAAAGTTACACTTTTCCCTGTTACGGGGGTTCCCCCGATGTATACCTTGCAGTCGGGGGGAACATTCTGTAAGGAAAGAGTTCCGTACACGGGTTCCAGTTCCAGTTGTATTCGAGTCCGGATCCCTGCCTTGAGAGTGACCGAGAGTTCCTGTGGGCGATACCCGGCTTTTTGTACCCGGAGCCCATAAAACGAAGGCCGTAGATCCTTCAGTACCAGGGGAGTGGAACCTAGAAGGGAACCTTCCACATACACCCACGCATCGGAAGGGGTGGAAAGGATTTCCAGCTGGGGCAAGGGGGTCGGTTCATTGAGACGAACCTGGATCTGTTCTTCCACGATCTCTATAGGTGCGGGAAAGAGGGGATCGGCCAGCATGAGGATGAAGAGGATCGGCACGATTCGGGCAATGGGCCTTTGGATTCCCATAAGTCCCATACTGGTATCGAGGGGGTAAAAAATCAAGGTCCCTCTTCGATGGAAAGCATTTTCTGCCGATGATAGAACCGTATGGTTCGGCATCATGTCATGGTGGCCTTGGGGATCCTTTCCCTGGGGGTATTGCTCTATCCTCAAGCACCCGATTCCAGGTCCCTTCCCGTACTGAAACGGGGAATCGAGGAACTTCAATTGGGGAAAACCCTGGAAGAGATCCAGGAAGCTCTAAAGAAGTCCCCCTATTTTAACTATCGGGGCCCAAGGGATGTGTCCTTTCTCCCCCTTCGTTCAGAACCCGTGATCGATACCGAAGGGATGCGCTACCTACAGAGGGGCATTTTTCAGTTCCAGGAGGGTAGACTGGTAACGATTATCCTGTATGTGAACCCGAAGTACCTGGACTATCCTACCCTTTTCCAGCATTTCAGTTCCCGGTACGGGTCTCC
>Ga0123519_10013931_pt1 | contig 11500 bp, 7 predicted proteins | sample YelNatPaOPRAMG02_FD_87396 | JGI IMG/M metagenome (GOLD analysis project Ga0123519, IMG submission 87396) | Hot spring microbial communities from Yellowstone National Park - Yellowstone National Park OP-RAMG-02 (version 2) | ecosystem: Environmental > Aquatic > Thermal springs > Hot (42-90C) ... | reverse complement strand
CCTGGAACTTGTGGGAGACGGGCCTGACCGGGAAGCCCTTCAATCGTTAGCCCGGGAACTTGAGGTGGCCGATCGGGTGATCTTTTCCGGCCAGAGGCTCGATGTGCCTCAGAGGCTAAAGGATTCTGATGTATTTGTGCTGGCCACACGGTGGGAAGGGTTCCCCCGGAGTATTTTAGAGGCCATGCGGGCAGGGTTACCCGTAGTGGCGACGGATGTGGGGGGGTGCCGGGAATCGGTGGTGGATGGGGAAACGGGTTTCCTCGTTCCGAGGGAGGATCCTGTCCAACTCCGTGATCGACTTAGACTCCTGATGGACTCCCCGGAACTCCGAGTTCAGATGGGACAGAAGGGAAGGAAAAGATTCGAAGAGAACTTCACTTTCGAGGGGATGTACGAACGTACGGTGGCAGTGTATCGGGAGGTCTTATCGAATACGCAGTTGAATCCACAGTGAGGCCAGTGTGCGTTGGTTAAACATGGAGAGATTACCCTTAAATCGCGAGCTCCCACTATAAGTATTCAGGCCAACGTGCGCTGGTTAGGCCCGGCCGCGTTTAGGCATCGAGAGCCTCAATCGAGCGCTTCAAGGGGAACGCTTCCAAGCTTCCACTTTCCGGGCCAACCGGAGAATGCTCACCAGTGCACCGCCCCCATACAGGACTGTGTAGAACAACACCACACACCCGGTGGTCTTCGTTAGTACGCCGAAGAGGATTGCCGGCATGAGAAGACCTGTTACCCCGAGGTTCTCGCTGATTCGCTTCTCCGAGGCAATTTCCGAGGCTGGGGGTTCCTTTTGGGGCGATGGGGTGTTGGGCGATTCCCTATCGGTCGACGCGGTCACAGGAGAACCGCTTTCAGAACCAATCGTGTTTGTCGAACCTTGTGTATAACTATCATCGGATGAATGGCGTATGCTTGAAGCAATATTCGCAGACGCAATGTTCGCCGATCCCCTTTCCAGTTGGAGAGTCCGATACTGCTGATAGGTCAACCGCATGAGAAGGTTGGCCGATGCGGCAAGAGCTCCTAAAAAAACCCAGCCTCCCTGGGGCCACACAAACTCCGGTAGACAGAGAAAACTCTGCGGCTGCGTGACAGCGGTAACTTCCGCCGCCATTCCAGCCCCCAGCAAAGCTGCCACATAGGCGACATACCCCCCCAGCGCATCAGCCCAGGCCCCCCAGGGGCCGGTTGTCCCTGTAATGCGAGCAACGTTCCCATCCGCACAGTCCAGAACTGCAAAAAGGTTCAAGAGGATCGCTCCCACCACCTGGAATCGAAAGTAGGGCAAACTCAATAGTACACCGCCGAGAATGGCAACTACAGCGGATAGGTAGGAAACCGCATTCGCCGACCAGCCCCACTGGAGGAAGAGCCAACTTATCGGATAGGAAAGAGGTCGTAACACCCATCGAGTCCAGTATGCGTCGGAACGGTTCTTTTCTGCAGGAAGGGAGGAACGCAGATCCTGCAGCGTCCAGGAACGGTTGGTAGTATCCATAGAACAATGCCTCTCTAAAAAAGCTTCTCCTAGAACTATTGAAAAAATTAACGGAAACCATTACTTTTTACAATATGTATTTACACCGCCATATAGAACCTATCCTTCAGGAAGCGGTGACGCAATTCCCTGTGGTAGCTCTCCTGGGACCCAGACAGGTAGGCAAGTCCACTCTTCTTCAGACTCTCTTTAAGGATACACATCGGTATCTCAGTTTCGATGATCTTGCCCTCCGAACAGAAGCAAAATCAGACCCTGTTCTATTCTTGAAGAATTTTCCAGGCCCTCTCATCCTGGACGAGATCCAGTACGTTCCTGAATTGCTATCGGAAATAAAGGCCCAGGTGGATCAGGACCGCTACGCAGGCCGTTTTCTTCTGACCGGCTCCCAACAGTTTCATCTGATGAAAGGATTTCAGGAAACTTTACCCGGCAGGATCCTGCTCCTTCACCTTCATCCCATGACCGTCCTGGAAAAGCTTGGAATGGGAACTCTACAACCCTGGATAAACATCTTACTGGAAGTGAAGGAGTCTAGAATCGATCGATTGTGTACTGCCCCCTCTTTGGATCGGAAGATCTTTCAGGCGGTATCCCCCATACAAGAGATTCACAAGGGTGGGCTACCCCCCATCCTTTCGATGCGAACTTCTTTCCATTCGGCATTCTTTGACAGTTACATCCAGACTTACCTCTTGAGAGATCTGGTCACTCTTCTCCCCGATACGGATCCCACCCAGGTAGTTCGATTTCTGAGATTGTTGGCTACTTTGAGCGGCCAGGAAATAAACAAGAACCAACTGGGCAGGGAATTATCCATCAGTCCTCCTACAGCAAACCGCTGGATGGAACGATTGAAGATTTCTCTCCTGTGGGAAGAAACAGCCCCCTATTTTAGCAGCATGATTAAACGTATTGCCAAGCATCCCAAAGGAACCTTGTTCGACACGGGGCTGATCTGTCACCTTCAAGGAATCCCTGATGCAGAAGCCCTGGCCGTGCATCCGTCAATTGGAAGCGTTTTCGAAACTGCCATGCGGTTGGAGATACGAGCGTACCTCCAGACTTACCTGATGCCTGCGCAACTGTATCATTGGCGGATCTACGAAGGGAAAGAAGTAGATATCGTTCTGGAATATAAGAATCGGTTGTATGCCTTCGAGTGTAAGTGGAGTTCCGAAGTTTCCGAAAAAGACTTGGCAGGGCTTCGCGCATTCAAGGACCGTTTTAAAGAACAGGTTGCCTTCCTGGGCGTTATTACTCCCACAGGGCATCTGTGGGAAATCAAGGAAGGGATCTACCAGATCCCCTGGATCCCTCACTAGGTTACTCCCCCAGTACACCTGTCGGGGGCATACACAAGGTTCGATAAACTACAAAAGGATATCCGAGAGGATTCCCTCGAATCTTCGAGGCAGTTCCGCCAGTTGCTCCCTGTACGCCTCGAAGGCATTCCGCACGATCCGCTTCCGGGCCTCCTCGTCCTCTAGGTAGGCAGCGGCTTTTTCGATCAGGTCATCCGCATCCCAGGAAAAAGGCACGTATGTCTCGAAGGGCTTGAACACATCCGGCCAGGTTTCCAGGTGCGACATATCCGGCTTTAAAAGGAGCGCGCCGTTCCGCACCGCCTCGAAGTCCCGGTAGCAGAGCTCTCCCCACCCAAAAGGGGAAAGGATGATCTTCGACTGCCGAATCTCCCGATTGTACTGCCGCTGCCCTACTTCCCCTGTGATAAACCGGGGATCGTCCTTGATCTTCTCTAGAATTAGCTTCCGATGAAACGCGATGGAAGGCCGTGACACGAGACCCATACGGGCATGGACCGGATATTGTCCCCGGTTTTCCGTAAGAACCCGCTCGGAAAGGGTTTCCCTATGGTAGAAGGGTTTCACGATGGGCATACCCAGGATCCGGGCCAGGGCTACGGCAAACCGCTCCCTTCCGGTTGAGCGAGGGAAATCTCCGATGCCGATGTTCCAGGACAGGCGAAGCTTTTTCAGTTGCTCTGGATCCTCTACCACCGCCCGTTTCCTCTCCTCAGGATCCCTTATCCCATACTTCTTGTGGTAGTAATCGGAAAACAACTCCTTCCCGTACAGCTCTCGCATGTAAAGGGTGCGATCCTTAAAGAGGGCTTTCTGGTAGAACAGATCCACGAAGGGAAGAACCTCAAGGCGGGGGATTCCTCCTCCCGCATCGTCGTGGAAGAAGATCAGTCGTTCGTACTTGTCCCGAAGTTTCTTCAGTAGATTCAGATCCACCCGATCGGGCTTCAGGAACCAGCGAACCATCACCAGGATGCGGTTCCGGTCTTTCTGAAGGCACCAGTCCGGAGAATTCGTGTAGGTGAAAAGCTTCCTATCTTTCGAAAACAGGAAGGGCTTCAGGGTATGGAACGCGGCGATCCGATCGTAGAAAGTCAAAATCGTTATGTTAGGCATAGGACTCCCCGTACCTGTATACTCGACAACGGCCCCTCCTGCAAGCTCTGTGACTGCTTTTTCCTCTTAGCCTTACCCCGTCACCTCGAGAACAGGGCTTCGATATCTTCCTGACTGAGGGATTTGAAAATCCCCGCCTCATTACGGATCACGGAGGAAACGATATCCCGTTTCTTTTCCTGCAGGAGGAGGATCTTTTCTTCCACCGTACCCCGGGCGATGAAACGGTACACGAACACAGGTTTGTCCTGGCCGATCCGGTGGGTGCGATCCGCCGCCTGAGCCTCTACCGCGGGATTCCACCAGGGGTCCAAGAGAAGCACATAATCGGCCGCCGTAAGGTTCAACCCCGTGCCTCCCGCTTTCAGGCTGATGAGGAAAAAGGGCACGGAGGAATCGGTCTGGAACCTCTCTACCTCTTCCTTTCGTTTCTGAGTCTGCCCATCCAGGTACGCATAGGGAATCTTCCGGATATCCAGTTCCTTTCGTAGGAGTTTCAGGGCTTCCACGAACTGGGAAAAGATCAACCCCCGATGCCCTTCTTTCTGCAGGGTACTTAGCACATCCATCAGAAGAAGAAATTTGGCCGATGCGAACCGTTTCCGCCCATCGTAAAGGGAAGGATGGATGGCGATCTGCCGTAACCGCAGCAATCCTTCCAATATTTTCGTCCGGGCTAGCCACGGCTCACTAGACGCCAGAAGTTCTTCGATCTCCAGGCGATACTGTTCCCGCACCGCATGGTAGAGTCTTTCCTGTTCCCCTTCCAACTCCGCGTAGAGGGTTTCCTCCATCCGGGGTGGGAGTTCGGGTGCCACCTGTTCCTTTGTCCGGCGGAGGAGAAAGGGATAGATGAGGGTCTTGATTACCTCCAGGGCGTGTTTGTCCCCCCGTTCCACCCGGTTCCCCAGGGTACGTTTGAATCGATTGAGGGGGCCGAGGAGGGCCGGTTCGAGAAAAGCAAACTGACTCCACAACTCCAGAATGTTGTTCTCCATGGGGGTTCCCGTAAGGACCAGCCGATGCTCTGCCTGTAGGGATCGGGCGGCTCGATTACTCAGGGCCAGGGGATTCTTGATCGCCTGGGATTCATCGAGGATTACGTGATGGAAGGGGTAGAGCTTGAGCTTCTCCACATCCCGGAGCATCGTGGCATAGGTGGTGATCACCACATCGTAACCATCGAACTCCTCCACATTCTCTGCCCGTCCCTGACCCAGATACTCGAGGAACCGAAGACCTGGGGTGAACCGGGATGCCTCGGCCTGCCAGTTGTACACAAGGCTTTTCGGCACCACCAGGAGGTGAGCCCGGGTAGGAGGATCCATCTCTTTGAGGGACTGAAGATACGCCAGTACCTGAATCGTTTTTCCCAGTCCCATATCGTCCGCCAGGATACCCCCTACCTTTACCGAACGAAGGAAATGGAGCCAGTGGTACCCATGCTCCTGGTAGGGCCTTAGGGTACCGAAAAAGTCTTGGGGGAGGGGCACGTGTCCGATCCGTCGGAAATGGGACAGACGCTTCCGAAGTTTTTCAAGCCCCACTACTTCCGAGTTGGTTGCGGCCCCTTCAAGCCTCGTTACCTCTGCATCGGGAGCCCCTCCTGCAACTTTTGTAGAAGAAGCCCCGAGCGTAGAATCTGCCTTCGAAGATTCTGCTGTCTGCCCCTCTGCCCATAGGGGTTCCAAAAGCGGCGCATGGAGAGAATGAAACCGCAGGGATTCTTCCTCCCACTGACCGAAGATTTCCAGGTCTTCGAACCTCTGGATCCACTCGGCAGGAAGGACACCGAGGGAACCATCTCCCAGTTTCACGTACCGTTCCCCTCTCTGGACCGCATGGAGGATCTCTTTCAACCCGCAGAGCTGATCCCCGAACCGTACCCCGCCTTTCAGATCGAACCAATCGATCCCCGATTCCACACTCAACCAGATGGATGGCTTGTGTCGATTCACCCGGGCATGAACTAGGCTTTCCTCTCCGAATATTTCCACCCCCTCTTTCGATAGAAGAGGCAGGGTGTAAAGAAGAAAATCCACCGGGTGGAGCTTCTTCTTCAATCGATACGTTCCGTAGGGATCCGGTTTCGGAGCCTTTTTCAGGCCCGGATTCTGAGCAAGGATCCACTCTGCCCACTGCTTCTCCCTTTCCAGATCCCGCAGAACGAGTGTGTACTGCCAGGGCTCCTCGGTGGCGTTAGCCGCTCCCTCCACAGGGTCGGAAGCTTCCACCTCATGCCCCGCGTAGGCAAACCGCAACTCCAGCCGCAAACCCATCTCATCCTCCGAAAGGTACAGACGGGGGATGGGCTTTTCCTGTACCCTTGTCACCGTAAGGAGAGGGCTGGAGACGGGAATCACTGACAGGAGATCGGGAAGAACCTCCAACCGAAATCGCTCGGTAGCCTGCGGGGAGAGCTCCATCGACCAACCCGACAGAAGGTGTAACGCTTCCTCGTTCCAGACCCGAAAGACCTTGCCATTTGCCATATACCAGTCTGGATCGGAGGCTACTTTGAAAAGCCTGTAGTGAAGGGAAATCCCGTCCAGTAGGTCATTCGCAGCTCCCTGCAGTTTCGGGGGAAACAGGATCCCTTCGAGCCTCACGCCCCCTCCCTCGTAATGGTGGATCCGGATCCCCGCTATAAGAGGTTCGGGAATCATCTGCAGGGGAAAAACCAGTCCTTTGCTGGAATGCGACTCTGAGCCAGGTTCTTCGTAGTCTTCTTCGTCTTCTTCATAGTCTTCTTCGTAGTCGTTGTGAAAGTACAGGGGCACGCCCGTTGAAAAAAGAAGGGAGAGCATAGACCCTTTGAAATCAACGGATCGGAAATTGTTCCGCTCGTACTGTGCCAGAAGATGCATCGCCCCTAACCCTGCCTCAGTCAGGCCCCACTCTTCCGCCTCCCCCTTTCGGAAGTCCAGGAGTTCCAGCCTTTCTACCCAGGAAGTATCCTCCTGGAAAAGGATACGGACCTGTTTCCAGAACTCTTCCTGGGGGAGTTCCGAAGGCCAGGCGGAAACCATCTCGGCCAGAGGTCTCCAATGGGAAGCCGACACTTTGTACACACCCAGGGTACAGTCGGATTCATAGGGATAGTAGGGAGCAGTAAGGAGGCCCAGAATCACCCCCTTGATCTTGCGAGTCTTTTTAAGTTTGGAAAGGTTTTCTTGGGTGCCAGGAACCCTCCCCGGGATAGAGGGTATCTCTCGAAGAGCCTTGGAGAACTCCTTTAGCCGTGTGAAGGGTGTTTCCTTTTCTACCCTTCTCCGAAGGATTTCCTGTACTTTCAGTATCAGTGCCACCATGTGTTTACAGTAGTACCCATAGGGGCAGGTGCAGATGAAGTGCAGAAAGGGCTTTTTATCTTGCCTGTAAAGGCTTAAGGATACCTGGTAGTTTTGATTTTGTCCCTGTACGGTCCCTAGGATCTGATTCGGAGCGAACACGACCTTCCGGACTCGCCTTTCGTTGTAGTAGCGCACCCCCCGTTCGATAATGACCGAATCGAAGTATGCATGTAGATCAAGGGATCGAAGTTTTTCCTCTAACGATTCATCCTGAGGATCCGACATGATACCTCCCGTCTTCCCGTTCTTCTCCTTGCCCGCCAGAGCCTTTCTCTTTATTATACCCTTTATGCCTGGCAATCATTACCTGCCGGTGATCGGGGTGTTCACCAAACAGCTGGACAACTGGCAAAGCGGCAGCGGCCACCACCTGAACGAAATCATGCATCGTATTCTAGACATGAACGAAGCGCATCCTCGCTTCAAATTCGTCTTCATCCACTACGCGAAAAGCGGCAACCCCATCTACCAGCGGGTGGAGGAACTCATCATCCCGCGGAATCCCCTGGCCGCAGCCTGGATCCTCCGCAAACGGCGGTTCGATATCCTCCATTACACACCCCTCACGATCTTCGCCCCCATCTGGGGAGTCCGGGCAAAGAAGGTGGCCACGATCCATGGGGCGGAACAACTGATCGTACCCCAGTTCTACGGGTCCATCGAGATGCTCCACGAACGGTTCCTGGTGCCCCTCTATGCCCGCAGGATGGATCACATCATCACCGTATCCCACACAAGCCGGGGATTCTTCATGGGCAGGTACCGAGTTCCCGGCCATCGGATCACCGTCTGCCCCAATGCCGTGAGCCCCCTCTACCGGGTACTTCAACGCCGCCTGCCCCCCAATGCCCCGAAGCCCGGAGAGGTTCCCATCGCCGCTGTAGCTACACCGGATAGGAGAAATGCGGATGAGGCGACTCACTCGGAACAATCTGCTATCCACAATGCCCGCGCCGTGCTGAGTCGTTTCGGCCTTTCCGCCGGCGAACCCTTCCTGTTCCATCTCAGCCGCTTTTCGGAGCGCAAGAATCCCTGGACGATCCTGGAAGGGTTTCGAAGATTTCTTCACCTGCCGGCTCCTTCCCGCTTCGATTCAACCGGCATCACCGCTCCGGCGGCCGCTTTAGCTTCGGCACCTGAAGCCGCGCCCGATGCAGTGGCTCCCCGTACACCGGTTCCTTATACAGCGTCCTCCGGTGTCGATGAACCTGTGAAAGCCTCGGACTCCCTGATCTCTCCTTCTCTGGTATCTGCCGACTTTGCAGGTGTTCCCCCTTCCGCTTTCAAGCTCGTGATCGGCGGCACTCGCTGGGATAATCCTGAGGTTACCCAGTATCTGGAACGTGCCGGAATCTCCGACCGGGTGATCCGCACCGGATTCCTGAAGGAAGAGGAAGCGGTAGCCTTCTACAACTACGCAGCGGCTTTCCTCTTCCCTTCCCTGGCGGAGGGATTCGGCATGCCCAACCTGGAAGCGATGGCCTGCGGCTGCCCCGTGATCACCTCCAACGTGTTTGCCATCCCCGAAGTGGTAGGAGATGCGGCAATGGTGCTGAAGAATCCCCTCGATCCAGACGCCCTGGCTCTAGCGATCCAGCGAGTGGTGTACGAGCCGCCGCTACGGAAACGACTAATCGACAGGGGGCTAGCGCGAGTGAGACAGTTCGATTGGGATGAGAGCGCGAGGAAGGTGATGGAAGTGTATGAGGGGCTTGCGGGGCAGCAATAGGTAGGACATTGAAACAGCAGGGAATCAAGAAGAGAAAGCCACGAGCGATGTATTAGCCTTTGATCTTCGTTCCGTCCAAGGCCGTAAGTAATATATAAGACATTGAGAGAAAAAGCCGCAGCCTTCTCTTCATGTGCAAATTAAATGTGAAATATTGAAATTGTACAGTGAATGGAGTATGATTACCTCATCTGTATGCGATACGTTCACCGGTCCCTGGAAGAACACATTGTACAAGCTTGCAGGCAGTTCCCCGTGGTGGTGTTAACAGGACCCCGCCAAACCGGCAAGACCACCCTGCTCCGAAACCTGTTTCCAAAACTTCCCTTTCATACCTTGGACGATCCGATTAAACGAAAGTTGGCTATCGAGGATCCCGCTTTGTTCCTTGAAAACGCTTCTCCACCCTGCATCATTGACGAAATCCAGTACGCCCCGGAGCTGTTCCCCTACATCAAAATGCAGGTAGATTCCCATCGATCCGAGGCAGGCCGATTCTTTCTGTCCGGCTCCCAGGTATTCCCCCTGATGCAGCGAGTCAGTGAAAGCCTTGCGGGTAGAACGGCCGTGTTCGAACTCCTGGGGTTTTCCCTCAAAGAGTACCCCATCCCCATCCAAGGGGATTCCCCGCCCACCTTTCAGGATCTATTCCAGCGTATCTTTGTAGGTTCCTATCCGGATCCCCTCATCCATGGGGTAGACCGAAGGATATTCTACCAATCCTATGTGCAGACATACCTGGAACGGGATCTGCGGCAGGTCTCGGACATTCGTGACATGGTTTTATTCCAAAACTTTCTCGAACTCCTGGCCGCCCGGGTAGGAAACCTCCTCAATCTCTCTGAGATCAGCAAGGTTCTGGGGATCTCCCAACCGACGGCAGCCCGCTGGCTCTCCATCCTGGAATCCTCCCGCATCGTATACCTGTTACGCCCCTACTTCAAAAATATTCAAAAGCGAGTGATCAAAACCCCAAAGCTCTATTTCACCGACACGGGATTGGCTTCTTTTCTTCTTCGGTACCCTGATCCGGGGTCCCTGTCCGCTGGCCCCCATAGCGGAGCCCTCTTCGAAAACTTCATGATCATGGAGTACCTCAAAGAAAAACTACATCAGCAAAAACTGTACGAACTGTACTTCTACCGGGACAACCACGGGAACGAGATCGATCTTGTTCTGGATCAGGGAACCCGATTCGAATTGATAGAATTGAAGCTTGCAAAAACCCTCCGCCCCTCCCACTACTCCGCTATAGAACGGCTCTCTGAACTGTTCCCCTCATCGAACTGCACTGTCATAAGCCTCTACGAAGAATCGATCCCCCTTTCCCGGAAAGTGAGAAACAGGGCCTGGTGGATGTCTTGAAACGCTCCCGGTGAATAGGCTACCCTCCCTCTCTATGGGAGAGACTCGATGCACCATCCTCGGATTGTTCCTGTACAAGGAGATCCGCACCGGAGGCCACAGGCGGTACCTGGAGCTGATGGAAGGTCTGGCAGCGCGGGGACATACGGTACGCTTACTGGTGAACGAAAATCTATCCTACAGTTTCTCCCATCTCAAGCCCATTTACCTTTCCGTGAAATACACCCAAGGGCAGCGGTATCCCGTATCCCTCGTGTTCAAACACGCCATAGAGCGGAACTACCCTTCGATCCAGTCAGAACTTGCAGGAACGGAATGGATCCTGATTTTCAGCGAAACGAACCTTTCTGCCGCGGGCTACCTCAAGAAAAAGCTCAACTGCAAACTACTTTACGGGCACCGGAGTAACGCCGTTCAGGAAGCCCTCCAATACAAGAAAGAACACGGGGGGAAACCCTGGAAACTCCTGAAATACCAGATCGACTACTGGAAATACCGGTGGTACGAAGGAAAGATTAACTCCCTCTCCGAAGCGATCGTGTTTCAAAGCAGGTATGACCAGGAGGATTACCTATCTCGAAACCCATCGGCGAAGGATAAATCCTTCATCATTGGAGGACACATCGGTCCCCCTCGTTTCAAGGCTGAAACCGCCCAGATCAACCACAGCACCAGCCTGCGCCGTCTTCTCTTTATCGGTACCACAGGCCCTCGGAAGGGACTGCAGTATCTGCTGGAGGCCCTTGTTCTGTTGAAAGAACGGGGGATCGATCAGCTCGAGCTGGATGTACTGGGGCCGGGTGACACGGAAGCGCATCTCAGTTATCTGAAACAGCACGGGTTACTGGATAAGGTTCGATTCCACGGACGGGTGGCAGATCCATTTCCCTTCATGCAGGCCGATGATCTGATGGTCATTCCTTCTGTCTTTGATAGTTATCCCGATACTGTATTAGAGGCCCTTCATACCGGGATCCCCGTAATCGCAAGCGCTGTGGGTGGAATACCGGAAATGCTGCAGTTCTCAGAACTGCTGTTTCCCCCAGGAGATGCAAAGTCAATTGCTGAAAAAATACTTAATTTAGTCTCCGACCCTCAGGCCTAT
>Ga0123519_10013929_pt1 | contig 11501 bp, 8 predicted proteins | sample YelNatPaOPRAMG02_FD_87396 | JGI IMG/M metagenome (GOLD analysis project Ga0123519, IMG submission 87396) | Hot spring microbial communities from Yellowstone National Park - Yellowstone National Park OP-RAMG-02 (version 2) | ecosystem: Environmental > Aquatic > Thermal springs > Hot (42-90C) ... | reverse complement strand
AGAGGGGAAACACAGGAACGTATTCCGTCTCGGTTTCTTTCCAGGTCTTGCCCTTGCGGTGTACTTTCGGTTTCACCGCTTCGGGGGAATCTGCCGGCAGGGCAGTCGGTTCCGCGACCGCAGGAACTGCTTTCACTTCCAGGGGGTATGCCTGGGAACGGAACTCGGATAAGCTAGGGACCGTTGTCGGATCCCCTTTACAAAGGGCTTCCAGTTCTTGGGCGGCAGTAGCCAATTGCGGATGTTCCCGTAAACGGCCAAAGGCTTCCGATTGAGAGGGAGCGAGGAAATCGGAGCGGGAGAAGTACAACCGATCGGAGTCGGAGACAAGTGAAAGGAACCAGAAGGATTCGGAAAAAAGGCTCCAACCCAAAAGCCCGAGATCGATGGTTATGGCAGGGAATCTGTCCAATTGCTCACTCGGAAGCAGGCTAGGCCTATTGGGATGCTGGAAGTTCGGATGCCCCCCCTGAAGAGGCGGTGGGGCATCTTCCTCGAAAAATGCCACCCCATCGTAGTCCACCAGCACGGGACACCCTTTTCGATTCACCAGGATGTTCCCCACCTGCAGATCCCCATGAGCGATTCCCGCCTGCTCCAGGAGTTCCATCATGCGGAAGAACCGTTCCCGAAACTCCAGGATCGCAGCAGGGTTGCCCCTGTGTTTGCGGAGCCATTCTCCCAGGGTCTGTCCCTTGCTCCAATCCATCACCAGGGCAGGCACATCCGCTTTAGGGGTGCGCACACAGGGGTCTATCCATCGGCAGGGAAGAAACAGTTCCCGCAAGGCCGGATACTGAAGTTTTGCCTCTTCCAGGCGTTTCATCACCCAGGGGAGCCGCCTGTCCCGCACGGGATCTTCCTGGATGAACACCCGTATGGCTTTCTGCGTTCTATCGGGCAGGGTAAGGCGATAGATGTAGGCGAACCCGCCGGAGAGCGGGTCGGGACTCCCGAATCCGTTCCGTGCCACTGTAGCCCCCTTCAGTTCCAGGGGGATCAACCCTTTCTCCGGATTGTGAAAAGCGGCGTTATAGTCGGAAAATCGGGGCCAATCGGTTGCCATTCTCGCTTCGCTCCCTAGGGGGCACTCTCCCTAATGGGCACGCTCCCTATGCATCGAACTTCCTATCCAATCCTTTGTCTGTATCCCATTCCCTGCAGGCAATTCCTTTTCTGCATCGAATTTCTTTCAGAAGCCTTTCATCTCCTGCCTACCATGTTTCCCGCAGGCCGAAGGTCGAGCCACAGGTAACTGAGATCGTCCCACCGGATCCTCTTGCCCTGCCTTTCCTTCACCAGTACTTTCTGGATCTGGGTTTCTCTTCCCCGATGGAGGAGGGCGAGGATTTTTCGCTGTTCTTCCTTTCCCAGGGAGACCAGGAACAGAGCCAGTGCATCGGTGGCGAGAAGGAAAGAGGTGATTCTTTTTTTCCGCCAGGGGAAGGAGGCTGCCCAACTGGGGGGAATTCCATCCTGCGGCCGATCACTGATGAGGAGGGGATCCCGGTGGAAGAACTCGGCTTCTCGGGCAGGAAATCCATAGGCAATTTCATACCCCTTTAAAAAGAATACCACCGTGTCCCCTATCCCTTCCACCTCCACTGTTCGGGGGGAGACCCGAAGGCGTAGGAGGGTCGAGTAGGACCCCTTGTTTCGGGCTAGTACTGCAACCCAATCGGAATCATCTCCCAAACCGCTCAGGAGTCGACTCCTTGAGGATCGACACCTGCGGGCTGATGTTACTGCCCTTCGAAGGGAAGAAAAGCGGACGGCACTCCGGCTCAAGTCTCTTGCCCAACCTCCCCCATCGTACCCCTCGCTAGCCCCGTCGCAGAGGACCCAGACTCCCCTTCGGGGTGAACGGCTGAATCGGTCCTCCCCCCGACTGCCTTCCTTCGGCAGGAGAAAGATCCGTTCCCTGTACACAACTCCTTCATAGTTCATGGTCTTACTGCATTTACAGTAGCTGTGCAGGCCGGGTACCCAAATCGAAGAAATGGGCTACCCGCTCAGGACCCGCCCCATAGGCGAAAAAACGACTTCCCTCCTCTAGGGAGTATCCCAACCGAAGGGCCTGCTGCCGGATGTGGAGGGGCATGGGGCTGGAAATCTCGAAGAGAAACTTACCATCGGCATCGAGCCGCCGGGGAACCTGCGCAGGGAAAAGAATCTCCCCTTCCGACTGGGTGGCAATGTGGAGACAGAACAGGAGGGTTTCCCCATCAGAGGTGTGGAGCTGCTTGAGGATTTTCGCCTCCTCCTCCGGTATGCCATCGGTGGATTTTCCGTCGGTAATGAGGATCACCGTGGGGGGGTAGGAATCATAGTGACGGTCACACCACTCCCCTACTAGAAGGCAAGCTTCCCGGAAGGCTGCCCGCAGGGGAGTGTTCCCCTCCGCTTTGGGCAGCACCCAGGAAGGATGGGGCAAGCCTGCCTCATCCCGCTGAATCGAGCGGGGAGATTGGGCCAATCTCGAGATGGGAAGGATCTTCTCCTCCAGGGGAAGAAGGGACCAAACCCGCTCGTCTCCGAATCCCCAGCACCCCACGTGGAAGTAATCCCGAACCCCATCCGCCTTCCGGCACCGCACCACCAGTTCCTCCAGTGTCCGGTCCACCGAGCGGGCAAGAAACTCCGCCTTGGTGATCCTTCCCTTGAAGGTTTCCTCCATGGAACCCGACATGTCCAAGAGAAACAGCACCAGCGTGGGGTTTGCCCTGGACACGGGGGCGCGGTACTTGAGGAGAACTTTATTGGGAAAATGAGCCTCGGTTTCAGACGGAGGTTCCGCCCCCTCGGGTGAAAGCCCCTCGCCTGCGTGGGAAGGTTCTGCTTTTTCAGGCAAAGGCTCCTCTCCAACAGGGAAAGTTCCATCAGGATAAGTCCCCTGTTCGAAGCCGGCGGATTCTGGCGTACCCTCCCTGCCCGTGCCTGTTTCATTCTTTAGAGATTCGGTTCCCAGGGTTGAAGCTTCCAGAGCTCTAGCTTCCGACAGGGAGGAGTCGGTAGGCGCGAGGGCCTCTGGAATAGAAGCCAGCTGCAGAGGCGATCCAGGGGTAGCCCCATAGAGATCCTGTAAGCCCCTGTCCACCAGGGAAGTGATGTTCTGTGCGAAGATCTGAAAATCGAAGGAAGCGGATCCTTTTTCTGGACCTTCCGCCAGTTTCAGTTCGAACTCCACCTCATCGAGGGAACTGGAGGGGGAGGTGATGGATTCTATCAGGGAATCGATCATGTCCCGTTTCAGGTGGGAGGCCACCAGAAGATCGAGGATCCGATCGCCGATGGCGAACTCGTCCATGATCTGGTTCTGGCTTTCCAGTTCCAGGGAAATCCGCTGGATCTCGGCCAGGCTCTCCGCTACCCGCCGATCCGTCCTGGAGATCTCCTCGATCAGGTAGTTCAGGGGTCCCAGATTCTTCGACAGAATATCATCGAAGCTGAGGGCCGTGCGGGTGATTTCACTGATGTCTCTCTGGAGGGCTTTCAGATCCTGGTTGAACTCCAGGATACTCCGGTAGGTATCCACGTCGTTCCGCAGATTTCGGAGAACCTCTTTCTGAGCCTCCTCGTCCTCGGCCAGCAGGCTCAAGGCCTCCAGGGCGTGCCGGAGTTTGCGAATGATGAGGATGCAGGCCCTTGCGAGGTTCTGGGCCAGGATCCGGAGCTGTTCCTGCTGGGTTTCCAGGGTGGCCGCTGCCTCGTTCTTCCCTTCCGACCGAAGCCGGGAAAGGAGTTTCTGCCTCCGACCCTCCAGTTCCTGAAGCTGGGCGATCTTCTCCTGAAATATCTCCCGAACCCCTTCCCCCACCTCCTGGAAGGCTTCCCGGCAGGACTCGATCTTGCTTTTCAACAGACGGATCAGTTCCTGATAGTGTTCCACCAGCACCTCCATCAGTTGTAACCGTTCCTCGGGACTCAAGCGGGGAGGAATCTTCTTCAACCCGAAGAAAGCCTTCCGCTCGGTGGAACCTTCCTCGTACAGCTTCCGGGTCTGGGCAATCTGGGACTGGAGAGACTGGAACTGAGAGTCGGTGATGGCGGGAAATAGGTACTTCCGGGAGAATAGTTCGATTTCCATAGCAGATCCCTCTATGATTCTAACTGTACAATCAATCGCTTTGCCATGCAACTTCCATCCGCTGGGGCTGGATCGAAAGCCTCCCGAAGGACCAATCGGTAATAAGCCAGAAGCTACCGTCGGTTCCGCTGTGGTACTCGATGGTTTTTCCCGAGGGTCCCAGAAGAGTCTTGAGCCGGTTCAGGTTCCTCTCCCCCTGGAATCCCCTTCCCAGAAAGACCTCGGTCCAGGCATGGCCCAGGGTAACGGTATACCCATGGAGGATCCGCACACGGGCACCGATGGCGGCAAAAAGACTTGCCAGAAGTACTGCGAAATCGTCACAGTCTCCTGCCAGTCCCAGGGCTAGGGTACGCCGGGCAGGGGAGGCGTAGTCGAACCAGTTCACGTTGGGGTCGCTCACGTATTTCCACTGACTGCTCACGAACTGATGGATCCGGTAGATCTGCTTCAATCCCGTTTCGGTGGGAATCCGCGACCCCTGGGGATCGTCATACGCACCTGGATTCTCTTTTGCCAGTTGTACAGCGAAATCCCTCACTACCGGATCTCTGGGCTGCACGGCTTTAGCGTAGTCGCGGCCCGGAACAAGGGGTTCTTCCCGGAGAATTTTCTTACGGGCTTCCTCCAGGGCTGACTTAGCCTCGGAAAGGGCTTTCCGGGTAGCTTCCAGTTCTTTCCGGAGACTTTCCGCCTCCTGGATCGCCCTTTCGGTGTCCTTTCTGTCCGCACTGGTTTGTTTCAACTGCTCTTCCAGTTCTTTTAACCGGGATTCTAGCTGCTTTTGGGCGAAGAGGGCTTCCTCGCTTTGCCGGGAGAGGATGGTTCTATCTTCCATCGCTTTCCGTAACCGGGTCTGGAGTTCTTGCAGGGCTCTATCCTTCTCTTCCACCGTGCGGTTCTTCTCTTCGACGATTTTCCGCACAGCCTCCTCCACCCGAGGATCCCTGTACTCCTTTCCCAGGGCCTGGTACACCCGATTCAGGGCAGTTTCCACGGACAATCGGTAGTTCCGGCCGCCCCACATGTGGGGAAATGCGGACAGCAGCGCCAGCAGCAGTAGGGATGAAGCAAGGAGGCCGACGGCCTTTTTTAGCGGTGTACCCCATCGCAGCCTTCCCAGGACGGTACCCCCCACGATGGAGGCGACCCCCACGAGGAGAGAGGGTGTTTGATTCTGAAAGAAGGGGAACCGGAAGGTCCACTTCCGTACGAGGGTCAGATAGGGGATATCGAAAGCGGTGCCGAGGCATAGAGCCCCGGCCAGTAATCCTGCTAGAACAGGGAGAGCCTGTTCCGATGAACCGAACAGGGCAGCCAAAAGCTGTAGGACAAGAAATAGAAGAAGGAGAAATCCCCCTTCCCCGAAATCTCCCAGGGAATTTTTCAGGGCCGCTAGAGGCCCCCCCACCCCAAAGGCATCGAGGATCACGGGGACGATCAGCAGGAACCCCACCCATCCAAGGCGGTCGAAGAACCGGCTGAGCCGGGTAGATGTGGAGTCGATCATACCTAATAGAATAGCACGCCCAGGAACGATTCGGTATCGCTATTCCGTACCCGAACCTCCGTCTACTTCCAATGCGATACGGGCCAGGATCTCCACTCCCTTGATGAGGCAGGTTTCGTCGAAGTCGAAGGTCTGGGTGTGATGGTTTCCCGCCAGGGCACTGCCCAGCATGAGGTAGGTAGCCTTTCCCCCCCTGGATTGCACCCTTCGCATCAGGTGGGTGAAGTCTTCGCTCCCTCCGAACTCGGTAGCCTTCCGTTTGAGGTGGGGAAAGATACGGTGCCTTTGGGCTACCTCGTATACCAGATCCACCAGGTCTTCGTCGCTTACCGCATCCACTCCCTCCCCCATCCGCTGGATTTGGCATTCCACTCCATGCATGGAGGCAGCGTGGTGCAGGATCCGTTCCGCGTACTCCCGGACGTAGCGGTCGATATCCCCCGTCTTTCCCCGGGTTTCCAGTACGAGGTGGGCGTCCGCCGGGATCACGTTCCTCCCAGAACCCGCTACGAGTTTTCCCACGTTGATCCGGGTTTCCCCTTCCCCATGGCGGGGGATGGCATGCAGGTTCAGCACCGCAGTGGCTGCGGCCAACAGGGCGTTCCTCCCATCCTGGGGAGCCAGACCCGCATGGACCGAATGGCCCCGGAAATGAGCATCCAGTTTGGAAGTAGCCAGGAAACCGTCGGAGCCGCAGTAGAGCTCCCCCGTGGTGGTGGCCTTCACCCCAATGTGGATTCCGAAGAGGTAGTCCAGCGCATCCACCACCCCTGAAGCCATCATCGCTTTTGCCCCACGGGCTCCTTCCTCTGCCGGCTGGAAGATAAGAAGAACCGTACCCTTTATTCGATCCTTCAAGGCAGATAGGACATGGGCCAGAGCCAACCCAATCGCCGTATGCCCGTCGTGTCCGCAGGCATGCATCGCCTCGGGGTGTAGGGAAGCGAATCCAAGTTTGGCGGGGAGGTGTTTGTCGCCGGCACTCTCACCCACTTCTACCGCATCCATATCGAAGCGAAATCCCAGGGCGGGACCTTTCCCCTCACCGATTCTTCCTACCACTCCCGTGAACCCATCCTTCATCCGAAGGGCGTACTGGGGATCGGCCCCTTCCTGGATAGCCCTCTGGTACATCCGATCCATCTCCTCCGGGGCAGGCAGTCCCATGCGAGCCTCTGCATCCACCACCTCCCGTCCCAGGCGCACTTCGATCCCTAGATTCGAAAGCTCCCTGGCCACGAGGGATGCAGTATAGTACTCCAGCCACCCTGTCTCCGCGTGTTTGTGGATGTCTCTTCGATACTGGATCAATTTCGGCTCGATGGAACGGAGCAAGTCTCCCCACTCCTCTTTCAGTAGGTTCTCTTTCATGGAACGAAGCTCTCCTTTCGTGCCGGGCTTTTTATGAATGCTTTTTTAGGGTTCCCTCTTGCGGGATAACGCTTTCCGGGGCAAGGCTTCGGCAGGATCCATCACCTGGTAAGGCAACCCCCATTCCTTCACTTTCGACACCCCTTTTTCCGTGGTAATGAGGGTCCCGCCCCTCCCCACCACCCGTCCTTCCACCATGATGATGCGTCCGCAGGCAATTCCCAATGAGGCCTTCCCTGCCTGGGGATCCACCACGGTGATATCCGCATCAAAGCCTGCCGAGAGGGTTCCTTTGGACTTCAGTCCCAGCATTTCCGCCGTACGGGTAGAGAGTTTTCGGGCCATTTCCAGCGGAGTCAGTACACCCAAGCGCACCAGATCGAGGGCATGCCGCACCATCGTATTTCGGGGGATTCCCCCCCCATCGGTACTGAAGGCATCTACGATGAAGGCCCCTTCGGAATCCTTTGCAGAGGCAAGATGGATCTGCACCGGCAGGAGATTCACGGGAAAACTCAACGTGACATCCGTTCCCCGTTCCCGCCAGTACCGGTACCCCTCCTCCCCCGTTATCAGAGTATTGATCCCTCCCTTCAGAACGGTTACGAAGGCAAACCCTTCCCGGATGGCCTGTCCCAACCCATTCTCGTCTTCCGCATACCCCCCTACCCTGCAGCAGGTACGGGTCACATGACTCTGAATCATCCCCTGTACGCATTTTCCCGAGGTGCCGTTGAACACGTTCACGTAGGACTCGGACCAGACATGGGGGGCATCCTTTAAAAGCTGTAAAGCCTCGAAAGTCTCCAGAAGGGGATCCTTTACGTAACCCCTGCAGTAGCTATTGATGTGAGCTAGGTGGAAAGGGTTGCCGTCGGAAAGCTGGATCGCTTCCTGCATCCCCTCCAGGTTGCTCCCCTTCCGCGTGGTGCCCGCATGGAAGGCCACGTACGCTCCCTGCTTTCTGGCTTCCCGTATGATCCGGGCGGTAGCCTCGGGGGATAGGGGGTAGTGTCCTCCCAGGATTTTTACGCCTATAGCCCCCTTCTCCATGGCTATAGCGATTCTTTTTTCTATCTCCCCATGGGTCAATGATTCTTTCTGCTTATCCCCAAGGGTAAAAGCGTCAAGGCAGGCGATGTGCATTCCTGACCCGTGGTCTTTCACGTTGGCGAACACACTTTCCGGGGGCCCCGCCATGTCCAAGGCGGTGATCACCCCCTCGCTTGCCATCATCCTCAGTCCCGGATAGTCCCCGATCCAGGAAGAGACGTGGACATGGGGATCGATTACCCCCGGAAGTACCCACTTGCCCGAAAGGTCTACCGCATCCAGAGCGTGGGAAGTATCCAGGTTCCTTCCCACCTCCACGATCTTTCCCTGAAAGATTCCCACATCTCCCACAAAATCCAGCCCATTACGGGGATCGAGGATCCTCCCACCCTTCAGCACCAAAGAATAGCGGTCTGCCATGAGCGCATCCTTCAACCTTTGGACATGTACAGGTTGGGAAGCCAGGTAGCGATGGCGGGGAACAAATACAGAAGAACGATCACCGCCACGTCCGCCCAGATGAAGGGGACGATGCCCTTGAAGATTTCTTCCAACGTGGCGTCCTTCCCCACCACGCCCTTAAGAGAATACACATTCAATCCTACAGGAGGCGTCACCGCCCCGATTTCCGCCATCTTCATGCAGATGATGCAGAACCATACGGGGTTCACCCCCAGTTTCACCACCACTGGGTAGAAAATGGGAAAGGAAAAGAGGAAGAACGCAGAGGCGTTCATAAACATACCTAGGAAGAAGAGTATGATCAGAATGAAAATGGTGACAGGGATCGCCCCTATCTTCTTTGCGATGATGAGGGACGCCAGATCCGTCGGCAACCGGGTAATGCCCAGCACCCTACCAAAATAGAGTGCCCCTACCATGATGGCGAAGATCATGGCGGATGTTCGGGCCCCCTCTTTCAACGATTCCTTCAGTTCCGAGAAGTTCCCCAGACTTCCCCGGAAGATTCCGATGATGAAGGTGAGGAGAGTTCCCGCAGCCGCAGCCTCTTCCGCGGTAAACACCCCGGAGTAGATTCCCCCCAGCACCACCGTGGCCAGGAGCGCGATGGGCCAAAGTTTTCTGGTTACCCGGATCTTTTCCCACAGGGTATATCGGGGTGCATCCACTGCGGAGGGGGCTAGAGTAGGGTTTCGTTTGGAGCGATAGATGATGGAAATGGAATACACGGCAGCGGTAACCAGTCCGGGCACTACCCCTGCCATGAAGAGGGTTCCGATGGACTGGTCCGTGATGATGGCCAGGATGATCAACACACCGCTAGGGGGGATCATGGCGGCGAAGGTTCCCGCCGAAGCGATGCACCCCAAGGCAAAGGACTTGTCGTAGTTCAGCCGCTTCATCTCCGGGTAGGCTACCCGGCCGAACACAGCAGCGGCCGCCAGAGAAGAACCGGACACAGCCCCGAACGCTGCGTTGGCCCAGCAGGTAGCTACCCCTATGGAACCAGGCACACGGCCCATCCAGACATAGGCCACATCGAGCGCGTCCTTGGCGAATCCAGCCCGGGCCGCGAAGGACCCCATGAGGATAAAGAGGGGAAGCACCGCATAGGTATGGGTGGCCATACCGTGGTACAAGGTTTGCCCTATCATGGCTATGGCTGGGTCCAACCCCATTACCACTGCGGTGACGGCAAAGCCTGCCACGAAAAAGACGATGAAGATATGCAGCCCCATAGCCATTAAGATAAGAAAACAAAGGATCGTGATACTTCCTATCAACATGCCCTTCCCCCTTTCATTGGCCTTTGCCCTTGAAGAACTCGTAGGCTTTTACACCGATCACCAGGGTGAACAGGAGTAACCCGAAGAAAATGATGGATTTGACAGGCAATGTAGGCAATGGATACGTACCCGGGAGAGTTTCGTTCCCCGCATACGCTTCCCAGGCACTCAAGTAAGCGGCATACACTAGAAGTGCTCCCATTCCCAAGGTCACGAGATAGTTGAATCCGGTGAGGATTTTTTTCAATCCTTTAGGGACCCGGTCGATGATGAAGTTCACTTTGATATGCTCATCCCGCTCCTCTCCATGAGCCAGACCCAGGTAGATCACCGCCACGAAGACGAAAGTGGTCAATTCCAGAAGCCAATCGATGCTTACCTCGAACAATCGGAGCATGAAGTTAAGGACGAGAAAAAAGGTAATGATGGTCAATAACCATCCGCTCAGCTCGGCCAGAAAAGCATTCAAGGTACGGAGAACTCGTTTCATAATGCAACTCCCATTTTCTAAAAGAAATATCCCCAGGCCCGAGGGCCTGAGGATAACCAAGGGTACCTGATTCGGAAGCCGAAGATAGGCCTCCCAATAGTTTATTTCTTCAACGCTTCATCCATGATCTTGTCCAGATCCGCGACGAACTGCTGTCCGTTGGGGATCCCCGCTTTTTCCGCCTTGGCCGCCAGTTCTTTCTTCAATTCAGCCAGGATGGTTAAGTTCTGCCAGGTAGCCACATCCTCGTCACTGGCCATCACCAGCTCCTTGCTCTTTTCCCGGAAGATCTTCACCTCTTGCTCGTACCCTTCGTCATAGAGGGGTTCATAGCGCTGGTCCACCCGCTTGATGGCTGCCAGGATCTGATCCTTCACGGTCTGGGGGAAGCTGTCCCATCGATCCTTGTTGATAGTGAAGGTGAAAGGAAGCCAGAGCCCGAGTTTGGGAGAGGTGAAGGAATAGGGGGCAACTTCCCAGAACTTCTGTCCCGTCATGGCTTCGATGTTGGTAAACACACCGTCGATTGTCCCGGTCTGAAGGGCCATGTAGCAGTCGGTGAAGGGAATCGACACGGGAATCGATCCCAGTTCCTTCAGCATGCGGAGGTACACTTCACTGGAAGCCCGGATCTTCATCCCTTTGAAATCCTTGATGCTCTTTACCGGTTTGGTGGAACTGAGGTTCAAGGCTCCGGGGAAATACTGCCATAGAAGTTTCTGGTTGTACTTTTCGATCTCGTTTAAGACCTGCGGGTACTTGGCGTAGATCTTTTCCATTACCGCCTTTTTCTCCGAAAATTTCGGGGGGCACTTGGTGTATACCAGCAGACCTGCATGCACGGGCAGTTGTCCAGGATAGTAGGCAGGGTTCACGTCCCCGATATCCACCACTTTACTCTTCACCGCATCCAGAACTTCCCTTCCCTTGGCGAGGGACTCGCTATAGTAGATATCGATCTTTACCAGTCCGTTGGTGGCCTTTTCTATTTCTTCCTTGATGAGCCGGGATCCCACACTGCGGGACACATCCGCCGGATGATGGGTGGAAAGCCGCAAGGTTACCGGCTTCATTTCCTGCTTCTTTTCAGCCTGCGCGCCTCCAAACAGGAGTGCGGAAGATAGGCAAGTAACGAGTAAAATCAGGAACGCAGTTTTCACTTTCATGTCTAATTCCTCCATAGTGTGAATGAATTGCTTTATTTTATCACTTCCAAATTCCCAGTGTCAAATGTAAACTTCT
>Ga0123519_10013922_pt1 | contig 11503 bp, 10 predicted proteins | sample YelNatPaOPRAMG02_FD_87396 | JGI IMG/M metagenome (GOLD analysis project Ga0123519, IMG submission 87396) | Hot spring microbial communities from Yellowstone National Park - Yellowstone National Park OP-RAMG-02 (version 2) | ecosystem: Environmental > Aquatic > Thermal springs > Hot (42-90C) ... | reverse complement strand
AGTGTAGAAGGAATTGAAGAAGGGATAATAGAAGGTATCGAAGAAGGAGAAGGCGAAGGATTAACAGAAGGAAGTATAGAAGGAGAAACTTTACCACCTCATAGTTCTGATAGGAATGGTGATTGGCGGATAGACCTATCCGAGTTGTTGCGTGTAATACAATTTTTCAATTCCGGTGGTTATCATTGTGAAGTTGGTACAGAAGATGGATTTGCTCCCGGTATCGATGGGGATAAAACATGTCGGCCGCATGATTCCGATTATAAACAACAAGATTGGAAGATTGATTTGAGTGAATTACTCAGAGTAATTCAGTTCTTTAATACAAATGGATATTATCCCTGTCCAGGAGCCAGTGAGGACAATTATTGCCCAAATATACAACAGTAATTTTCTCTTTTATAAAGTTTTACAAGTATTCTTACTAAAAATCTCAATAATTGTTATTTTTATTTGGTATTTATAAAAACTGTTTTGCTAATTTGTTGAGTTCTTCGACACCTCGTTTGATAGTTTCGTCAGGAGCGGCAAAAGAAATGCGGAAGTGTGTTTTCTTATCAGAGAAAACACTTCCTGGAATTATAAGAATATTATTTTCTATTGCCTTTTTCACAAATTCATCACCATCACCTCCCGGAGCCTTAGGAAATATATAAAAAGCACCTTTCGGCTTTATTACTTCAAAGGTATCTTTTAATCCTTCATATATTAAATTTCTTTTCCTTCGGTATGCTTCTATTTTTTCTGTCATATCCGCTTTTAGTGCTTTAACCGCTGCTTTTTGGGCAAATGAAGGGGCACAAACAAAGGTGTATTGTTGTAGTGTATTCATTTGTTGAATAATATCTTCAGGTCCTGCCGCATATCCCACACGCCAACCTGTCATGCCAGCATTTTTAGAAAAGCCATTAAGCAAAATTACCTGGTCATACATCCCTGCAATTGTAGATGGCTCTTCGTCATATAATAAAGATTCATAAATTTCATCGGTTATAACTAATAATTTGTATTTTTTTGCCAAGTCAGCAATTTTTGCCAAATCTTCTTTAGGAATTGTTAGTCCTGTGGGATTGGACGGACTATTTAAAATCAAGATTTTTGTTTTATCCGTTATAACAGGTTCAATCTTTTCTGCTGTTAAATGAAAATCAGGATAGGTGTCCACGGATACAGGTTTTCCACCTAATAAATTAACCAGATGTTTATACATAACAAAATAAGGGTCAGCAAAAACAACTTCATCCCCAGGATTAACCGTTGCTAATAAGGCGAGGAATAATCCACCTGATACTCCACAGGTTATCATAACATTAGATATTTTTACGCCAAACTTATCTTGATAATATTCCTGCACTGCTTCCCGAAGTTCATCGATACCCCATGTTTGTGTATATGAGTTAAAGCCATTTTTTATGGCACTAATAGCGACATCTTTACATACTTCATCTACATCATAATCCGGTTGACCAATACTTAAGTTAATAGGATTTTTCATTTTTGCTGCTAATGCAAAAACTTTACGAATTCCACTGGCATCAATATAGTTCATTCGTTCTGCAATGTAACTCATGAATATACTCCTTTGTTTTACTATGATATTTTGTTTATAAGTTCATTTATTTCCTGTATTAATTCAGGTGGAGGATTATTTTCTTTTGCTTTTTCAAGCCATAATTTTGCCTGTTCTTTGTAACCTTTTTCAACTGCTATACGAGATAAGATTACATATTTTTCCCCTGTAGAATAAGAAGTTTGTCCCATATAAATTTCTGCTGATACAAAATCACTTTTATTTATACATTCTTGGACTATGTTTTCCCATAGTTGTTTATTCTCATTAAAATAATTTGCCCATTTCTCTATAAATTCCTCAGGTTTACCTGATTTCCCGTATATAGTACCAAGTTTAATTAACAAATCCTTATTATCTTGTTCTTTTTGCACACCCAAAGATAACCATGCCTGAGATAAGGTAAACATACCTTTTTTTTCATAGTAATCTGCGATAATTTGATAAGGGGCTTTGAAGACATTATCATTAACTAACAAAGAAACAGGAATATTATTTAATGCTTTTTTTATATCATCGTATCCTTTTTGGAAATCCTCTTTTTGGTCTTTTAATTTATTAAAGTCTTGTTTTAATATTTCCCATCCCTGCTCATAATTCAATAATTTCTGTGCTACATCTAAAAATTTATTTTTTTCATCTGTGTTTAAATCCTTGTTAATCAAATATAAACTTATGTATGAATTATACAATTGAATTAAGTTGCCTTTGTTTTCTGTCCCTGTTTTTATTTCCTTCTCAATTATTCTTATCTGCATTCTTATACTTTCACTGTCAAAAGGATTTAGTCCAATAGCCTTTGCTATGTATCTTTTGGCTTCATCATAGCGGTTACTTTCCAAACATAAAAGCGATTTATTTTGCAATGCTTCTATGTGTTCGGGATTTAGTTCTAACAGGGTATTCCATGCTTGCTCGGATTTTTCAAGATAAGTATTTTTTTGAGGGCTTTCTTCTTTTGCTTTTTTTGTCATAGTTCGTGCTAAATATTTCCATGCTTCAGTATTTGAAGGATAATTTCCTGCACAGGCTAACCATAATCTTTCTGGGTCTTTTAACTCATAGGTAAGTTGAAAACTAAATATAGAGAGGATAGACAGAATGATTAAAAAAAAGAGGAAGACTAATCGAAAAATAGTTTTATTCTTTTCATAAATATTTTGAGCAGAGAAATAACAAAACATAAGGATACTTAAAGTTACAAAATAACTACTGTTGCACATACTTAAATCAAGTCTTTGGAATATAGGGAAAATAGCAATGCTTGAGATTAGTAGGAGAGAGGAAAGGAAAGATAAGGTCTTTGAATTTTTATAAAAATAAAATGCCAACATGAGTAAAAAAAAGAATATTGTTAATGCGATGGGTATGCTTAATAATGAATTAATCTCAAAATACTGTAATGGGAAAAAGGATGTAGGGAAAAGGAATAAAATGAAAAGCCCACTTATGATATTGAAATATTTGAAAGGCGGATATATTTCATATAAATCTCTATTGTTGTTGTAATGATATAACATAAGCAGTATAAACGATAAAAATAAAGCATAAAAAACCCCATATCCATAGATAATGGGAGTGGTAGAGGATTCATTCTTTGATTTGTCTATGTAAGAAAAATAAAGAATGGGGATAATTAATACAATACTTATAAAATGACTGAAAACAGATAGAAACATTAGGAGGATAGAAATAAACATGATAGATAAAGAATATGAATTCGTAGTATCTTTGGTATATAGAACTATCAGGAACAAAAGAGTAAGAAGGGAAGAAAGCAAGCCTCCTCTATTGATAAGAAAAGATGTCGTATATATATTCAAGGGATGAATAAGAAAAAGGTATGATAAAATTAGAGCCAGAATTAGCGATGCGATACCTCCATTTTTTCGGGATAAAAGATGGAAAAGAAGCAAGGTGTTTAATGTATGTATTATCCAATTAATGAAGTAATGTTGAGATATGGACGAAAAAAGTTTTTGAGAGATGATAAATGTAAGAGTTACTAAAGGTGTATGAGGTTGAACTTTAAAAAAATGGGCATTTTCGCCGATATATTTGGGAATATTATTAAAAACATCGCTATCTTTACCGAGAAAATCTTTTTGCCATGTTCCAACGAATAAAAAGAGGCTGATAAAAAATAATATACCATACCCCATTAAAAGGGCTATTTTGGAGAAAGATACTGTTTTACTATTGTTTTTTATTTGTTGATGACTCATTTTACATAGAGTTTTATTGTATCTATATATTTTTATAAAAGAGATACTATGTTCCCAATGATAATAAATGACCTATATGAAAAACAATTAATGAAACAACGAATGCTACCGTAGTAGAGAAAAACAAGGAAAATATAGGGATTCGAATAGTCCCCGTTTCTCGTCCTATGGTTACTAAAGTGGCAACGCAAGGAGCATATAGCATCACAAATATCATAAGAGTAAATGCTCGAAGAGGATACCATTCTTTATGTTGGGCTAAATTAGCAGATAGGGAGTCCTGTTCATTTACATTGTTTTCAGAAGTTTCCATGTGATACACGGTGCCTAATGTACCGACAATCACTTCTTTTGCTGCCATTCCTCCAATAAGTGCTATATTTACTTTCCAGTCAAACCCGATATGTTTTGTGACAGGTTCTATGGCTCTCCCCAAAATTCCGGCAATGCTGGATTCAATACCTGGTTGTTCGTTATTCTGTGTTGTTCCTTGATGGGGGATAGGAATATAAATCAGTGCCCACATAATAATATTTACTGCAAGGATTAATGTCCCTGCTTTTCGTATATACATCCAAGTCCTACCCCATGCATGGCGTAAAACGCTTTTGAAAACAGGTACATGATAAGGGGGCAACTCCAGCACAAATGGCGTTGGTTCCCCACGAATGACAAATCGGCTTAATATAAATGCACTAATGAGCGCAATAAGCCATGATAATGCCCACAAAGTTAACATTACCATCGTTCGGTGGTTTTGAAAAAAAGCACCAATTAACAGGGCATAAACTGGTAATTTGGCTCCGCAACTCATAAAAGGGATAACTAACATGGTTATAATTTTGTCTTTCCGTTCCTGTAATGTCCGTGTCGCCAGTATTCCCGGGACAGCACAGCCACCCGCACCTATTCCACCAGAGATAATTAAAGCCAGTATGGACCTACCTTGTAATCCAAAAATACGCATCAAACGGTCTAATATAAAAGCGATACGGGCTACATATCCTGTATCTTCCAATGCAGATATGAGCAAAAAGAGAACAAAAATTAAAGGAATAAAACTTAATACGGCACCCACTCCCCCAATAATACCATCGGATAGAAGGGAATAAATAGCGGGGTAGTCTTTTGCCAGAAATGAAAACAATAAAGCAAAGTTCTCAAAGAATTTTTCAAACAATTCAACCGGACTTACCCATTCGTTGGGAAAAGGTATCCACTTCCACTCCTGAGTTGTTTTAAATACAACATAAAACAACGAACTTATTACACCTAAAAGGATGACAGGTCCTGCGATACGATTACAAATGATATTATCAATCTGGTCTGTTATATTTTGTTTTGCTTCACCAGTATAACTTACACATTCCCGAATAGCACCTGATGCAAAACCATATCTCCTCTGGGCGATAATAACTGCCGAATCTTCATTCTCATGTTGTTCTAATTCTTTGATAGCATTCTCAAGATTTCTTTCGAGTTCCTGTGAATCGGAGATTTTATTTTTAACCTCCTCAAGTAATCTGTAATCCTTTTCTAACAACTTAATGGTATACCAGCACGCTTTTTCTTTTTCATTATCAGGTAATCTATTCACTAAAAATTCAGAGAGTTGTTCTACCACGGTATCAACTTCATGCCCGTAAGTTACATGTTTAGGAACCCATATACTTTGCTTTCGGATATAAGAGTAAATATGAGATTTTAATTCTTCAATACCTTCCCCTCTGTTTCCCACAGTTTTAACTACCGGTACATTTAATATACGAGATAGTTTTTCGTGGTCAATGATTACCCCCCTCTTTTGAGCAATATCACTCATATTTAAAGCAATAATAAAAGGCTTACCCAATTCCATAATTTGAATAGTAAGATACAAATTTCGTTCTAAATTTAAAGAGTCCACAACATCTATAATAAGACCCACATCGGACTTTAAGATTTCTTCGCGAGTAATTATTTCCTCATCTGTGTATGGGGTAAGTGAGTATAAACCGGGTAAGTCTTCCACGCGAATATCTTCCCCCTCATAATGGAAGAAACCAATTTTCTTTTCAACAGTTACTCCCGGGTAGTTGCTTACCTCTTGTAAACCCCCTGTAATTTCATTAAAGATAGAACTTTTACCACAATTGGGATTACCAACGATTATTACTCGGGGTTGTTGGGAAGAGGCTCGACGAGGATATGCCATGCGTCTTTTCTCCGTAATGCAAGGAAATAACCTTTTAATTCTAATTCAATAGGGTCTCCCAGAGGAGCCTCTCTGTTCACCTTAACAACAGTACCCGGGGTTAAGCCAAGGTCTAATAGTCTTTGACGATATGTAGGAGGACCTCCACGAATACCAACAATGCGGGCTTTTGTCCCTTCTTCCAATTCGCTAAGTCGTTCTGCATTACAGTAATTTTTCATACCCAACCACTACCTCCATATTTTTATCTTTATCGAATTTCTTTGATAAAGATGATATATCTTTGTTTGATTTATCAAGAGATTTAACTGGACATTCCGATGTATTTGTATAAGGACATTTCTGACAAGCACAAGATTCACAGGGGTTTTCTTTTTTTGAAAAAATATTTTGATATGTTTTTGTTATATATAAAACTGCAATTACGACAATGATAAAAACAATGAAAAATTCAATCATAAATATTTTCTTCCAATTTTTTTATAGATTTCGATAAGGGAATGTTCGTTTTTCCCAAAGGAATGTTAGGATGTGTTTCAATAATTTGATTTATTTTCTTTGCGACTTCTTCTAATAAAAGATGCTCAATCAAACAGGCTTGTTTTGTGGCTGTTTCTTCATCCAGATTTAGAAAGGACTTAAAAAAACGGGATAAGATTATAAAATTATTATCAATATTATTTAAGTGCTTTTTCCCTAAAACTGTCAATTTAAGGGTGTGCTCTGGAAGTTTCTCTATGACCAGTTTTAAGGCTTTTAAATGTCCTAATGCAATAGAGACAGCACTTCGAGAAATGCCTAATAAAGAAGCAACATCGGTTGCTCGTGCATATCCTTTTTTTTCATTTAATTCATTAATTGCCCACAGATAATGCACCCGAGAATGCGTCAAATACTTAATATCTTTATATTTTAGTCTTTGTATATCCATCTTGTTAAATATACTTAACAAAATTTATAAAAAATTTATGGCGGAGACGACGAGACTTGAACTCGCGACCTCTGCCGTGACAGGGCAGCGTTCTAACCAACTGAACTACGTCTCCACCTTGTGGATATATATTATATGAAATATGTCAGCAAATATTCAACTTATGGCGTTTTTGCTTCTAATGTAGATATCGTACCGTCTTTATTAATTGCTATTCCTTGTTTTGTTAGTTCCCATTTGTAATTTTTTTGTTTTTCAAGGAATTCTTTTTCTGTAAGTGAGAATATGGGGCTTATTTCAATATAAAAATTATCCTTTTGCCCTAAATAAGATTCGATTGCATAACCTGCTTTTTTCAACCATTCCCCCCAAAATTGAGTCATACTTTTTCGTGCAGAAATAACACTATTATCTCCATCGTATTGCTTTATAGGAGTATATTCACCCAGTCTTTGGATTTCCACCGCCACAGGAGGATGGCTTGTGAAACGAAGTGCATCGAATATAAATGTTTCGAACTTGAATCCGTTAGGTTGCTTTGGTTTTATTAATTCTCCATGTTCGTTTATGTAAGGTATTTTCTTAAATGCTTTATGCCAAGGGAAAAGATGTAATTGTTTATAAACCATTTCTACAAAATTTAATGAAATAATATGCATGGCGGGATTTCCTGCAAAAAATTTCATATTTCCCACAGAATCCGTTTCAAGCAATTGAGGATATATATCTAATTCAGAATATTCAATGACCCGGTACACACCATCACACAAACAATGAACCCCTACTGGCTCCCTTAATGAATTTTTCCGAATAATTTTTGATGACATTTCTGCTTTGTTTAAGGTATGATAACCAATAAACCTCGGGTCAGCCACTTTTACTGCCCAATTGTCTACTTGAAAATAACTTAACATTTCTATACCCCGATTTCGGGCATCTTTTAAGATTCCTTTTTCTACAATCGTAGGTATTGTCCCTCCGTGTCCATTTGGATTCTTTGCAATAGAGTATGGAGAATCCATCATAAATTTTCCCTGTTCGTTGAGACACGGAACCATAGGTTGGACTGCAAAGTAAACATTTTCAGGACTTAACCCAAAAAAATCATGTTCTTTGAAAAAGGATACTGTAGATTTTTCATTTCCTTCACTTACCATGATATACCATGGTAATATGCAATTGTATCTATTTTGTAGATTAATAATTTTTTCAGCATGATACTGAAACAAAGATTTCTGAGTAATAGGACCCACTGGATAAGTCCCTTTAGGTCCATCAAAACCTAATCGCGTTCCTTGTCCCCCTGCTACAAGGAATAATCCTACTTTCCCCTTACGCAACATTTCTTCGCCACATTCGTATGCTTCCCTTTCTTGGGGATGTGTATCTTCTCTCAATGGAATAACATCGACCGGTTTTATTTGAGAGAAAACCTCGGTTTCTGGGGTAGAAAGTATCCACTTTTCTGCTAAATCGTTCATTAACTGAAAATCAATTTCCTTTAATTGATTTAACAGGTGTTGTTTCTCCTTATCTTGAAGTTGTTCCCAGAATTGGAAAACATGCTCCTGACCAAATTCGACTGTTTTTTGATAAATTTCTTTTTCTACCTCTGTACTGAACAAAGATTTACTCCTTATACTCATACTACCAGTAAGGACTCCATATTTTGCCGTATTTGTTCATTTCTTGTCGTTGCTTATAATTAGGAAGCAAACCAGGTTTGCATCCTTCTGTTATTTCGTATTTTGAACCACATCCATCGCATATACCATAGTCGAATCCGGGCTGTTCTAACGGCTCTTCACATTTTGGACAAATAGGTTGAAATCGTTTGTAAACCTCTTCCGGTTTCGGAAATTCCATCCCGCAGCATGGACATTTAACCATGGGGGAAACCCTTCGCCATGCCCGAGAAAACATGTGGTCTGCATTGCAAATCCGACAATAAACTTGCCTTCCGGGTATAGGTCTTATTTCCTCTTTAGGCGTTTTCTTGTCTGAACTTCCCCAACCAAATAAAGGCATTTGTTTTTTCCTTAATGAATTGAAGACAGTGTTTTTAATAAAACATGGTCTTGATATTCTATATCATTAACTTTAAGGTTTAATTTCAAAACAGCGGATGTTTCCTTTTCAGGTGTTTTAGGTACTACTTCTATTTTAATTCCCGGAGTGTTTGAAATGGAAACTTCACGAGCAGTGAAGAAATCAGGGATGATTTCAAAAGAAACAATCTCTATCTTATCGCTTTCAGATTGGGGAGTAATCTCTATGCTTTTTAAGTTAGATATTTCTTTAGATATTTGAGGAAAAACAATAAAAGGCTTTGGGAAGGTTGGATTTATTTTGTAAGGAGCAGTGACAATACCTTTTACTTTTATTGGAACTTCAGGGAAACGGTCTATATTTGTACTTAAGAAAATTTTCCTGTCAAGTTCACCGGGAGATACATAGGGATTTATCTTAAATGAAATAGTATATTCTACAGGTTCTTCTGTTTTTGTCTTGGTAATTTCAAAAGTTAAATCGTTATCTGTAATATCCTGAATATCCTTCTCATAAACTTTATTTATTTCAAGAGGTTTGTTCATAGACTTCTGTTTAATGTGTAACTTTTGTTCAATAATTTTTCCTTTAGGAAGTGTTCCGAAATCAACAAATTCAGGTTCACAAATAAACTCAGGGTCAACTTTAGCAATAACTTTCAATTCAATTACAGGATTTTTGAAATCATTAGAAAATATGGTCAAAGTCTTTTCAGAGGAAAATCCTACAACTCTTGCAGGGTAAAGAGTAACAATAAAATATCCCTCTCCATTGGGTGGGATTGCATTTTGTCCAATAGGTATTGTGCCTATAGTACAAGCACAAGTGGTTCGTATATCCTTTAAACTAAGGATGGATTTCCCTCTATTGAATACTTTTACTTTTTTTGTAGTTTCTTTATCGTTTGGAACGGTGCCTAAATCCAGAACCGAACCTGTTTCTAATTCTATTATGGCTGTATTATCAGGATTACTTCCAACAGGGGGAAGAGAAGGGTTATAGGGATTTTCTATATCGTTATCTTGGAGGTTTTGGTTTTGAGATTTGATGACCAGCCAGAATACAAACAATGAACACAGGAAAACAATACCAAAAATAATATATTGAACTTTTTTAATTCGCATAGTTTATTGTCTCGATACTTTTAATATTACTTTATGTTTTTTCTGGAAAATATCAAGATCGGTATCCAGTTGATTGTAAATATTTTCATTGATAGTAATATCTAATTCCATACCCAATAAGAGAGCACCAACTACAGGTTCATAAACGGGCATTACAGGGGTTGCTAACGGGCACTCTCTATGTATAACGGTTGTCATGGCATCCTTTAATACAGGACTAATCCCCTTAAATACACTGCCTGCCATGACCACATCGAAAGGATAGCGAGTCATATCTAATATGCGGGCACATGCATTTACCATTTCTCCTAAATACCTACCTCCCCATTCCAAAATATCACAGGCTATACTATCTCCTTCGTATGCTGCATCAAAAACTAATTTTGCCATAGGTTGCAAATCAAGATAGGTTAAATTATGTTTATACATTTTATAGAACAATTCATCTACATCTTTACATCCAGACCGTTCTAAAAATTTATCTACTAATTTCGTATATCCGATAATTTTATCTCTATATCTCCATACTGCTTTTAATCCTTCTTGCCCAATACTTGACCCACTCACTTTATCCCCGAAATCTTCACTAATACCCCCAACTCGCGCTTCTTTCCCATCTTTACTTTTACCTGCACAAACACAGCCGGTTCCACAAGCAATGACAATTCCATAAGGATGTTTGGTCCCTCCACGGAGTCCTGCCATTGAGTCATTGCGAAAACATCGAGGAATACTTCCAAATATAGGAGTAAAAATTTCTTCTTCTAACATTACATAATCTTCAGGAATATCGGCTCCTGCTATTCCTAATCCAATGCCATTAATATCGGATAATTTTAATCCGGCTTCTTCTAATGCCGACGAAACTGCTTTCTGGATTTCTTGTTTTGCCGGTTCAATTCCGTATGCTTCATAATTTCCAGCTCCAGCTTGTCCAAAACCAAGGATTCTTCCAGATTCGTTCCCAATGAGGACAAAGGTTTTAGTGCCTCCTGCATCAATTCCTAAATAATACCGCATTGCTAACCCTTTCATATTTTTTTGGATATATAAGAAACGCGCAGATACTTACTCTTTACCTGCGCGTATATATTTTCACTTTTATATCTTAAAAATTCAATTCGTGTTATCGATTAGAAAGATTTTGCAGTTTTTCTAAGTCCGATTTTGCCTGTTCTGCGGCAGCGGATAATGGATATTTGTCAATCAACTCTTTTAATATTTGAATTGCTTTATCATTTTGACCTAACCTTGAATAGGCTACTGCTTGATTCTGTAACGCCGTGGGTATTTTTTGATGATTGGGATAATTATTCTTCAAGACATCAAATTCCTGAATAGCTTCCTGATATTTGTTTAAATTCATCAGGGATTTTGCTTTCCAGAATATTGCGTTAGGAGTTGTTTCCT